>Ga0335085_10006448_pt1 | contig 18512 bp, 29 predicted proteins | sample Lox_Sample_45_FD_206712 | JGI IMG/M metagenome (GOLD analysis project Ga0335085, IMG submission 206712) | Soil microbial communities from Loxahatchee National Wildlife Refuge, Florida, United States - Lox_Sample_4.5 | ecosystem: Environmental > Terrestrial > Soil > Wetlands | place: USA...
TTCGACACGTCCGGCGCCGCGGTCCCCGCCGACTTCAACTACATCGAGTACGAAGCGCGTGACTAGACCCGCGGGTCAGACTAGCCGAAGTTCGCGAAGTCCGCCTCAGCCCCGTGGTCCGCAAAATGAGCGTCGTTGTCGAGATCGCGCGACGACCCGCTCCCACGGCGATCAAACAGCCCGTTATGTTCAATTATTCGCCGTCCGGCATCGCCTCGATGACTTCGAGCACGTCGTCGCCGGCACCGTTGCCCTTGGCTCGGCGGAGGGGGTCCTCCTTGTTCGCCAGGGAGTCGATCCCTCTTGAGGCGATGTGAGACGCTCGCGGGCGAATGACCGCCAAGGCCTCTGGTTATGACTCTCTCCTGCGGCGCCAATGCGAACGGCGAAGCGGTGAGCTTCGCCGTTCCTACCCCGTAGAGCTTGAATCGCGCTTTTCTGACCTGGAAATTTTTCGGTCCGGCACCCATTTTAGCAAGCGCGGGGGGTTGACGCGCTGGAATCGCCCGAATATGTTCCGCGCGCTTTCGGCAGGTCGTAGAGCTTCGCTGTAGCGGACGCCGCGTCCGATACCCAACGGCTCTAAACGCTGACGATCTCATCGACGAGCCAATGTCGGCCCCCCTTTAAGGGCCGTTTCTGTTTGGCAAGATCGCGGGATCGCCCCGTGATCCTCTGCGTTCGGCGGCGCCCAAACCCGCGAGGGTTTCCGGGGCGCTGTCGGTTTCGCGCGTCGCTTCGCGGCGCTCGGCGATGGGGAAAAGGAAATTTCTTGGCCGGCCGGAGGCCGGATGCGAGGCGACAGGAGTTTAGGGCTCGATATGCCGACGATCAGCCAGTTGATCCGCAAGCCGCGGCAACCGAAGACCTATCGCGAGAAGGCGCGCCACCTCGAGGCGAGCCCGCAGAAGCGGGGCGTATGCACGCGCGTCTACACGACAACGCCGAAAAAGCCGAACTCCGCCTTGCGCAAAGTCGCCAAGGTGCGGCTGACCAACGGCTTCGAGGTGATCGGATACATCCCCGGCGAGGGGCACAACCTCCAGGAGCACTCGGTGGTTATGATCCGTGGCGGGCGCGTGAAGGATCTGCCGGGCGTTCGCTACCACATTCTGCGCGGCGTCCTCGATACGCAGGGCGTCAAAGATCGCAAGCAGCGGCGGTCGAAGTACGGCGCCAAGCGGCCGAAGTGACCTGAGCGGAGCGAGGGTCATCCCCGGACGAGCGAAAGCGAAATCCGGGGATCTCGAGGACAGTGGTCATGGATGGCCGGGCCAAGCCCGGCCATGACGGAGAAGAAAGAGCTAGGCTATGTCGAGAAGGCATCGCGCGGAGAAACGCGAGATCATCCCCGACGCCAAATATGGCGACGTGGTGATCGCCAAGTTCATGAACACGATCATGTACGAGGGCAAGAAGTCCGTCGCCGAGAAGATCGTCTACGGGGCGCTCGACGACGTCGAGGCGAAGGTCAAGGGCGATCCGCTTGCCGTTTTCAAGCAGGCGCTTGAGAACGTGGCGCCATCGGTTGAGGTTCGCTCGCGTCGCGTCGGCGGCGCGACCTATCAGGTTCCCGTCGAAGTGCGCACCGATCGCCGCCAGGCCTTGGCTGTCCGCTGGATCATCTCAGCGGCCCGCGACCGTAACGACAAGACGATGGTCGACCGCCTGTCGGCGGAGCTGCTCGACGCATCGAACAATCGCGGCGCGGCCGTGAAGAAGCGCGAAGATACGCACCGTATGGCGGAAGCGAACCGCGCCTTCGCCCATTATCGTTGGTAAGCGGCCGCCGTCCCGGAAATCAGGATCAGGACAATGGCGCGCAGCCACTCCATAGAGGACTATCGCAATTTCGGCATCATGGCGCACATCGACGCCGGAAAGACGACGACGACCGAGCGCATCCTCTACTACTCCGGAAAGTCGCACAAGATCGGCGAAGTCCACGACGGCGCCGCAACGATGGACTGGATGGAGCAGGAACAGGAGCGCGGCATCACGATCACGTCCGCCGCGACCACCACGTTTTGGCACGACAGGCGCCTCAATATCATCGACACGCCCGGCCACGTCGACTTCACGATCGAAGTCGAACGGTCCTTGCGCGTGCTCGACGGGGCGGTATGCGTGCTCGACGGCAACCAGGGCGTCGAGCCGCAGACGGAAACGGTTTGGCGGCAGGCCGACAAGTACGACGTTCCGCGCATCGTCTTCGTCAACAAGATGGACAAGATCGGCGCCGACTTCTTCCGCTGCGTCGAGGAGATCAACACCAAGGTCGGCGGGCGTCCCGTATGCCTGCAATTGCCGGTCGGCTCGGAATCGAGCTTCAAGGGGGTGATCGACCTGCTCCGCATGAAGGCGGTCATCTGGGAGGACGAGGGCCTCGGCGCGAAATATCACGACGAAGAGATTCCGGCCGACCTTAAAGTGCAGGCGGAGGAGCATCGCCGCGCGCTGATCGAGGCGGCGGTGGAGCTCGACGACGACGTAATGGCCGCCTATCTCGACGGCCAGGAGCCCGACATCGATACGTTGAAGCGCCTCATCCGCAAGGCGGTGAAGCAGATCACGTTCGTTCCAGTCCTCTGTGGCTCGGCGTTCAAGAACAAGGGCGTCCAGCCGCTTCTCGACGCGGTCGTGGACTATCTGCCCTCGCCCGCAGATCGGGGCGGGATCAAGGGCGTGGACGTGAACACGGGCAAGGAAGTCGTTCGCATGCCGAGCGACTCCCAGCCCCTGTCGGTGCTTGCATTCAAGATCATGGACGACCCGTTCGTCGGCACGATCACCTTCTGCCGCGTCTATTCGGGCAAGATCGAATCCGGCACGACGATCCTCAACTCGACCAAGGACAAGAAAGAGCGGGTCGGGCGCATGCTGCTCATGCACGCCAACAACCGCGAGGACATCAAGGAAGCCTATGCGGGCGACATCTTAGCGCTTGCCGGCCTCAAGGACACGCGGACCGGCGACACGCTCTGCGACTCGCAGAAGCCGGTGATTCTCGAGAAAATGGAGTTCCCCGATCCGGTCATCGAGATCGCGATCGAGCCGAAGTCGAAGGCCGACCAGGAGAAGCTCGGCGTTGCGCTCTCGAAACTCGCAGCTGAGGACCCGTCGTTCCGCGTATCGACCGATCCCGAGTCGGGGCAGACGATCCTCAAGGGCATGGGCGAGCTTCACCTCGACATCAAGGTCGACATCCTCAAGCGCACCTACAAGGTGGACGCCAACATCGGCGCGCCGCAGGTCGCCTATCGAGAGAGGCTGACGAAGCGGGTCGAGATCGACCACACGCACAAGAAGCAGACGGGTGGGTCGGGACAATTCGCAAGGGTCAAGATCGCATTCGAGCCGGCCGAGCCGGGCGCGGGTTCGTCGTTTGAATCGAAGATCGTCGGCGGCGCCGTGCCCAAGGAGTACATTCCGGGCGTCGAGAAAGGCGTCCAGAGCGTGCTCGGCTCCGGCGTGCTCGCGGGCTTCCCCGTCGTCGATGTGAAGGCGACGCTCATCGACGGCGCCTATCATGACGTCGACTCGTCGGCCCTTGCCTTCGAAATCGCTTCCAGGGCCGCTTTCCGCGAAGGACTGCAGAAAGGCGGTTCGGCTCTGCTCGAACCGATCATGAAAGTGGAAGTCGTGACTCCCGAGGAGCACACAGGCTTCGTGATGGGCGACCTCCTGTCGCGTCGCGGCCAGGTGCAGGGTCAAGACATGCGCGCCAACGCCGTCGTCATCAACGCGATGGTGCCGCTGTCGAACATGTTCGGCTACGTCAACCAGTTGCGCTCGGGCACGCAGGGCCGGGCCAACTTCACGATGCAGTTCGATCACTACGAGCAGGTCCCGGCGAACATCGCGTCCGAGATCATCGAGAAGTTCAAGTAAGCGCGTCCGCGCAGAGAAACTTAAGGGTTACGAGAAGGAGTCCGGCAATGGCCAAGGAGAAGTTTGCGCGTACCAAGCCGCATTGCAACATCGGCACCATCGGCCACGTCGACCACGGCAAAACGTCGTTGACGGCCGCGATCACCAAGGTACTCGCGGAGACTGGCGGCGCCACCTACACAGCGTACGACCAGATCGACAAGGCTCCGGAGGAGAAGGCTCGCGGCATCACGATTTCGACCGCTCACGTCGAGTACGAGACAAAGAAGCGCCACTACGCGCACGTCGACTGCCCAGGTCACGCCGACTACGTGAAGAACATGATCACAGGCGCCGCGCAGATGGACGGCGCGATCCTCGTCGTGTCCGCCGCCGACGGCCCGATGCCGCAGACTCGCGAGCACATCCTGCTCGCCCGCCAGGTCGGCGTTCCGGCGCTCGTCGTCTATCTCAACAAGGTCGACATGGTCGACGATCCGGAGCTTCTCGAGCTCGTCGAGCTCGAAGTGCGCGAGCTTCTGTCGCGCTACGAGTTCCCGGGCGACGACATTCCGATCATCAAGGGCTCCGCCCTGATGGCGCTAGAGAACAAGCAGCCCGAGATCGGCCACGAGTCGATTTTGAAGCTCATGCAGGCTGTGGACGACTACATCCCGCAGCCGCAGCGGCCGAAGGATCAGCCGTTCCTGATGCCGGTCGAGGACGTGTTCTCGATCTCCGGCCGCGGCACCGTGGTCACCGGCCGCATCGAGCGCGGGGTCATCAAGGTCGGCGAGGAAGTCGAGATCGTCGGTCTCCGCCCGACCGCCAAGACGACCGTCACCGGCGTCGAGATGTTCCGCAAGCTGCTCGATCAGGGCGAGGCGGGCGACAATGTCGGATGTCTGCTGCGCGGCACGAAGCGTGAAGAAGTCGAGCGCGGCCAGGTCTTGTGCAAGCCGGGTTCCGTCAAGCCGCACACCAAGTTCAAGGCCGAGGCCTACATCCTTACCAAGGAGGAGGGCGGACGCCACACGCCGTTCTTCTCGAACTACCGTCCGCAATTCTATTTCCGCACGACGGACGTGACCGGAATCGTGGAATTGCCGCAAGGCACGGAGATGGTGATGCCGGGCGACAACGTCACGATCGACGTCTCTCTGATCGTTCCGATCGCCATGGAGGAGAAGCTGCGCTTCGCCATCCGCGAGGGCGGCCGCACCGTCGGGTCGGGCGTGGTCGTTTCGATCACCGAATAAAGGATCTGGACCAGCGGGAATGGCGAGACGATCAGCCTCGCCGCGCGGGCAGGGATTGATGAGATGAACACGCAGAACATCCGTATCCGTCTCAAGGCGTTCGATCACCGCGTGCTCGACGCTTCGACGAAGGAGATCGTGTCCACGGCCAAGCGCACCGGGGCGAGAGTCCGGGGACCCATTCCGTTGCCGACGCGCATCGAGAAGTTCACGGTCAACCGGTCCCCGCACGTCGACAAGAAATCGCGCGAGCAGTTCGAGATCCGTACGCACAAGCGCGTGCTCGACATCGTGGACCCCACCCCGCAGACGGTGGACGCGCTGATGAAGCTCGATCTCGCCGCCGGCGTGGACGTGGAGATCAAGCTCTGAGGATTCGCAGAGCGGCCCTCCTTGGGAACCGCTCCTTTCAGGAATGCAGCCGATGCGTTCAGGCATAATCGCAAAGAAGCTGGGCATGTCCCGCATTTTCACCGATGCGGGCGACCACGTGCCGGTGACCGTCCTCCAGGTCGAGGGCTGCCAGGTGGTGGCGCACCGCACGCAGGAGAAGAACGGCTACACCGCCCTCCAGCTCGGCGTCGGCAAGGCGAAGGTGAAGAACGTCTCCAAGGCCGAGCGCGGGCGCTTCGCCGTGGCGCAGGTCGAGCCGAAGTTGCGCTTGGCCGAGTTCCGCGTCGAGGAGGACAAGATGATCCCGGTCGGGGCCGAGATCACCGCCGATCATTTCGCAGTCGGGCAGTACGTGGACGTGACCGGCGTAACGATCGGCAAGGGCTTCGCTGGGCCGATGAAGCGCTGGAACTTCGGCGGTCTTCGCGCGAGCCACGGCGTGTCGATCTCGCACCGCTCGCACGGTTCGACCGGCGGCCGCCAGGACCCGGGCAAAACCTGGAAGAACAAGAAGATGGCCGGGCACATGGGCGTCGAGAAGGTGACGACCCAGAACCTCAAGGTCGTGCGCACCGACGCCGAGCGTGGTCTGATTCTCGTTCAGGGCGCAGTGCCCGGGCACGCCGGCGGCTGGATCGCGGTGCGCGATGCGGTGAAGAAGCCGCTGCCGAAGGACGCGCCGATTCCGGGCAAGTTCCGCGTGCAGGGCAAGGCGGCGTCGACGGAATCTGCGCCGGCCGAAGCGCCCAAGGGAGAATGACGCCGTGAAATTCGCCATGACGTCGATGGACGGATCGGCCTTGGGCTCGCTCGAGCTCAGCGACGCGATCTTCGGGCTCGAGCCGCGCGCCGATCTCATTGCGCGCATGGTGCGCTGGCAGCTCGCAAAACGGCAGGCCGGCAATCACAAGACGCTGGGGCGCAGCGAGATCAACCGCACCGGCAAGAAGATGTACAAGCAGAAAGGCACCGGCGGCGCCCGCCACGGCTCGGGGCGCGTGCCGCAGTTCCGCGGCGGCGGGCGCGCCATGGGTCCCGTCGTGCGCAGCCACGCGCATGATCTGCCGAAGAAGGTGCGGGCGCTCGCGCTCCGCCATGCGCTCTCCGCCAAGCTCCGCGACGGCGGGCTCATCGTCTGGGAGAACGCGGAACTCGCCGAGGGTAAGACCAAGGCCCTGCGCGATTCCTTCAAGAAGGCGACGCTCACCAACGCGCTCATCATTGACGGGGCTGAGCCGCACGAGAATTTCGCGTCGGCCGCCCGCAACCTGCCGCAGATCGACGTGCTCCCCGTCCAGGGCGTCAACGTCTACGACATCATGCGGCGGGAGAAGCTCGTGCTGACCAAGGCCGCGGTCGAAGCGCTGGAGGCGCGGTTCAAATGATCAAGGACGCTCGCCATTACGACACGATCGTCGCTCCGATCATCACGGAGAAGGCGACGATCGCGTCCGAGAACAACCAGGTCGTCTTCCGCGTCGCGCGCAACGCCACCAAGCCGCAGATCAAGGCGGCGATCGAGAAGCTTTTCGATGTGAAGGTGACAGCCGTGAACACGCTCGTGCGCAAGGGGAAGGCGAAGGTGTTTCGCGGCGTGCGCGGCCGCCAGCAGGACATGAAGAAGGCGGTGGTCACGCTCGCCGACGGCTATCGCATCGACGTGACCACGGGCCTGTGAGGATGATCGCAAGATGGCTCTGAAGACTTACAAACCGACGACGCCGGGCCTGAGGCAGCTCGCCATCGTCGACCGGCGCGATCTCTACAAAGGCAAGCCGCTCAAAGAGCTCACCGTCGGCAAGCCCGAGAAGGGCGGACGCAACAACGCCGGCCGCGTCACGGTCCGCTTTCGCGGCGGCGGCCACAAGCAGGTCTACCGGATTATCGATTTCAAGCGGCGCAAGCTCAATGTGCCGGCCAAGGTCGAGCGTCTGGAGTACGATCCGAACCGATCGAGCTTCATCGCCCTCGTCAAATACGCGGACGGAGAGCAGGCCTACATCATCGCGCCCCAGCGCCTCGCGGTCGGGGACGAGGTGATCGCGGGAACGCAAGTGGACGTGAAGCCGGGCAACGCCATGCCGCTCGCCAGCATTCCGGTGGGCACGATCGTCCACAACGTCGAGATGAAGATCGGCAAGGGCGGCGCAATCGCGCGCTCGGCGGGAACTTACGCGCAGATCGTCGGACGCGACCAGGGCTACGTCTCTCTCAGGCTCAATTCCGGCGAGCAGCGCCTCATTCATGGGCAGTGCTTCGCCTCGGTCGGCGCGGTTTCAAACCCGGACCATATGAATGCGTCTCTCGGCAAGGCGGGCAGGAGCCGGTGGCTTGGCCGCCGTCCGCACAATCGCGGCGTGACGATGAACCCGGTCGATCATCCGCACGGCGGCGGCGAGGGACGCACCTCCGGCGGCCGGCACCCGGTCACCCCTTGGGGCAAGCCGACCAAGGGCAAGAAGACACGCTCCAACAAATCGACCGACAAGTTCATCGTCGCCTCGCGACATGCGCGCAAGAAGAGAGGCTGAGCCATGACGCGCTCGATCTGGAAGGGCCCGTTCGTCGACGGCTATCTCCTCAGGAAGGCGGACGCCGCGCGCGGGTCCGGCCGCTCCGAGGTCATCAAGATCTGGAGCCGCCGCTCAACCATCCTGCCGCAGTTCGTCGGCCTCACCTTCGGCGTCTACAACGGCCACAAGCACATTCCCGTGCTCGTGTCGGAGGAAATGATCGGCCACAAATTCGGGGAGTTCGCGCCGACACGCACCTTCCACGGCCACTCGGCCGACAAGAAGGCCAAGAGGGCGTAAACGTCATGGGCAAGCAACCGAACCCGCGCCGCGAAGCGGACAACGAAGCGAAGGCGGTGGCGCGCATGCTGCGCGTGAGTCCGCAAAAGCTCAACCTTCTTGCCCAGCTCATCAGAGGCAAGAAGGTTTCGACGGCGCTTGCCGATCTCGAGTTCTCGCGCAAGCGAATTTCGACCGAGGTCAGGAAGGCGCTCCAGTCGGCCATCGCCAACGCCGAGAACAATCATGATCTCGACGTCGACGATCTCGTCGTCGCCGAGGCGTGGGTCGGCAAGGACATGGTGATGAAGCGGTTTAGCCCGAGGGCGCGAGGTCGGGCGGGACGCATCGAAAAGCCGTTCTCCAATATCACGATCATCGTGCGGGAAGTCGCCGCCGACGAAGTCAGAGCCGCCTGAGGAGCTAGCGATGGGTCAGAAAGTCAATCCGATCGGGCTTCGCCTCGGCATCAACCGGACCTGGGATTCGCGCTGGTTCTCGGACAACAACGAGTACGGCAAGCTCTTGCACGAGGACATGAAGATCCGTGACGTCCTGTCGAAAGGGTTGAAGCAAGCCGCGATCTCGAAGATCGTGATCGAGCGTCCTCACAAAAAGTGCCGCGTCAATATCCACTCGGCCCGCCCTGGCGTCGTGATCGGCAAGAAGGGCGCCGACATCGACAAGCTGCGCAAGCAGGTCGCGAAGCTGACGAACTCGGAAGTCGCGATCAACATCGTTGAGGTCCGCAAGCCTGAGATCGACGCGACCCTTGTGGCCGAGTCGATCGCCCAGCAGCTCGAGCGGCGCGTCGCTTTCCGCCGCGCGATGAAGCGAGCCGTGCAGTCGGCGATGCGGCTTGGCGCCGAGGGCATCCGCATCAACTGCTCAGGGCGCCTTGGCGGGGCGGAGATCGCGCGCCTCGAATGGTACCGCGAGGGGCGCGTTCCGCTGCACACCCTGCGTGCCGACGTGGACTACGGCGTCGCCACCGCCCACACCGCTTATGGGACGTGCGGGATCAAGGTCTGGATCTTCAAGGGAGAAATCCTCGAGCATGATCCGATGGCCCAGGATCGGCGCCAGGCGGAGGCTGATCATTCGTCGACTCACCGCCAGCGGCGCGAGCGCGATCGCGACCACGCCCGCGAGACGGCGTGATCGTGGGACTAAAGAAAGTTCACGACCATGATGCAGCCGAAAAGAACCAAGTTCCGCAAGGCCTTCAAGGGCCGGATTCACGGCGCCGCGAAGGGTGGGTATGAGCTCAATTTCGGACAGTTCGGGCTGAAGGCGATGGAGCCCGAGCGGGTGACGGCGCGCCAGATCGAGGCGGCGCGCCGCGCGCTGACCCGCCACATGAAGCGCGCGGGCCGCGTGTGGATCCGCGTCTTTCCCGACGTGCCCGTGTCGAAGAAACCCATTGAAGTGCGCATGGGCAAGGGCAAGGGCGCGCCGGAATACTGGATCGCGCGCGTCGCGCCGGGCCGCATCATGTTCGAGGTGGACGGCGTGCCGGAGACTTTGGCTCGGGAGGCGTTCGACCTCGCCGCGGCGAAGCTTCCGATCAAGACGCGCTTCGTCCAGCGCATCGCGGAGTAGGGCGAGATGAAGAAGACCAGCCGGCTGTCCGATCTTGGCGTGATGACCGAGGATCAGCTGAACGACGAGGCGCTCAAGCTGAAGAAGGAACAGTTCAACCTGCGCTTTCAGAAGGCGAGCGGGCAATTGCAGGACACTGCGCGGGTGCGCGTCGTGCGCCGCGACGTCGCGCGCATTCTCACCATCGCCGCGCAGCGGCGCGCCGCCAAGGCCAAGGACTGAAGATGCCGAAGAGAATTTTGCAGGGCGTCGTCGTCAGCGACAAGCAGGAGAAGACCCTCGTCGTGAAGGTCGAGCGGCGCTTCACCCATCCGCTGTTCAAGAAGACGGTGCGGCGGTCCAAGAACTACCACGCCCATGTCGAGAACAAGACGCAGAAGGTCGGCGACACGGTCTCGATCGAGGAGACGCGCCCGATCTCGAAGCTGAAGCGCTGGAGGGTCATCGAGGAGCCCGCTCCGGAGGCCTGAATACGCGAGGCGGCGACAAAATTCGTTCCGGAGGCGGAGACGCCTCCTTCGGGCGAAGTCCCGTTGAGCCGCTGGAAACCGATCTGACGAGAAAGGCTTGAGGCCGTGATACAGATGCAGACCAATCTAGACGTGGCGGATAATTCCGGCGCGCGTCGCGTGATGTGCATCAAGGTTTTGGGCGGATCGAAGCGCCGCTACGCTTCGATCGGCGACACCATCGTCGTCTCCGTCAAGGAGGCGATCCCGCGCGGGCGCGTCAAGAAGGGCGACGTGATGAAGGCGGTCGTCGTGCGCACCGCCAAGGACATCCGCCGCCCTGACGGATCGGTGATCCGCTTCGACTCGAACGCCGCGGTGCTCGTCAACAACCAGTCTGAGCCGGTTGGAACCCGCATCTTCGGGCCGGTTCCGCGCGAACTGCGGGCGAGGAATCACGTCAAGATCATCTCGCTCGCCCCGGAGGTGCTTTGATGGCCGCCAAGATCAAGAAGGGCGACAAAGTCGTCGTCATGGCGGGGCGCGACAAGGGCAAGACCGGCGAGGTCCGTCAGGTGATGCCCTCCGAGGGACGCGCCATCGTGTCTGGCGTCAATCTCATCCGCCGGCACACTAAGCAGACGGCGCAGACCGAGGGCGGGATTCTGACCAAAGAGGCGCCGATCCATCTGTCGAACCTGGCGATCGCCGATCCGAAGTCGGGCAAGCCGAGCCGCGTCGGCTTCAAATTTCTCGACGATGGCCGGAAGGTTCGCGTCGCCAGGCGCTCCGGAGATTTGATCGATGGCTGAGGCGAAGAAGGAGAAGGGCGGCAAGGCCGCCAAGGGCGACAAGGCCGCCGCCAAGGGCGACAAGGGCGCGGCGAAAGGCGGCAAGCCGGAGGCGGCCGCGGACGCCAAAGGCAAGGGCGCGGCGAAGGAAGTCGCCGCGGCCGGCGCGGTCAAGGCGGCGCCGAAGGACTATGTCGCGCGCCTGAAGAAGATCTATCAGGACGAAATTGTGCCGAAGCTTGTCCAGGAGTTCGGCTACAAGAACCCGCTGGAAGTTCCGAAGCTGGAAAAGATCGTCCTCAACATGGGCGTGGGCGAGGCGGTGACCGACACCAAGAAGGTGACGTCGGCTGCGGCGGACCTCGCGCTGATCGCCGGGCAAAAGCCCATCGTCACGCGCGCCCGCAAGGCGATCTCGACCTTCAAGGTGCGCGAGAACATGCCGATCGGAGCGAAGGTGACGTTGCGCAAGACGCGGATGTACGAATTCCTCGACCGGCTTGTGACGGTGGCGCTGCCGCGGGCGCGCGACTTCCGCGGGCTGGACCCGAAGTCATTTGACGGCCGCGGCAACTACGCCCTCGGCATCAAGGAGCACATCATTTTCCCCGAGATCGACTACGACAAGGCCGAAGCCATGCTCGGCCTCGACATCGTGGTCTGCACGACGGCCAGGACTGACGCGGAAGCGCGGGCCTTGCTGCGCGCGTTCAACTTCCCGTTCCGGCGGTGAGCGACAAGCTCAGACGCGGAAAATTGGAGGCCTGATGGCAAAGAAGAGTGCAGTTGAGAACAACCTGCGCAAGCAGCGCTTGGTGAAGAAATACGCTGGGCGGCGGAAGCGCCTGCTTGAAGTGGCCAACGACGACGCACGCCCGATGGAGCAGCGGTTCGAAGCGCGCATCAAGCTTGCGGCGTTGCCGCGCAACGGCTCGGCGGTTCGCATACGCAACCGCTGCGAAGTGACCGGCCGCCCGCGCGGCTTCTATCGCAAGATGAAAATGTCACGCATTGCCGTTCGGGAGCTCGGCAACCAGGGCCTCATTCCGGGCCTCGTCAAATCCAGTTGGTGAGGAGGCGGATCATGGCAGTGAACGATCCCCTGGGCGACATGCTCACGCGTATCCGCAACGCGCAAATGCGCAAGCGCGGCAAGGTGGCGACGCCGGGCTCCTCGCTTCGCAAGAAGGTGCTCGACGTGCTCGAGGCCGAAGGCTACATCCGAGGCTACACGACCACGGACTACGGCAACGGCCGCACCGAGTTCGAGATTGAGCTCAAGTATTTCGACAACGAGCCGGTGATCCGCAAGATCGAGCGCGTTTCGAAGCCGGGCAGGCGCGTGTATGCGACCGTCGACGCGATGCCGCGCGTTGCGAACGGCCTGGGCGTCTCCATCGTCTCGACGCCGAAGGGCGTCATGGCGGATCACGCCGCGCGCGAGAACAATGTCGGCGGAGAGGTCCTGTGCACCGTCTTCTGACGGCGGCAACAAAGTGGAATTGAAGCCATGTCTCGTATCGGCAAGAAGCCCATCGTCATCCCGTCCGGCGTGACCGCGAAACTGGACGGTCAGACGATCGCCGTCAAAGGGTCGAAGGGCGAGCTTGAATTTACCGCGCCCCAGGAAGTGTCGGTGTCGATCGACGACGGGGCCGTCCATGTAAAGCCGGCAGGCGAGGACAAGCGCTCCCGCGCCATGTGGGGGATGACGCGCGCGCAAATCGCCAACCTCGTCGGCGGCGTGACTCATGGCTTCCAGAAGAAGCTCGAGATCAGCGGCGTCGGCTATAAGGCGGCGGTCGCAGGAAAGAACTTGCAGCTTTCCCTCGGATACAGCCACGACATCATATATCCGATCCCGCCGGGCGTGACGATTACGACGCCGAAGCCCACCGAGATCACGGTCGTCGGCGTCGACAAAAAGCAGGTCGGCCAGGTCGCGGCGGAAATCCGCGCGTTCCGAGGTCCCGAGCCTTACAAGGGCAAAGGCGTGAAATACGCGGGCGAATTCATCTTCCGCAAGGAAGGCAAGAAGAAGTAAGGGGCGAGGCCATGGCCAAGTCGAACGTATCCGGAGAGCGGCGGAAAGCCCGCGTGCGGCGAAGAATCGCCGCCAGCGCGGGCGACCGCCCGCGGCTCAGCGTCTTCCGCTCGTCCAAGCAGATCTACGCGCAGGTCATCGACGACGAGCGCGGGCGCACGCTTGCTGCCGCCTCGTCGATCGAGAAGGCTATGCGCGAGCGGCTCAAGAGCGGGGCCGATATCGAGGCGGCGCGAGTCGTCGGCAAGGAGATCGCCGAGCGGGCCAAGAAGGCGGGCGTCGCGAAGGTGGTCTTTGATCGCGGCGGCTACATGTACCACGGGCGCGTCAAGGCTCTCGCCGAGGGCGCGCGCGAGGGCGGGCTCGAATTCTAAACGAACGACAATTTACGGAAAGAAACCATGGCGCGTGAAGGAGAAGGCGGCCGCGGCCGCGATCACAGGCGTGACGAGCGCGACAGCGAGTTCGTCGATCGCCTTGTGCACATCAACCGAGTCGCGAAGGTCGTGAAGGGCGGCCGGCGCTTCGGCTTCGCGGCGCTGGTCGTGGTCGGCGATCAGAAGGGCCGCGTCGGCTTCGGGCACGGGAAGGCTCGCGAGGTCCCCGAGGCGATCCGCAAGGCGACGGATGCAGCCAAACGCAGCGTCGTTCGGGTCCCGCTGCGGGAGGGCCGCACGCTGCATCATGATGTGAACGGGCGACATGGCGCCGGCCGCGTGGTTCTGCGCGCCGCTCCCGCGGGCACCGGCATCATCGCTGGCGGCCCGATGCGCGCTGTGTTCGAGTCCCTCGGCGTCCACGACGTGGTGGCCAAGAGCCAGGGCTCGTCGAACCCCTACAACATGATCCGCGCGACCTTTGACGCGCTGTCGCGCGAGGACAGCCCGCGCTCGGTCGCGCAGCGGCGCAACATGAAGGTGTCAACCTTGCAGTCGCGCAGGCAAGGCGTCGAAGCCGACGCCGCCGATTCGTGAGGGCAAATCTCGTCATGAGCGCGCAAAAGACAATCACCCTCGAGCAGACGCGCAGCCCCATTGGGCGGCCGGGCTCGCAGCGGGAAACCTTGAAGGGCCTCGGCCTCAATCGCGTGGGACGACGATCGAGCGTCGCCGACACGCCTGCGACCCGCGGCATGATCGCCAAGGTCGCCCACCTCGTCCGCGTGATCGAGGAGAACTAGGATTTCGCTATGAAGCTCAACGAAGTCAGAGACAATCCGGGCGCGTCCAAACCGCGCATGCGCGTCGGGCGCGGCATTGGTTCGGGCAAGGGCAAGCAGGCCGGACGGGGCGGCAAGGGCCAGACCGCTCGCTCGGGCGTCAGCATCAGAGGCTTCGAGGGCGGCCAGATGCCGCTGCATCGGCGCCTGCCGAAGCGCGGCTTCAATCCGCCGTCGCGCACCGTCTACAATGAAGTGAATTTGAGCCGCATCCAGAGCGCGATCGACGCGGGCAAGCTCAGCGCCGACGAAACGATCACCGTCGCGACGCTGATGAGGGCGGGCGTTGTCACCCGCCAAAGGGACGGCGTGAAAATCCTTGGGTCGGGCGAACTCAAGGCCAAAGCGAATTTCGAAGTCGCTGCGGCGTCGAAGAGCGCTGCGGCGGCGATCGAGAAGGCTGGCGGCAGCCTCAAGACGCTGCGGGACGCCGCTGCTTCTTCCGAATAAACATGCCGGCGCTGGGCCGAGGAGGGGTCGACCATATAGTCAGTAGTCCTCACCAATCCCGAAGCGCGAACCTCTTGTAAACTCGGCGCATTTCTCCTGGCGCCGCTCGGAGCCCCACATGGCGTCCGCCGCCGAACAGCTCGCAGCCAATATCAATTGGTCGGCCTTCTCGAAGGCCGACGAACTCAAGAAGCGCATCTGGTTTACGCTCGGCGCGCTTGTCATCTTCCGCCTCGGGACCTACATCCCGCTGCCGGGCATCGACTCGGAAGCCTTTCAGACGGCCTTCCTCGGCCAGAAGCAGGGCGTGCTCGACATGTTCAACATGTTTTCGGGCGGCGCCGTTCAGCGCATGGCGGTGTTCGCGCTGAACATCATGCCGTACATCTCGGCCTCGATCATCATCCAGCTCCTGAGCTCCGTCATGCCTTCGCTGGAAGCGATCAAGAAAGAGGGCGAGGCGGGGCGGAAGGTCCTCAACCAGTACACGCGCTATCTCACCGTGGTGCTGGCGATGTTCCAGGCCTACGGCATCGGGATCGGCCTTGAAGGCCGCGCGGGCGTGGTCAGCAATCCCGGCGTCCTGTTCCTCATTTCTACTGTCGTCACGCTCACCGGCGGAACGATGTTTCTCGTGTGGCTCGGCGAGCAGATCACCTCGCGCGGCGTCGGCAACGGCTCTTCGCTCATCATCTTCGCCGGAATCGTGGCGCGACTGCCTTCCGCCATGGCGCAATTGTTCGAAATGGGGCGTCAGGGGTCGATTTCGACCGGTCTCGTCCTCGCCGTCATCGTGATGGTGTTCGTCGTCGTCGCCTTCATCGTGTTCATGGAGAGGGCTCAGCGCCGCGTGCCGATCACCTATCCCCGCCGGCAGGTCGGCAACAAGATGTATGAGGGACAGAGTTCCTTCTTGCCCCTCAGGCTCAATACGTCCGGCGTCATTCCTCCGATCTTCGCCTCCTCGCTCCTGCTCCTGCCCACAACGGTCGCGAATTTCGCCCAAGGGTCTGCGAGTTCGGGCGTTCTATCGACGATCACGGCGCTGCTCGGGCGAGGGAGTCCGTTCTATCTCATTCTTTATGTCGTCCTGATCGTGTTCTTCGCCTTCTTCTACACGGCGACCGTCTTCAATCCGGCCGACACCGCGGACAACCTCAAGAAGCATGGGGGGTTCATCCCGGGCGTGAGGCCGGGCGAGCGCACCGCCCAGTACATCGACTACATCCTCACGCGCGTCACCGTTCTTGGCGCGGCCTATCTGTCGCTCATCTGCCTATTGCCCGAATGGCTGATTTCCTATGCGTCCTTGCCGTTCTATTTTGGCGGCACGTCGCTCTTGATCGTCGTCAACGTGACGATGGACACGGTGGCGCAGATCCATGGACACCTGCAGGCGCATCAGTACGAAGGTCTGATTCGCCGGTCGAGGCTGAAGGGACGTAAGAGATGAGACTGATCCTGCTTGGGCCTCCGGGCGCGGGCAAGGGCACGCAGGCGGCGCGGTTGGTCCGCAAGCTTGGCGTCCCGCAGTTGTCGACGGGCGAGATGCTGCGCGCGGCGGTCGAGGCGGGCACGCCGATTGGGCTCAAGGCCAAGGCGATCATGGAATCGGGGGCGCTCGTCCCCGACGAAATGGTAATTGGCATCATCAACGACCGCATCAGCGAGCCGGACGCGAAGAACGGGTTTATCCTCGACGGCTTCCCGCGCACGTTGAAGCAGGCCGAGGAATTGGAGGCGATGCTCGCCGCCAAGCGGCTCAAGCTCGACGCCGCCATTGAACTGAAGGTCGATCCGGCGAAGCTGGTTGAACGCATCGTCACGCGCGCCGCGGAAGCGAAGGCGGCCGGCCTGCCGGCCCGCAAGGACGACGATCCTGAGGTCTTCAAGTCCCGTTACGCAGCCTACGAGCGGGACACGGCCGCGGTCACGCCGTTCTACCGCCGTCGAGGCCTGCTGCATGAAGTCGACGGGATGGCGCCGATCGATCAGGTCGCAGCGGCCATCGACGCCATACTGACGGAGGTCGCGACGAGGTGACGGAGGCGCCTTCGAATGCTGAGGCGCTCATCGAGCGGGGCGGGGCGGCCGGGCTCATCGTTCTCAACCGCCCAAAAGCGCTGAACGCGCTGACTCTGAACATGGTGCGACTCATCTCGGCCGCGCTCGACGCTTGGGAGCGCGACGCTCGCGTCGCGCGCATCGTCATCCGCGGCGCTGGCGACAAGGCGTTCTGCGCCGGCGGCGACATCCGCGAGCTCTATAACCTTGGCGTCGCCGGAGACCACGACGGACAGCTCACGTTCTGGCGAGAGGAATATCGCCTCAACGAGCGCATCAAGAGCTATAGTAAGCCTATCGTCGCACTTATTGACGGCATCGTCATGGGCGGCGGCGTCGGAGTGTCGATCAACTCAGTCCGTCATCGGATTGCTAGCGAGCGTCTCGCCTTCGCCATGCCTGAGGTCGGGGTCGGCTTCTTTCCGGACGTGGGGGGCACGTTCGTGCTGTCGCGTCTGGCCCATAAGGCCGGCAGCTACTTCGGCCTCACGGGTTTGAGGGGAGGCGCGGGCGACGCGCTCGCCTTCGGTCTTGCCGACGTTTTCGTGTCCAGCGGGGCAATGGGCGCGCTCGCCGAGGCGCTGGAAACCGAAGAGCCGCTCGAAGCCGTGCTTCGACGATTTGCTTCGCAAGCCCCGTCCTCGCCGCTGATGGCGGAGGCGGAAGGACTGGCGGCCTGCTTCTCGCTGGCCAGTCGGGAAGCCATCCTCAGCGGCTTGATCGAAGCGGAACGGAAGGGCTTCGCCTTCGCAGCGCCCGCCCGCGCCGCCATGCTCGAGAAGTCGCCGACAAGTCAGGCGATCGCCTTGCGGCAGATTGCGATCGGTCCGAAGCTTGATTTCCGCGAGGCGCTGCGGGTGGAGTTTCGCATCGTCTCGCGCGTCTGTCGGGGCCGTGACTTCTACGAAGGCGTGCGCGCGGTGATCATCGACAAAGACAATCGGCCCAAGTGGAGCGCCCCCCCCGGCGAGGCGGAGCTCGACGCTTATTTTGCGCCGCTCGGCGACGCTGAGCTGACGTTTCGGGCGCCATGAAATACGTGATGCGTCAGACCCGAGAGGGCCGGGTCGAACTCGTCGACCTCTCGCCTCGGAGGGCGGAGGAAAACGCGCTCGTCGCGGCGATCGCGAGCGTTCGCTGGAAGTCGGCGCTCATCTGGTACATGCGGACCCTGGCATGGGTCTGGATCGGCAAGGGCCTGCTCGAGTGGGCGATCATTCTCGGGGCCGTCCCGAGCCTCGGGGATTTTTCGCGGATGACTCTGCCGCCGCAGTCGTCGATCGTCGTGTTCGCTTGCCTCGATTTTCTCGCTGCGGTCGGACTTTGGTTGGCGGCGGCGTGGGGCGGTGCCATCTGGCTTCTCTGCGCCGTGGTGGAGGCGGCGTCTCCCGTCTTGAGTCCGCGAGCCGCGTCGATCGGCTTCTCCGGAGCTCTTCTCAATGTGGCGCTCGTGGCGGGCTATTTCTTCTTAAGCTGGCGGGCGGCGCGGGAACGCGGCTAGGCGCCAACGCTGGGTCTCCACCGAGTGGCCCGCCGCACTCGTTTCCGCAACGTCAACCTAAACAGAGTCTTCGATTCA
>Ga0335085_10006449_pt1 | contig 18509 bp, 18 predicted proteins | sample Lox_Sample_45_FD_206712 | JGI IMG/M metagenome (GOLD analysis project Ga0335085, IMG submission 206712) | Soil microbial communities from Loxahatchee National Wildlife Refuge, Florida, United States - Lox_Sample_4.5 | ecosystem: Environmental > Terrestrial > Soil > Wetlands | place: USA...
CGGCGCGCCAGGTGGCGCGACTATCCGATGTGCACGCCTCCTTGCGAAGGCGTGGCGCCCTCCGGCGCGCCGTCCGGCGTTCTCCTTCGGCGTCGGCCGCGCTTTGCGAGGGTCGCCCGGTGTCCACTCCGTCTTCGCGGGCTGTCCCTTGTGGGTGGCAGCACCGTCGAAGCCCTGGGCGGGCCAGACGGCCGCCGTCAGCCATGCTCCTGGCGGGCAGCTCGTATTGGCCGCCGGGCGGAGCTCCGACGCCGCCCGGGTGCGTGGCCTGCTCGCCACGCCCGCGGGCGCCGGTCCGCTCCACACGAGCCGGCGCAACCGGTTCGCGTCCCTCATGGGAGCGGACAACTATAGGGATATTATCCTATAGGAATATTGTCAAGAGCCGCATTGTGGAAAAATATGGCGCGAGAAACAAAGCCAATGCGCCGTCAACACAGAAAAAATCAAAGATATCCGCGCAGTGTGCTGTTGAAGGCGCTGTCAATCGTTTCGCAGACGGCGGCGATCATCGCCACGATCGTCGCGATCATTGACACGCTGCACCGGTGGTGACGGCGCCGCAAAGTTGTTGGCGCGCAGCAGGCCGACAACCCCGCAATAAGGCCGCCGGTCGCAAGCGCGTATCAGTCGAGGTCCCCGGGGGCCGCGTTGATTTACAGCCAGGGCTTGGGCGGTCCAGGGCAACATCAGGTAAACTCGGAAAACGTACGATGATAGCGATGGTCCGTGATTGCACCGCACAATAAAGAAGTCTTGCGTAGCGCCTTCAAGGGTAGAATTATTTCGTTTGAGGCCTGGATCGACCATCGGCCGCAGGCCAACGGGGTATTGTACCGCATGACGTAAAATAACAACTTGCCGGGTTCGCGCGCGGGCCACCGCGCGGGGCTGCGGCTTGCCGATCGTCAAATCAAACGGGGGATGGCACATGAGCGGCAAGGGCCTAAGCGAAGACTGGTTATCTGTGATCATCGGCTTGCTGATTTTTGTCCTCGCGCTCGGCCAAGTCGGAGGCATCGACCTTCTCGGCTGGGTCGTTAAGACCGACGTGTGGATGGATTTGGGCAAGGCCCTCTCGCCCGTATCGAAAGCCTATGCCGGCCTCGGCGGCATCGGTGCCCTAATCGCCACCTATGTCGGATTGCTGGTGGTAATGACGGCAGGCGCCGTCGCCCTGCGGGCCGACATTGGACGCTTCATCGCCGCGTTCACCGCCGTATTCTGGATCAGTTACCTGTGCTGGATCATCGGCAGCTACGCCCATTTCGCGGTCAACACACCGGCGGCGATGCGCGAATTCGGCATTAACTGGTCACTACAACTCACTGCCGAGGGCGGCTTTGTCGTCGCTCTCCTCGTTGGGCTGATCGTTGGCAATTTCCTTCCGGACTTCGCCAAATGGATGAAGGAGGCGACCAGGCCGGAATTGTATATCAAGATCGCCATCGTCATTTTAGGCGGCTTCCTCGGCATCGTCTCGGCGGAAAAGCTGAGCTTGGCGACTTCGCTCATGTTTCTCGGCTTGGCATCGATCATCGTTGCCTATCTGATATTCTGGGCGGTTGTCTATTACGTGGCGCGTGTCTGGTTCGGATTCAGCCGCGAGTGGGCAGCACCACTGGCGTCGGGTATTGCCGTCTGCGGCGTGTCGGCCGCAATCGCCACCGGGGGCGCCATCCGCGCGCGGCCGATGATACCGATCATGGTTTCATCTCTCGTCGTGATTTTTGCGGTGGTCGAGTTGCTCATTCTGCCATTTGTGGCGGGCGAATTCCTCGATCAACAACCGATAGCAGCGGGCGCATGGATGGCGCTTTCGGTCAAGACCGACGGCGCGGCAGTCGCAAGCGGCGGCATTACCGAGGCGCTCATTCTAGGCAAGGCGGCCGCGCAGGGGATCAAGTATCAGGCTGGTTGGATCCTGGGGACGGCTGCGACCGTGAAGGTATTTATCGACATCTTTATCGGCGTCTGGGCTTTTGTGCTGGCCTGGATCTGGACCCGGCACATCGACGTGCGCAAGGGCGAAACGGCTAAGGTCAGCGAAATCTGGGACCGGTTCCCGAAATTCATCATCGGCTACGTCGTGACCTTTCTGATCATTCTGCTGGTGGCGCTCACCGCGTCCGCGCCGGTTGTTGCGAAGGTCAAGGCGGCGATGGGCGAAGCCAACACGTTCCGCGGTATATTTTTCGTGCTCACGTTCTTCACCATTGGCGTCATGAGCAATTTTCGTAAGCTGTGGGAAGAAGGCATCGGCCGGCTGGCCGCGGTCTATGTGCTGGCGCTGTTTGGATTTGTGATCTGGGTGGGTTTGGCGATTTCGCTCCTCTTCTTTGCCGGCGTGAAGCCGCCGATCATTACGGGCTGACAGGGGGATACCATGAAAGATCAGGAACCCAAGATCGCAGACGAAATGAGCAAGATGCACGCGGAGCCGTTGTTGCCCATCGAGAAGAAGCTCATTATCTGGAGTCTCACGCTGGGCATCGCGCTCCTGGTGGTGCTCGTGGCCATCAGCCGCATTTTTGTCCACCCCTGATTCATATTGCTGCGCTGGATGAGTCCGCTTTTGCTCAAGCGGGCATTCAACGTTGTCCCCCTTGACGTGGATCAATGTCGGCATAAAGGGCTAATGACACCCCTCCTTTGAGACAGCGGCGGGGTGAAGGGGAACTAAATGAGTGGCTTGGCCATTGGTGGAATAGTCTTTGTGTGCGTCTTTGGCGGCGCGTTTTTGGGGATGCTTCTTTCCGCAATTTTGCCCAAACATCATTTAAGTCAGGATAGCAAGGATGTGGTCAAATTGACGATGGCTATCCTTGGCACGATGGCGGCGTTGGTGGTCGGGTTGCTGATTTCTTCGGCAAAGAGTTCATTTGATACCAAGGACAGTGAGGTCAAGCACATCGCTGCGCAGATCGTCTTGTTTGATCGAACGCTGGCCGGCTACGGGCCGGAGACCCAAGATATTCGTAAGTCGGCTCGCGAATTGATTGCCGCGCGAATTCGTAGCATTTGGAATGAAAACAATAATGTCGACACTGCTGCGATCCGGCAGGTTCCAGGCACCTTTTGGGACATTCAGCAGAAAGTTTTGGCCCTATCGCCGAAGAACGATGCGCAGCGCTGGCTGCAATCGAAGGCGCTGCAAATATATAGCGATGTCGCGGATACCCGCTGGTTGCTGACTCAACAGACGGGCGGGACCATCTAATGGCAGTTCCTAGCGACCTGGTATTCTGGCTTACCGTGATATTTGCCAGCTTCGGCATGTTTGCGCCGCGTAATGGTACTGTGATTAGCGCACTGTTTGTCGCCGCGTTGTCAATGGCTGGTTCGATCTATTTGATCGCCGAAATGGATCAGCCATTTAATGGGTTTATCAAAATTTCCAGTGCACCAATGCACTTTGCATTGGCACAACTCGGCAAATAGCCACGTCGCTTCGACGAAGGAGTGTCCGCTTTTGGCGGTGTAGATGAGCTAATTTGACAGGCGGATAAATACCCAACGGGCAGGCAGGTCCGATATGACCTCAGTGCTATGCCCCTTCCCGGAGGTATCTTCGTGTAGCAAACAGTCGCCCGCGACGAATATGTGCGATTCACCCGAGCTTGCCGTCACGCGAGTGCAACCTGATAAACTGAACGCCATCATTCGGGCTGGTGACGGGTGTGGTACTGCTCCTCCCCATTGAGCGCCAACCTCTAAGATGACGTAATTCTGAGCAGGTTGGGGATCGCTAACACAGAGTGGAGCCGCAGGAGGCGCGAACTGTTTGAGCGCCATCGGCATTGCGGCGGTGTCAAATCGACTTTCTCCTGAGGCATCCGCATAAAGCCTGAGCACCTTCATGCTGCCAGGTTCCGAGTGCTCATCCGCACTCTTTTGCTCCGATAACCATCGTCGCTCCCAAGGCAACACGCGCAACCATCGGCGTCGCTAACACCGCTGCCGGCAAATGAAGGTTGGCGTTCGGATTTTGTTTTATTAGGTTGCCGCAGTCCTCAAGCCAAACGCAAGGGGCTCAATGTCGCCTAACGGCCCAAAGTGGACAGGGTTGGTAATTACGTAAGCTTCCGATCCCGCGAACCATTATCTCACTTTTAATTCATCTCATGTAATTGAACGTTTGTTGCCGAGAAATTTGCGACTCAATGAAAAAACCTTCCGTGCTCTTCGCTTGCGTGTTCTTTGCATCCCCGGCACACGCAGGTTTCTTTGAGCGGCTCCACAACAATATTGATGAAGGAGTTCGCGAGCTTTGTGCGCGAAAGCCCGACCTCTGTAAAAAGCTTGAAGCTGGTCAAAAACGAAATGCCGACGCCGCGCTGCAGAATCCAAGCGGGACGGATCAGCTCAATCAACGTACTCGCGACAAGTAGTGCGTAGCGACATCGAGTTGAGCCGAATGTCGAACGCGCCGATGGCAGATCTGTGAAGGCAAAGGCAGGGGAATGCCCAGCCTTTGCCTTGGCGAGAGTTAAAACGCGTCGTATTGCTGCGTGGGAAGATTGGTCTTGGTTGCCGTTGCCGTTAGCTGGGTCGGGTCGATCGAAACGGTGCCATGCTGTTTCGCCGGAATGCTGGCCCAGGCTCCGACTATGAGAACGGCCACAACAGTAATGCCCAACAAGATGCGCATGGAATGTCTCCTTTCGTTGTGACGGAGAGTCCTTTCGCTCTCGATGACCGGCACGTTAGCCGGAGGCATTCTGTTTCAATGTTAAGCAGATCACACGTCTGCTGCGCACATTCCAATATGTTTCGCTATTGGCCCTCAGCGGGCATCTCGTGCACGCCGCCTGATCTCCACTTTCCGGGGGCAAGCGGACGTAACAACCTCATGTCTGCTTTTTAACCGAAGCGGACACCAATAGTTGCGTTACAATCGAATTCGCCTTTAATGTTCCTGGCAATTCGAATTTGGCGAACCGCATAAGGGGGCAGCGATGTTGCGTTGTTTTTGCGTCCTCGTTTGTTTGCTGACCTTCGCTGGGAATGCTGCTGCGGAATATCCGGAGCGCCCGGTTACAATTATCGTGCCATTTGCCGCGGGGGGTCCATCCGACGTTATGGCGCGCATCCTTGCGGATCGGATGAGGGTGACTCTTGGGCAAACCGTCTTGGTCGAAAATGTCACCGGCGCGGGAGGTTCAATCGGTGTGAGCCGTGCCGTGCGGTCTCCACCGGATGGCTACACCGTCAGTTTCGGCCATCTCGGTACCCATGTCTTCAACGGCGCGATTTATCCCCTGACATTCGATCTGCTCGCCGACCTTGAGCCCGTGGTAATGCTGCCGAGCAATCCGATGGTTATCGTCAGCAAAAATGATGTGCCGGCGAAGACGCTCAAGGAGTTCGTTTCATGGGTCAAGCAGAACTCCGGAAAGGTTGCTGCGGGCACCGCCGGTGCGGGATCTGGCTCGCATATCGGTGGTGCCTATTTTGAGAACATCACCAAGACCAAACTGCAGTTTGTGCCCTATCGCGGCACAGGACCGGCGCTCAACGATCTGGTGGCCGGGCAGATCGACATGATGATCGACCAGACCTCCAATTCCATTAATCAGATTCGTGCAGGCAAGCTGCGCGCCTACGCGGTGACCGATCAAAAACGCGTGCCGACCGCGAGTGATATTCCAACCGTGGACGAGGCGGGTCTGCCCGGATTCTACATGACTTTATGGTCGGGGATGTGGGTACCGAAGGGTACGCCGAAGGCTGTCATCGCGAAACTCAATGCCGCGGCGGTGGAAGCGCTGGCAAATCCAGCAACGAACGAGCGCTTTGCGCAACTGGGTCTCGAAGTGCCTCCGCGCGCATTGCAGACTCCGGAGGCGCTCGCCAGGCACCACAAGGCGGAAATCGAGAAATGGTGGCCGATTATCAAGGCTGGGAATATCCGTGCAGATTAAGTCCTGATGTTCGCTTTCTGGGGCGGGGAGACATTGTTCCGGTGTATCGCGATCTTGCTAACGGCCCGAAGCGGACTGTCCAATCGCACGAACATGATCCGTTGCTGATAGTTCCGGTTTCGCAAACGGCCTGATCGCGTCCGGTGCTCTGTTCAGTTCTGCCTGCATCTCATTCAGCAGCTGCTCCAATGTCTCGACAAGGTGCTCACTCGGGTCGGCGGAGAAACCTGTTTCGGTGCGAGCGTAAGATGCGCCCGATGTCGACCGATGCGTCCGTTCTCTGCTCCAGCGATCACGGGCTCTGCGCCGGCGCAGCCAACGCACTGTGTGGTACGTCGGACCAGACAAGGCGATCAGCCCGAGCGCAGCGACGATCACCGGCGAAGGTCGATCGGGTGCTTGCGCAGGCCCGGCCGGATGTAACTCCGCAGTACGGTCGCTGGCTGGCGTCGGCGTGGCGTTGATCCGATCGGCTGACCGAGGCGTCTCGGGCTCGAATGCCGGAGTTAACTCCGGCGATTTGGCGGGCACAGGCCATGCGGTTGCGGGCCATGGCGCGGGAGCATTCATTCCGGCCTCTGTTGCATCAGAGGCATTATCGAAAGCCGTTTCCTTTGCCTGTGTACGCGATGGCGCGTGCGGCAGCAGGCGCACAGTCGATGAGGACTGTTTTGGTCCCTCCGACATGCGTGTCCGAACAGTCGTGTCGTGTGGCGCTAGATACCAGCATTGGCGGTTGGTGGCGCGATCAGTCCGGTAATACCAGTGTTCGCCGCTCGGTGCCGATGCATTTGGTCCAGTGATGCACTTTTCAGGGGCGCGCGTGGCCTCTGCAGACATCGACCAGGACACGCTTGCGAAAGCAAGAGCGATCGTGGTTGGCACCAATGCCGGCTTGCGTTGTGGCATGCGCTCCTCCATCGGCATTTGAACGCCGCTGCAAGATTCGTTCCGGGTGCGAAAAACAGCAAGCTCATTGGTCGGCAGTGAGGCCGCAATGCGTTGCAAATCGGGACGCCCGGAATTTATCCAGAAGAATGTGCTCCAGCTGGTATTCGAGGAGGTGACTGGAAGACGCACCTTTTGGTGTTACATTTAGATCGGTATTCATTGGGGGGGTGGGCTATGAGGCGGCGGGAATTTCTCGGTCTGGTCGGCGGCGGGATGGCCTGGCCGATTGCGGCGCGGGCCCAGCAGAAAGCTGTGCCGTTGATCGGATTCCTCAGCAGCAGATCGCCTGACGACGCCAAGCCGCATGTTGCGGGATTCCTGCGCGGACTTGAGGCGTTCGGATACGTGGATGGCAAGACCGTGTCGATCGAATATCGCTGGGCCATGGGACAATACGATCAATTGCCGAAATTGGCCGGCGAGCTGACGGCGCTGCACCCGACGATTCTTGCAGCGCCCGGTGGCGCGCCTTCGGCACGCGCGGCAAAGGCGGCTACGAACTCAATTCCGATCGCCTTTGTTTCAAACGATTCAGTGCGCGAGGGATTGGTCGAAAGTCTCAGCCGGCCGGGCGGGAAAATTACCGGCGTTGACATCATGAGTGGCGAACTCACGGGAAAGCGGCTCGAATTATTGGCGCAACTGGTTCCTGCCGGCAAAGCCGTCGGGTTCCTGACAAACCCGAAGGGTGCGCTGAGCGTTGCCCAGTCAAAAGAGGCTGAACGTGCGGCCCGTGTACTCGGTCGCGAGGTTGTCTTTGTCAGTGCCGGTACCGATACGGAAATCGATGCCGGTTTCGAAATTCTGGCCAGGAATCCGGTTGGCGGTCTGGTCGTCGAAAACGACCCTTACTTCGATTCCCGTCGCGAACGTCTGATCGAACTGACAGCGAAGCGGGCAATTCCGGCGATTTATCACATCCGTGAATTTCCGGCGGCCGGAGGTTTGATGAGCTATGGCGCCAACCTGGTTGACGCTTATTACCAAATGGGCGTTCAGGTCGGACGCGTCCTCAAGGGCGCCAATATTACCGACCTTCCTATCGTGCGGCCGACCAAGTTCGAACTGGCGCTCAATCTCAAGACGGCCAAGGCGCTCGGCCTGACTATTCCGCCAACCGTGCTGGCCATTGTGGACGAAGTTATCGATTGAACCTGCGGTATTGCAGCGCAAAACAGCCGATTCAGGACGGCGTGCGCTTGGCCGGGCTTTCGGCTACGCTTGCGAAAAGTTCCGCGGGGTGAGCGTGAGCGCATGGTACTGAGCGAGCGGATGCAGGCGCTTGGCGATCAGGCGCGGTCCAGCCGGCAATGGGCCGTCGATCAAAAGCCAAAAGAAAAAAAATCGGATGACGCGGCCAGGGCCGCGATCATTCACGAATGGGACAACTGGGCCGCGTTGCATTCAGATGATCTGGCAAGCCCCAATGTCTGCGCGTATTTTTTCAGACATTTGCAGGAAAAAAAATTAGAGCTGCTTGATTTCGCTTCCGACGATAAAGTTCAGTCGATCCGCGACTGGCTTCTGCGCGAAGAGCGCGTCAAGGACTGACCGGGGCCGGGACTTCGATCCGGGCCCGATGTGTGCGGTGGCGATACGAAGGCTCGTAATTTTATTGTCGTTTCCTTTTTGGCAGGTTGCGCGCCATCGAACGCGCATTTGGTTGAGCAAAACGTTTCCGACGATGTTCAGCAAGTATGTGCGCTGCTGATCGCGGCTGACGTTTCGCCGGACGAGCGCGTCTGCCTGACCGGAAAAATTTGCACTACGCATCTGTCGTAATGCCTTGCTATGCTCACGCGTCAACGGGAGAGGTCAGCATGAAAGCAATCGTTACAATTCTCGGCGTCATTTTTCTTGTCGTTGCCGCGGTCTATTTTCTGGTGCCGGCGGACTCGTTGCCGAGCTTTTTTCCTGGGCACGTCGACGGACTGGCGCGCATCCGCACCAAGCACGGCATGCTGTCGGGCGGCCTCGGTGTTATTTTACTAGTGATCAGCTGGTTTATCGGCCGCAGGTGATCGCGCCGGAGGTAGCAAGACACTCCTAGTGCTGCGGCAATGTTTTGCAGCCGACGATCACGGCGCTAGCGGGAGGTGCGATGATGCGGCAACGAAATTCGCGTGCACACACATTGCGCATTGAGTTGTGACAACGCGGTGCAAGCTGGGGACAGCCGCAATTCTGTCAAAAATAAAACGCGTCGATGCTATTTTGATAGAGGTCGGCCACCGGCGTTCACCCCGCCGGTGGCCTTCTTCGGGGCCGCCGTTGCAAAACGAGCGGTCCCTTTTTTCAGAGGCCAATGAGCGCTCCGAAAATACGGTCTCATTGCGACCGTAGGAAGGCTCGCGCGCCATGTGTGTGACGCAAGTCACAGGTTTGTTGATTTGTTGCTGCGGCAGTCAGCCGCGTCGGTATCCCGGGATATCAAAATCGGACCGGAACACCATCGGGCACGATCGTTTTTCCGATCGGCCAAAGTGCTATTCCGGCAAGCTTGAGATGTGCCCAGGCGAACGGGATACCGATGATCGTGATGGCGAGAAGAACCGCGGTGACGAGATGTCCCAGCGCCAGCCACCAGCCGGCAAGGATCAGCCAAATGATGTTGCCGAGCATTCCCAGCGGTCCAGTTCCGAGGTCTTCGTAACCGTAATATTCCGCGCGTGACACAGCCCGCTGGCCGAAGGGGAGCAGCGTGTAGAGCGCGATGTTGAATGCCGCCCGCGTCCACGGCAGCCCGATGATGGTAATTGCCATGATGACAGCGGCGACCATCCAGGCGACCGCCATCCATAGTCCGCCGCATACGATCCACAACACATTAAGCAGGAAAGACAGTGCAGACATCGGACCCCTCCAGCACGCACCTTTGCGCGGCCGGGATTTAGGTATTCACCGGCCGTTTTACCAGCGGGGCAGTAAATTTTAGTCGCCGGCGCGAGAAGGGTCAGAAGCGCCAGCGCCGCCGCGGATAGGCGCCCGTCGCCAGCCGCACGATCGCGAGCAGCACGACCGCGCCGATCGTGGCGACGATGATCGCCGAGACAATGCCGCTGGCGAGATGGATGCCCAGCCGCGGCAGCAACCAGCTGCCGATGAGCGCGCCAACGATGCCGATGGCGATATCGCCAATCACGCCAAATCCGCCGCCCTCGACAATTCTGCCTGCAAGCCAGCCGGCGATGAGCCCGACCAGCAGTATGACCAGAATTCCTTGGTCCGAGATGTGCATGTTTGCCTCGCATCGCCTCGTACGACCCACACATCGAGGCAACTCATCGGACAATGAGATTCGCGCGCGAAAGTTCCCGACTGGAATCAGCAAAATGTCAGGCGGACGCCCTCAAGCGCGATGCCCTTGAGCTTTGTCGTCCATGTTTCGCCGGCCTTGACCGGCAGCGCGCGCGTCAGCGTGCCTGTCGATATGATTTCACCGGCGGCAAGCGGCGGATTGTCGGGATCGCGCGCGAGCAGATCGGCCACATGATGCACCACGGACAGCGGTCCCTCGAGGACATTCGATCCGTAGCCGCGCTCCATCAGTTGTTCGTCGCGATAAAGTTCGACTTCGAATCCGGCAAGCGTGTGCAACCAGTCTGCGGCATGCGCGCCGATCGTGTGGCGGGGGCCTATCAGCAGCGCGCCATGCATGGCATTCGCGGCGACGGAATCGGCTGCGGAAAACTTCCAGCCCGGGAATATCGATTGCACGATCTCGTAGCCGTGGGCGACCCATGCGATGCAGGAGAGCAGCGCAGCGTCATCCATGCCGGGCGAGGGCGGGGCAGCGAAACAAAATATGATTTCCGGCTCGATTTTTGGCTCGGCATAGGGCGCAAGCGGCAGTGGCACCGAGAGATCGTGCAGCGTGCTGTCGTAGACATAGCCCCAGTTCGGCGCGCGCACCCCGTATTCGTCCCAGATCTGCCGGTTGGTGAAGCCCGCCTTGCGGCCAAGCCGCCGCTGCCCTTTTGCCGTGCGGATTTCATTGGCCAGCGCCGTCACGCGATAGGCGTCATCGAGGGTGAACGAGGGATAGCGGACACAGAATGGCGGGATCTGCCGGCCGCCGCCGGTGGCATCGACTGCTTCCGCGGCGATCATGCCAAGCGGTGCAGCGCTTGGTGCCTTTGGAGCCCTTGCAGAGCCCGCGCCTCTGATGGCTTCATTCATTTCCGATCGCCCCGTACGCAGCCAATCGAAACAATTTAAAGCAATTTTTCGCAACGCGGCGAAATAGATTTAAAGCGCGGTGCGTTATTCAAACCCCTTATGACGCGGGGTTTGATAACGGCCATAGCCATCATGCTTTCCGGCGGCGCGCAGGCCGCGGCGCCGGAATTCGACATGCAGCGTTTCTGCGCCGGCTTTGCGGAAAGCCACGCCAGCGGCAGCATGAGCGAGATAGCGAAATCGGTCTGTTTGCTGAGCGAGGAGACGACCAAGGCTGTCGTCGACAAGGCCTGGGATCACGTCTCGGCCGATAACCGCGAGCGCTGCCTCAAGGCGGCGCAGGACTCTTATGTCGGCCTCGGGCATTGCCTGAATTCGGTGCCGGGGCAATAGACCGCGGCGTAAATGCCGGTTGCGCTTCACCGTTTAACGTAGTATATTTTTGCCATGATCCGGTCGTGGCGCAATTCCGTGACTCGCAAGGTCTGGGAGGGCGAACGGCCGAACCAGCTACGCGGGCTAGATTTCGAGACCGCGATCGATCTGCTGTTGGCGCTAAACGTTGCGACATAGCTCAATAGCTTGAGCCCGTTGAAAAGCGTCGGTCTGCACAAGCTCAAGGGTGATCGCAGAGGCCAGTGGGCAATGACCGTGAATGATCGCTGGTGCATCTGCTTCGAATTCCGCAAAGGCGACGCCTACGACGGAGGAAAGACCCATGGCTCCCGTTTCCCATCCCGGCCGCCTGCTCAAGCGCGAACTCACCGCGCGCAAGCTTTCCGCCAACCGGTTGTCGCTCGATATCGGTGTGCCGTCCGGCCGCATTACCGACATTCTTAATGCGCGCCGTTCGATTACCGCCGACACCGCGGTGCGGCTTGGCCGCTATTTCGGGAACAGTGCGCAGTTCTGGCTCGATTTGCAGAGCCAGTACGACATAGCGATGGTCGAGCGCGAGAAGGGCAGGGAAATAGCCAAGCGGGTGAGGCCGGCGGACGCGGCGTAACAGCCGCCACGCGGTCTGATATCCTGCCATCATGGCAAGCCACGAAATCGATGCCATCCGCAAGCTGCTGACGGCAAAGCCCCGCCCGGTCGGCTGGAGCGAGCGGCGGGCGCGCATCGACGAGATCGGCTCGACCTGGCCGGTTGCCGCCGACGTGCGGCTCGAGGAGGCTGATCTTGGCGGCGACCTGCCGGGCGAATGGTCCATCGTGCCGGGAAGCGATGCGTCGCGCGTGCTGATGTTTTTCCACGGCGGCGGCTATTGCTCGGGCTCGATTCTCAGCCATCGCCGCATGGTGACGGAGGCGGGCCGCGCGGCGCGCATGCGCACGCTGGCGGTGCAATACCGGCTGGCGCCCGAGCATCCATATCCCGCGGCGCACGAGGACGCGATGAAGGCGTGGCGCTTCCTGCGCGAGCAGGGCATCGCCACGCGCAACATCGCGGTCGGCGGCGACAGCGCCGGTGGCAATCTCACCATCACGCTGATCAACCGGCTGCGCGCCGCGGGCGAGGAGCAGCCGGCCTGCGCGTGGCTTGCTTCGCCCTGGGCCGACCTGACGATGTCGGGCGCTTCGCTCGTCGACAAAGACGGCGTCGATCCGCTAATCCACAAGCCTTATCTCGAGGAGCTGGCGGACGCCTATGCGCCAGCGCCGCTCGACCACAAGGACCCGCTGATCTCGCCGCTGTTTTCCGATCTGTGCGGCTTTCCGCCGGCGCTCGTCCAGGTCGGGTCATCGGAAACGCTGCTCGATGATTCCGTTCGCTTTGCCCGCGCGGCGGGGCTGGCCGACGTCAACGTCACGCTCGAAGTCTGGCCGGAGATGATCCACGCCTGGCCGATGTGGAACGCGAAGCTCGAGGCCGGGCGCCAGGCCCTGGCGCATGCCGGTGAGTTCATGCGGCGGTGGGTGGGCTAACGATAAAGGCTCATTCAGAGAGCAGTTTTTACTGCGGATCGATTAAATCATGTTCGATCAGTGCGCCGCTATTTGCGTCGTCGATTGCCTCCAGCAAGCGTGCGGCGTTGGCCGGACTATGAAGAAGGTGAATGGTCTCGAGATCTTTGTAGTCGTCTTCCGAAATCATCACGACACTCCGCTCGCTCTGTCTGGTGATCGGAGGTCTTTATATTAAATTGGGCCATAGAAGGTCCTTTTGCGCATTTATTCCACGGTTTCTCCCATGTGGTGTTACTTCAGCCGCACGCCCGGCTTGTTGCTGTTGGTGAATTCCACGCCGGCTTTTTCCAGCGCGTGCTGGATGGCTTCGCTGCGACTGGCCTTCGCTTACAAATTTTATGCGGCAATCGCTTCTGGTCAGTCGCTGCAATCTGCATTTAAACAGCGAAAGGTGGCCGTTGAGCCGCTTCAATCGACGAAGCAGACACGCCCGTTCTCTTTTGGGCTAAAGGCGTTAATCCAGCGAAAATGGTTCTGACCTAATATCTCGCAGTCTCGTTCGATTTGTATTGCGCCGAAGACTACTCCGCCGCCTGCACGCGCTTCTTCCCGCGCTTTGCCTCGCGCGCCAGGACCGGCGCGAGAAATTGCCCGGTGTAGCTGCGCTTCGCCTTCACAATGTCTTCCGGCGTGCCGCTGGCGACGATCTCGCCGCCGCCGTCGCCGCCTTCGGGGCCGAGGTCGATCACCCAATCCGCGGTCTTGATCACTTCCAGATTGTGCTCGATCACCACCACGGTGTTTCCTTGCTCGACCAGCTCGTGCAGCACGTCGAGCAGCTTGGCCACGTCGTGGAAATGCAGGCCGGTGGTCGGCTCATCGAGGATATACAAAGTGCGGCCGGTCGCGCGCTTGGAGAGCTCCTTGGCGAGCTTGACGCGCTGCGCCTCGCCGCCAGAGAGCGTCGTGGCCTGCTGGCCGACATGAATGTAATCGAGGCCGACGCGGTGCAGCAGCGCCAGCACGTCGCGCACGCGCGGCACCGCCTTGAAGAACTCCAGCGCCTCTTCCACCGTCATGTCGAGCACGTCGGCGATCGACTTGCCCTTGAACAGCACCTCCAGCGTCTCGCGGTTGTAGCGCTTGCCCTTGCAGACATCGCAGGTGACGTAGACATCCGGCAGGAAGTGCATCTCGATCTTGATCACGCCGTCGCCCTGGCAGGCCTCGCAGCGGCCGCCCTTGACGTTGAAGGAGAACCGGCCCGGCTCGTAGCCGCGCGCCTTGCTCTCGGGCAGGGCAGCGAACCATTCGCGGATCGGCGTGAAGGCGCCGGTATAGGTCGCCGGGTTCGAGCGCGGCGTGCGGCCGATCGGCGACTGGTCGATGTCGATGATCTTGTCGATGTGCTCCAGCCCCTCGATGCAGTCGTGCGGGGCGGGTGCGAGCGAGGCGCCGTTGAGCTTGCGCGCCACGGCGTTGTAGAGCGTGTCGACCAGCAGCGTGGATTTGCCGCCGCCGGAGACGCCGGTGACGCAAGAGAACAGGCCAAGCGGGATCTCGGCGGTGATGTTCTTCAAGTTGTTGCCGCGCGCGTTAACCACCTTGATCGTGCGCCGCACGTTGCGCGGCTTGCGCTCGGGGATCGGCACGCTCAGCTCGCCGGAGAGATATTTGCCGGTCCATGATTTCGGCGCGTCGATGAGGTCGTCCACCTGGCCTTCGGCAACAATCTCGCCGCCATGGATGCCGGCGCCGGGGCCGATATCGAGCACATGGTCGGCGGTGCGGATGGCGTCCTCGTCATGCTCGACTACGATCACGGTGTTGCCGAGATCGCGCAGGCGCTTGAGCGTCTCGAGCAGGCGCGCATTGTCGCGCTGGTGCAGGCCGATCGAGGGCTCGTCCAGCACATAGAGCACGCCGGTGAGGCCGGAGCCGATCTGCGAGGCCAGCCGGATGCGCTGGCTCTCGCCGCCGGAGAGCGTGCCGGAGGCGCGCGACAGCGTGAGATAATCGAGCCCGACATCGACCAGAAACTTGAGCCGCTCGCGGATTTCCTTGAGCACGCGCGTGCCGATCTCGTTCTGCTTGGGCGTGAGATCCTTCGGCAGCGCGGTGAACCATTCGCCGGCGCGCTTGACGGAGAGGTTGGCGACCTGCGCGATGTCCTGGCCGGCGATCTTCACGCACAGCGCTTCCGGCTTGAGCCGCGCGCCGTGGCAGGCCGCGCAGGGCACGTCGGTGAAATATTTCTGCAGATCCTCGCGCGCCCATTCGCTCTCGGTTTCCTTGAAGCGGCGCTCGAGATTCGTAATGACGCCTTCGAACTCCTTCTTCGTGATGTAGCCGCGCAGGCCATCGTCGTAGACGAACTTGATCTCGTCCTCGCCGGAGCCATAGAGGATCACCTGCTGGGTCTTCTTCGGCAGGTCCTTCCATTTGGTATCGAGCGTGAAGCGATAGTGCTTGGCCAGCGCGTCGAGGGTCTGGACGTAATAAGGCGATGACGATCTTGCCCAGGGCGCGATGGCGCCCTTGCGCAGCGTGGCATCGCGGTCGGGAATCACGAGATCGGCGTCGATATGCTGCTCGACGCCGAGGCCGCCGCAGACCGGGCAGGCGCCAAACGGGTTGTTGAACGAGAACAGCCGCGGCTCGATTTCCGAAATGGTGAAACCGGAGACGGGGCAGGCGAATTTCTCCGAGAAGATCAGCCGCTCCGGTCCCGCCAGCTGCGCGTGGATTTTGGCGCTTTTCTTCTCCCTTGCCCCGCGCCCGGTTTCACCCTCCCCATGCGAGCCCTTGCGAGCGGCGGGGAGGGTCGGCGCCGGAGTGGGGGCGTCTTCGAGAGGAAGCTGACCCCCAACCCCGACCCCTCCCCGCGCTTCGCGGGGGAGGGGAACTGCATCCGCAACCTCGACGACCGCGAGGCCCTCCGCCAGCTTGAGGCATTGCTCGAGCGAATCCGCCAGCCGCGTGCCGATATCGCCGCGCACGACCAGGCGGTCGACCACAACATCGATGTCGTGGGTGAATTTCTTGTCGAGTGGCTTGACCTCGCCGATCTCGTAGAATGCACCGTCGATCTTCACGCGCTGGTAGCCCTTGCGCAGGAACTCGGCGAGCTCCTTTCTGTATTCGCCCTTGCGGCCGCGCACGACCGGGGCCAGCACATAGATGCGGGTGCCTTCGGGCAGCGCCAGCACGCGATCGACCATCTGCGACACGGTCTGGCTCTCGATCGGCAGGCCGGTCGCCGGCGAGTAGGGCACGCCGATTCGCGCCCACAAGAGGCGCATGTAGTCGTAGATTTCGGTTACGGTGCCGACGGTCGAGCGCGGGTTCTTCGAGGTGGTTTTCTGTTCGATCGAAATCGCCGGCGACAGCCCGTCGATCTGGTCGACGTCCGGCTTCTGCATCATCTCGAGGAATTGCCGGGCGTAGGCGGAGAGGGACTCCACATAGCGGCGCTGGCCTTCGGCATAGATGGTGTCGAAGGCCAGGGAGGATTTGCCTGAGCCCGACAGGCCGGTGAACACCACCAGCCGGTCGCGCGGAATGGCGATGTCGACGTTCTTGAGGTTGTGCTCGCGCGCCCCCCGGATGGTGATCTGGCGGGCGTCGCTGCGGGCGGGCTTGTCGGTACGTTCGGTCATCGGTTTTTTGAATTGGGACCTGAATCTCGGAGCCGGAAGGGCAACGCAGCCCGTAAAGCAACCCTTTCGGCGCCGCACATCGCGCATATGCGGGCCGTCCGGGCCTGTCGGGAGGAACGTAGTAAGAACGGGGCCGCTTTGCCAGTCCGAGCCGGGAATAGTGGTTGAAAACCGCGTATGGGCCTCTGGGGCCTCAGGGAGCCTGTCTTTGGGAGCCCCGCCTAGGCCGTCTGCAAGGCCTCGCTGGCGGCGAGCCATTCCTCTTCCGCCCGGGCGATGGCCTCGACGACATTGGCGCGCGTCTTCGACAGCTCCGCCGCCCGCGCCGGCTCGCGCGAGAACAGGTCGCCGTCGGCGAGCGTTGCGTCAAGCTTGTGCAGCTGGCGCGTCAGCTGCGCGAGTTCGGTTTCGGCCTCGGTCACGCGCTTGCGCAAGGGCGCCGTGGCCGCACGCTTGTCGGCGGCAGTGCGCCGGGCCGCGGCGGGATCCGGCCGCGGAGCGGGCTTGCGCGCGGGCTGCGCTGGCGTTCCCGAACCCGCGAGCACGCGCAACCTGTAATCGTCGAGATCGCCATCGAACGGCTGCACCGTCCCGTCCTGCACCAGCCAGAGCCGGTCGGCGCAGGCATCGAGAAGATGGCGGTCATGCGAGACAAGGACGACTGCGCCGGGAAAGTCGTTGATGGCCTCGATCAGCGCCGCGCGGCTGTCGATGTCGAGATGATTGGTCGGCTCGTCAAGAATCACGAGATGCGGCGCGCTGAAGGTGGCGAGTCCGAGCAGGAGCCGCGCCTTCTCGCCGCCTGACAGTTTCTCGACTTTGGTATTGCCGGCCGGTCCCGAAAAACCGATGGCGCCTACGCGCCCGCGCACTTTTGCTTCCGGCGCGTCGGGCATCAGCCGGCGCACGTGATCATAAGGACTCGCGTCCGGCTCGAGCTCGTCGAGCTGGTGCTGGGCGAAGTAGGCAACCTTGAGATTGGCTGCGCGCGTGACGGTGCCGTGCTGGGGCGACAGCCTGCCGGCGAGCAACTTGACGAGCGTGGACTTGCCGTTGCCGTTGGCTCCGAGCAGCGCAATACGGTCATCATTGTCGACACGAAGCGACAAGCCCGACAGCACGGGGTGCCCCGGCTCATAGCCGATATCGACATCGTCGGTCGCGATAATCGGCGGGGACAGCAGCTTGTGCGGAGCGGGGATGTGTATTGGCCGTACGTCCTCGGTGACGAGCGCGACGATCGGCTCGAGTTTCGCCAGCATTTTAAGGCGCGACTGCGCTTGGCGCGCCTTGGTCGCCTTGGCCCGGAAGCGGTCGACAAAGGCTCGCAGGTGCTTGCGCTGCGCTTCCTGCTTCTTGATCATTTTCTGGTCGAGCAGCATGCGCTCAGCGCGCTGCCGCTCAAAGGACGAGTAGCCGCCGCGGTAGAGTCCCAGCTTGCGGCTCTCGAGCGACAGGATATGGCCGACGGCGCTGTCGAGCAGATCGCGATCATGGCTGATGACAATCAATGTCGCCGGATAGCTTGCCAGATGGTCTTGCAGCCAAAGCGTGCCTTCGAGATCGAGATAGTTGGTCGGCTCGTCAAGGAGCAGCAGGTCAGGCTCGGCGAACAGCGTTGCAGCGAGCGCAACGCGCATGCGCCAGCCGCCGGAGAATTCCGCGCAAGGGCGCTGCTGATCGGCGTTGGAAAAGCCAAGGCCGGCGAGGATCGATGCGGCGCGGGCAGGGGCCGCGTGCGCCCCGATATCGGCGAGCCGGGTCTGGATTTCCGCGATACGATGCGGGTCCTGTTCGGTCTCTGCTTTCGCCAACAGCGCATTGCGCTCGTGATGCGCCGCGAGGACGACATCGAGCAGGGAATCGGGTCCGTTTGGCGCTTCCTG
>Ga0335085_10006450_pt1 | contig 18509 bp, 15 predicted proteins | sample Lox_Sample_45_FD_206712 | JGI IMG/M metagenome (GOLD analysis project Ga0335085, IMG submission 206712) | Soil microbial communities from Loxahatchee National Wildlife Refuge, Florida, United States - Lox_Sample_4.5 | ecosystem: Environmental > Terrestrial > Soil > Wetlands | place: USA...
GGCAGTCTCGATGCCGCCGTCACCTCCTACGAAGCCGCGCTCCGCGTGGAGCAGGCCGGCAAAGGGAAGATCCTCCTGAGCTTCGGCGACATCGTCGATCCGTTCATCGCGCATGTAATTTACGCGACCAACGACATGATGACGCAACATCCCGACGTGCTCCGCCGCTTCCTCAAGGCGTGGTACGAGACCGTTGCCTACGGCAAGAGCCACAAGGCCGAGGCGATCAAATACTCGCAGCCCGAAACGCTGCTTTCCGATGATCTCGCGAGCAAGGTCTACGACCTCGAAATGCCGACCTTCTCGCTCGACGGCCGTTTCGATCCGAAAGCCGTCGAAGCGGTGAAGCAGGCGATGCTGGATCTCGGCACGGTGAAGGAAAAGCCCGAGGACAAGGCGGTGTTCACCGAAGAGTTCCTGCCGAAGAAGTGAGGATCGTCAGGGCTTCTTGTCGGCCTCGGGGTGGAAGAGCTTCTGCCCCGCCATTTCGTATTCGCCGATCGCCTGTTGCCCCGCCGGCGAGACGAGCCAATCGGCGAATTGCTTGGCGAGGGCGAGCTTGGCCTGAGCGTGCAGCTTCGGGTTGAGCTCGATCACGTCGTAGCGATTGAGCAGCCGCGCATCGCCTTCGAGCACGATCGCCAGATCCCGGCGGTTGTTGAAGCTGAGCCACGTGCCGCGGTCGGAGAGCGTATAGGCGTCCATGCCGGCCGCGGCATTGAGCGCCGCGCCCATGCCGCCGCCGATATCCTTGTACCAGGCGCCGGCCTTGGTGATGTCGAGGTCCGCGGCTTTCCACAGGCGCTTCTCGAGCGCATCGGTGCCGCTCTTGTCGCCACGCGAGACGAAAGGCGCCTGTGCGTTCCAGATTGCCTTGAAGGAGGCGACGACATCGCGTCCGCCCTTGAGCTTCCCCGGGTCCGCGCCCGGCCCGACGATGATGAAATCGTTCCACGCGATCTCGCGCCGGTTTACGCCGTGGCCTTCGTCGATGAATTTTTTCTCGGCGTCGGGATCGTGCACCAGCACGAGATCGGCATCGCCGCGCCGCGCGACATCGAGCGCCTGGCCGGTGCCGAGCGCGACCACGCGCACATCGATGCCGCTCGCCTTCTTGAAGAGCGGCAGAATATGAGTGAGCAATCCGCTATTGTCGACGGAGGTGGTCGACGCGAGCGTGATGTATTTATCCTCGGCGCGCGCGAGACGTTGACCGACAAAAAGCACGAGGGCGCAAACGACCAAAACCCCGAGCAAAAAACGCGTCATCGACTTTCCCTCCGGTCGGCAAGCGCAAAGGCGATGCCGTTAAGTCCGATGCTGATCATAACCAGCACGAGGCCGAGCGCCAATGCCAGCGGCAGATTGCCTTTGCTGGTCTCGAGCATGATGGTCGTCGTCATGGTGCGCGTCACGCCGGCGATATTGCCGCCCACGATCACGATCGCGCCCACTTCGGAGATCGCGCGGCCGAGCGCCGCGAGCACCGCCGTCAACACCTGCCGGCGCGCGATCAGCAAGAGATGCGGCATGACCTGCAGGCCGGTCGCGCCCGCGACCTGAAACGCATCGCCGTGCTTGGCCCATTGTTCCTGCGCGGCGCGATGGACGATGGCGACGACGATCGGCGTCGTCAGCACGGCTTGCACCAGCACCATCGCGCCCGGCGTGTAGAGCAAGCCGAAACGGCCGAGCGGTCCGGCGCGCGAGAGCAGGAGATAGCCCGCGAGGCCGACCAGCACCGGCGGCAGGCCCAACAACGAATTGACCAGGATCACGAGGACGCGGCGGCCGGGAAACGGATAGATCGCCAGCGCCGCGCCCGCCGGCAGGCCGACGACGATGGCGATCGCCACCGCAAAACCGCTGATCCAAAGCGACAGCGCGATGATCGCGTAAAGCGTCGCATCGCCGCTGAAGATCAGGCGCAGCGCCAGCTCAACCGCATCGCGAAAATCGCCCATTCCCCCAGCCCCGACCGGATGCCCTGCCCGCTGCGCCGCGAGGATAAGGGCTATATGCCGCCTTTCATAACGGATTTCGCCGCATTGTCAGGGCCTTGCACAGCCCCTATCTTATGCGGGTGATCGATCCTTTCGGCCGGCATATCTCTTATCTGCGCGTTTCGGTGACGGACCGCTGCGATTTCCGCTGTGTCTATTGCATGGCCGAAGACATGACCTTTCTGCCCAAGGCCGAGATCCTGTCCCTGGAAGAGCTCGACCGGCTGTGCAGCGCCTTCATCCGCAAGGGTGTGAAGAAGCTGCGGTTGACGGGCGGCGAGCCGCTGGTGCGACGGAACATCATGAGTCTTTTCCGCTCGCTCGGCCGCCATCTCGACACGGGTGCGCTCGACGAACTCACCGTCACGACGAATGGCAGCCAGCTCGCGCGCTATGCCGACGAGCTGAAATCGGCCGGCGTCAGGCGCATCAACGTCTCGCTCGACACGCTCGATCCGGAAAAATTCACCGCCATCACGCGCTGGGGCAAGCTCGATCAGGTGCTCGACGGGCTCGATGCCGCCAAACGCGCGGGACTTGCCGTGAAGATCAACGCGGTCGCGCTCAAGGGCGTCAATGACGACGAATATGATCGCCTCATCCAATGGTGCGGCGAGCAAGGTTTCGATCTCACCTTGATCGAGGTCATGCCCATGGGGGATATCGGCGGCGAGACGCGTATCGATCAGTACCTGCCGCTGTCGGTCGTGCGCGGCCAGTTGCAGCGCCATTGGACGCTGGACGAGACCGATTACCGCACCGGCGGCCCCGCGCGTTACTACAACGTGCGCGAGACCGGGCGGCGCATCGGCCTCATCACGCCGATGACGCATAATTTCTGCGAGAGCTGCAACCGCGTCCGCCTGACCTGCACAGGCACGCTCTTTATGTGCCTCGGCCAGCACGACAGCGCGGATCTGCGCGCGCCGTTGCGCGCGTCGCCCAGCGACGTGCTGCTCGATGCCGCGATCGAGGAAGCGATCGCGCGCAAGCCCAAAGGTCACGATTTCATCATCGATCGCCGGCACGCGAAGCCCGCGGTTTCGCGCCATATGAGCGTGACGGGCGGCTGAGGCCGCGCCGTCGGGGGATGTAGGCGTGAGTGCGAAGATCGGCTTCGAAGCCAGCGATGCCCCGGCCGCGCAGGACGCGCTGAAAGAGCTGATCAAACGCTATCGCGCCACCAAAGCCGGGGAAGCCGATGTCATCGTCGCGCTCGGCGGCGACGGCTTCATGCTCGAAACCTTGCACAAGCATCTGCGCCGCGGCGTCGCGATCTACGGCATGCATCGCGGCAGCGTCGGCTTCCTGATGAACAGCTACTCGCCCGAGAAGCTCGAGGAACGCATCGCAGCCGCGCGGCCGGTCGGCGTGCATCCCCTCGCCATGATGGCGCGCGACCAGCACGGCAAAGAGCATCAGGCGCTCGCCATCAACGAGGTCTCGCTGCTGCGCCAGAGCCGCCAGACGTCGAAGCTTCGCATCAGCGTCGACGGGCTGGTGCAGCTCGACGAGCTGATGGCCGACGGCATCATCGTGGCAACGCCGGTCGGCAGCACCGCGTATAATCTATCGGCGCACGGGCCGATCATTCCGCTTGCCGCCAATGTCCTGGCGCTGACGCCGATCAGCGCCTTCCGGCCGCGGCGTTGGCGCGGCGCGCTGCTGCCGCATGCGGCACGCGTGCGGCTCGACATCCTCGAGCCCGAGAAGCGCCCGGTCAGCGCGACCGCTGACTTCACCGAAGTGCGCGACGTCGCCTCGGTCGAGATCCGCGAGAATTCCGACGTCACGCTCACCATGCTCTTCGATCCCGAGCACAATCTCGAAGAACGCGTGCTGAAAGAGCAATTCCTCAGCTAGCGCGGGGCGGGCGCGCGACGATCGCCGCTTGCCCAAAACCGGCCACAATGTTGCGTCACAAGCTTGGGCATAAACCGCCCGGCGCGCACGTTGTCTCGGCAACAGAGCTCGCTCAGCTCGCCGCGGCGCTCGTGCAACGCCGCACTTTCCTGAGGTCTCTCCCATGCCCCGCTTCGCCCCCGTTTCCGCTTTTGCTCTTGCCGCGGCGCTCGCTGTCGCGCTGCCCCTGACGCTCGCGCCGCGCACCAGCCAGGCGCAGGCCGTCGCCGTCTCGATCACCGTGCCGCCGCCGGCGCTGCCGGTCTATGCGCAGCCGGTGATCCCCGGTCCCGGCTATATCTGGACGCCGGGTTATTGGGCTTGGGGACCCTACGGCTATTACTGGGTGCCCGGCACCTGGGTGTTGCCGCCTGCGGTCGGCTTGCTGTGGACCCCGGGTTATTGGGCCTGGGCCGATGGCCGCTACTTCTGGCACGCCGGCTACTGGGGCCCGACGGTCGGCTTCTACGGCGGCATCAATTACGGGTTTGGCTATTTCGGTGTCGGCTTCGTCGGCGGTCACTGGGACCACGACCGCTTCTTCTACAATCGCGCGGTCAACAATTTCGGCCATGTACACATCACGAATGTCTATAACGCGCCGGTGCATAACGGCGCGGTGACGCGCGTCAGCTTCAATGGCGGCCGCGGCGGCACGAACGCCCGCCCGACTGCGGCGGAGCAAGCGGCGGCGCAAGAGCGCCATGCCGATCCGACGAGCGTGCAGGCCCAGCACGAGCGCGCGGCATCGCAGAACCGCGCCTTCCAGGCCTCGGTCAATCACGGCCGGCCGGCCATCGGCGCGACGGCGCATCCCGCCAATTTCGCCGGCGCCGGCGTGGTCCACACGCATAACGCCGCGACGCCGAGTGGCGGCGCGCCGCACAACGCGCCCCATCAAGCGGCCGCACCGGCCCATGCGGCGCCGCCGCGTGCGCAAGGCGCCGGCGGGCCGCACGGCGCGCCCGGCGGGCAACCGCATGGCGGCCCCGAGCACGGCGGTCCCGAGCACGGCGGCGGCGGCGGCGATCATGGCGGCGGCGGTCACGACCACGGTCATCCCTGACCGCAAGCGCGGCAACGCGCGCGTTCCCGTTCGGCAGATATCGAGGATTTGACCTTGGGTGGAACGATCCGGGCTCGGAACCGAGCGGCGTGACGCCTGCGCCGCCCTCCCCCGCGCCGCTTGCGTCACGCCCTCTTCTTCGGCTCTTGCCGGCTTCGAGGCTTTTCCTAAAATATGGCCCTTATTTATCGATTGCTTGCAGCCGTCGATGCGGCCGTCACGCAGCCTTCCACCGCACCGGGTCGGGTATGAACACGACCTCGAGCGCTTTGTCGAAACGCGACGCCATCTGCGCGGCCATTTGCGCCAGAGCGCGCGTTTCGAACATCATGGCGTGACGCTTGTCCCCCCAGATCACGGTGGGCTTCGCGCGGCTCAGCCACTGATTCTCGCCCGCGGGCGAGTTCTTCTGCACAACGTACATCATGATCGTCACGTCCCATCATCCCCTGCAACATCCGTGGATGCGGGCGGAGATTGGGCTCGTCACGACTAACGAGCCGCTAAGAACCCTGGGAAGTTTATCAAATCGATGTGGAAAAAATTTGCGGAAGTCGATTCGATGGCGATCTTGTTGCGAAACTGCCGCTATTTGCATCACCGCGCGCCGATTGTGTAAGCTCTGGCGACAGCGACAACGACATCTGTGACGGACAGCATTTGATGAGCGCCAAGGAAGCTGCGTTGCCCGCGACTCGCGCGCAAAGCATGACAATCGTTGCCGCGGCTTCGCTGCTGATGTGCCTCGGCATGGGCATGCGCCAGAGCTTCGGCCTTTTCATGGTGCCGATCACCGGCGATCTCGGCCTCACGGTTTCCGATTTCACCTTTGCGCTCGCGCTGCAGAACATGATCTGGGGCATCACCCAGCCTTTCGTCGGCGCGATCGCCGACCGTTTCGGCATGCGCATCATGCTGATGCTCGGCAGCGTGTGCTTCGCCGCAGGCCTGGTGGTGACGGCCTTCGCGACCGGTCCGTTCTCGCTGCTGCTCGGCATCGGCGTGCTGATCGGCACGTCGCTATCCTGCACGGCTTCGAATTTGTCGCTCACCGCTACGTCGCGCGTGGTATCGCCGGCGCGGCGCAGCGCGACGCTCGGCATGGTGGCCGGCATCGGCTCGTTCGGCACCTTCCTGGTCGCGCCGATGGCGCAAAAGCTGATCGCCGGCCCAGGCTGGCACGTCGCGCTTTACGCCTTCATCGCCCTCGCCGCGGTCATGTTGCCGGCGGCGTTCCTGACCGGCGGCGTCGACAAGGTCGCCGATCAGCGCTCGGCCCATAAAGGCGGGGCCGGCCCCGAGACTTTTCGCGAAGTATTGCGCGCCGCCGCCAATCACCGCGGCTATGTCACCATGGCGACCGCGATCTTCGTCTGCGGCCTGCAGCTCATCTTCCTGACGACGCATCTGCCGACCTATCTGACGCTGTGCGGCGCGGATCCGATGCTCGGCGCCGAGGCGCTCTCGACGATCGCGATCTTCAATGTCGGCGGCTGCTACCTGCTCGGCTGGCTTGGCGGCAAATATCCCAAGCACATCCTCCTCGGCCTCGTCTACGTGCTGCGCTCGATCTTCATCGCGATCTATTTCATGTCGCCGGTGACGCCGGCGACGACGCTGGCCTTTGCGGCGTGCATGGGCCTGCTGTGGCTCGGCGTCATCCCGCTGACGCAAGGTCTCGTCATCCAGATGTTCGGGCTGCGCTACCTCGCCACCCTCTCCGGCATCATGTTCTTCACCCACCAGGTCGGCTCGTTCCTCGGCGCCTGGGGCGGCGGGCTGATCTACGATTATTTCGGCTCTTACGATCACGCCTGGCAGCTCGGCGTGGTCATCGGCCTGATCGCCGGCACGGCGCAGATGCTGACCGACGACCAGCCGGGCAGCCGAAAGAAGCGCAAGCAGCTCGAGCCGGCGCCGGCTTAGACGCCGAGCAATTCCGGCAGCCCGGCCAGCGTCGCGATCTCGCGATCCGGCGCGCCGGGCAAGCGCTCGGGCTGCTGGCCGCTGCGATTGCACCAGACGGTCCGCAGCCCGAATGCCGACGCGGCGTGGATGTCCCAGGCATTCGACGATTGGAAGGCGATCGCCGTTCCCGGCACGCCGAGCCGTTCGACGGCGAGCCGGTAGACCGCCGGCGCGGGCTTGAAGACCCCGACCTCTTCGACCGAGAGCACGCGATCGAGCGTATCGCCGAGGCCGGCCTGTTCCACCGCGGCGGCAAGCATGGCCGGCGAGCCGTTGGAGAGGATCGCGGTCGTAAAGCCGGCGGCTTTGAGACGCCTCAGCGTATCCGGCACTTCGGGAAAAGAATCGAGCGTCAAATAGCAATCCATCAGACGCTGCCGCAGCATGCCCTGGCCGTCGGCGATGCCGAGCGTCGCGAGCGCGAAATCGAGGGCATCGCCGGTGACTTGCCAGAAATCGGCATGGCGATTCTGCGCGGCGCGCAGCCAGGTGTATTGCAGCTGCTTGTCGCGCCAGAGCGGCGTCAGCGCCTTGGCTTTGTCGCCGAGCGCATCGGCGCAGCGCGTCGCGGCCGAAGCGAAATCGAACAGCGTGCCGTAGGCGTCGAAGACGCAAGCGCGAATGCCCGTCAGCGGCGCCGCGCCCGCCATTTCAGGCAAGCCCAACCAGCTCTTTGACGCGCGGCCAGGCCTCGCGCCCTTTCTCCTCCATCAGCGGCAGATATTTCGGATTGAACTGCGCCGCGAGCGCGGTGCGGTAGCTCTCGCGATTGCGCATGCGCTCGTACCAATGCGCGGTCCGGGGGTTCTTGTCGAGGAAGCCCGCGAACTTCAGATGATCGAGCCGCGTCAGATAGGGCGCGAGGGCGATGTCGGCGAGAGTCAGCATCTCGCCGCAAAGCCAGGGCCCGCGCTCGAGCGCTGCGTTCATATCGGCGACCATCTTGTAGAGGCGCTTGATCGCGTCGGGGAAGTTCGGGTTGTTGACGCCCTGCTGCAGCAGCGCGAAGCGCCTGCGATAGGCCTCGCCGCGCAGCCGCGTCAGCTCTTCCACCACCGCCGGCGGGTATTGATGATGGAAGGCGATACTCATGCTGACCGTGCCGGTCGCGGCGAAGATGCTGTCGTCGACCTGCTTCGTCCACCAGCGCATCTTGGCGCGGCCGGCAGGATCGTTCGGCTTCAGCGGATGTTTCGGGAAAGCGTCGTCGATGTATTCGTTGATGACGACCGATTCCGTCACCACGACATCGTCGTCGACCAGGGTCGGCACCACGCCTTTGGGGTTGAGCTTCAGATAATCCGGCTGCTGCTGATCGCCCGCACGCAGATTGAGATGGCGTGCCTCATAGGCGAGGCCCTTTTCAGCGAGACACAGCCGCACCTTCTGCGCGCAGACCGACATGTCGTTGTGATAAAGCACGAGCATCGTCATCCCCTCTATTGAACGATCGCCTTGACCTTGGGCCAAGCCTCACGGCCGTACTTGCCCATCATCTCGCCGAGCCCCGGCGGCACGTATTTGAACAACGCCGTCGCGAAGGTCGGGCGCGCTTTGACACGCTGCCACCAATCCGTCAGATGCGGGCGTGTCTCGGTCCAGAGCCCCGATAGCTGCAGCATGTCGAGGCGGTTGATATACGGAATGACGCCGACCTCCGCCAGCGAGAAGCGATCGCCGGCGAACCACGGCGTGCGCGCAAGCTGTACCTCCATATCGCCGAGGAAGCGATCGTAGATCCGCAGGCAGGCCGTGGCATCCGGATCCTCGATCCCGGCTTCCAGCCGCTGCCGCCGCCGCGCATGCTCGGCCTGCGGCGCGTTCTCGACCCAGGCTTTGATCGCGGCAGGTCCGTTGGCGATGACGGCATGACGATGCGAGATCGCATAGGTGACGATGCCGGTCGCGGGATGAAGCTCTTCGTCGAGCCGCTTGGTCCACATCCGCATGGTGACGCGATCGAGCGGCGCGTCGGGCTTCAGCGGCGGGTCGGGGAAAGCGTCGTCAAGGTATTCGCCGATGACCGTCGATTCCCGGATCACCTTGCCGTCATGCACCAAGGTCGGTACGACGTGCTTGGGATTGAGTTTCAGGTAGTCGGGCGCGAACTGCTCGCCCTTCAAGATGTCGACATAATGCCCGACCCAGTCGAGACCCTTTTCCGCCAACGCGATGCGGATCTTGGCCGCGCACACCGACGTGCCGTGATGATAAAGCTCGAGCATATTTCCTCCCGACTGGCGTGCCCTTCCGCTTTTCGCCAACCGACTATACACTGTCCGGTGCCAACTGGGAGACAAGCATGGCCGACACGCTCGAGCTCTATCACGCGGGCCTCACCACCTGTTCGAAGAAATCGCGGCTCTGCCTCAGGGAGAAGGGCCTTCCCTACAAGAGCCACTATCTCTCGCTGAACAAATTCGAGCATCACGATCCGGCCTATCTCAAGCTCAACCCGAACGGGCTCGTCCCGACGCTCGTCCATAACGGCACCGTCATCATCGAGAGCGGCGTCATCAACGAATATGTCGACGAGGTCTTTCCGGACAAGCCGTTGCGGCCGCAGGACCCGGTGGCGCGCGCGAAGATGCGCGTGTTCTGCAAGATGGCCGACGAATACGGCCTGCCGGCGACGCGCATCCCGACCTGGACGCGAACCAAACAGGCGCAGCTCAAGGAAATGTCGCAAGCCGATTTCGACAAGGCGGTCGCCGAGACGCCGCTTATCGACCACCGCTTGAAGCTGCAGGCGCTCAAAGGGGACGGCTTCTCGAAGAAGGAGTTCGAGGAAGCCTATGGCCGGATGGATTACGTCTTCGATCGCTGCGAGGCGGCGCTCGCCGAAGGCGGGCCGTGGCTCGCGGGCGCGATGTACACCCTCGCCGATATCGCGATCCTGCCTTATGTCTTCGCTTTCCGCGAAGTGCGGCCCGAGCTGATGACAAGCCATCCGAAGACGGCGGATTGGTTCGGCCGCATCATGGAGCGGCCGGCGGTGAAGGCGACCTACGAGCCGTCGGCGGAGACGCGGCCGGCCTAAGCCTTCACGGCGCGCGCGTCACACGCTCACGCGCAGCTCGATCCGCGCGACAAACGGGCATAGCTTAGCGGTTTTCCGGCTCTGGCGCGTCGCCGCCCGCCGCGCCAGAATGACGGCATGCCGGGCCAACGTATGTCGAGCGTCGAGATGATCGGGCGGCTGGTCGCCTTCGATACCACCAGCCGCGAGAGCAACCTCGCCCTGATCGATTTCGTGCGCGACTATCTCGACCGCTGGCGGGTCAAAAGCGAGCTGGTTTTCGACGACGCGCGGCGCAAGGCCAATCTCTTCGCGACCATCGGGCCGAGCGATGTCGGCGGCGTGATGCTCTCCGGCCATAGCGATGTCGTGCCGGTCGACGGCCAGGATTGGGCGAGCGATCCGTTCCAGCTCGCGCAGCGCGACGGCAAGCTCTATGCGCGCGGCAGCGCCGATATGAAGAGCTTCATCGCCGTGGTGCTGGCCAAGGTGCCGGAATTCGTCTCGCGCTCGCTCGCCGTGCCGATCCATCTCGCTCTCACTTATGACGAGGAGGTCGGCTGCCTCGGCGTGCGCTCGCTGATCGCCGCCATCGCGCCACGTGCGGTCAAGCCGCGGCTCTGCATCATCGGCGAGCCCACCCTGATGAAGCCGGTGATCGCGCATAAAGGCAGCCGCCGCCTGCGCTGCCATGTGCATGGGCACGCGGCACATTCCTCGCTGACGCATCAGGGCGTCAACGCGATCGAGACCGCCGCCGCGGTCATCACCCATATCAACGGCATCGCGAGGAAGAAGCGCGCCAGCGGGCCGTTCGATCCGGCTTTCGATCCGCCCTACACGACCCTGCAGACCGGCCTCGTCGCCGGCGGCACCGCGGTCAACATCGTGCCCAACGAATGCCGCTTCGATTTCGAGATGCGCCATCTGCCGGAGGACGATCCCGATGTCATCGTCGATGAGGTGAAGCGTTTTGCCGCGAGCCTTTTGCCCGAGATGCATACCGTGAGCGCGCAGGCCGGCATCGCTTTCGAGGACACCAACACCGTCGCGGCGCTCTCGGCCAAGCCCGAGGAGGAAGTGGTGCAGCTCGCCCTCGCCCTGTCCGGCGCGAACGGCACGGGCAAGGTCAGCTTTGCGACCGAAGGCGGGTTCTTCCAGCAAGGCGGCATCCCGACCGTCATCTGCGGCCCCGGCTCGATCGAGCAGGCGCACAAGGCCGACGAATTCATCGCTCTCGACCAGGTCAAGCAATGCGAAGATTTTATCGACCGGCTGATCGAGCGGGTTCGTCACTGAGCGACGGGACGGCAGGCGGCGACGCGACGCGCGGCTTTCGCGCGACGCCGGTCGAGCTCGATCCGCCCGATCTCAGCCCGTGGCGCACCGGCGATACCGGCGTCGAATATGTCTGGAGCTTCACCGCCGCCGCGCCCGGCCCGCATGTCATGCTGACGGCGCTGATGCACGGCAACGAGATCTGCGGCGCGATCGCGCTCGACCGCATGCTCCTCGCCGGCCTCCGGCCCGCGCGCGGCCGGATTACGCTCGCTTTCTGCAACATCGAGGCCTATCGCCATTTCAGCCGCATCGATCCGGCGAGCTCGCGCTATGTCGACGAGGACATGAACCGCATCTGGGATCCGGGCGCGCTGGCGGGTCCGCGCAACAGCCAGGAACTGCGCCGCGCGCGGATGCTGCGGCCTCTGATCGATACCGTCGATTATCTGCTCGACATCCATTCGACCACGAACGTCAATCCGCCGATGATGCTGACCGGCTTGGCGCAGAAGCATCTCGATTTCGCCAGGGCGATGGGCTTTCCCGTCCATCTCGTGCGCGATGCCGGCCATGAAGGCGGCCAGCGGCTGCGCGATTACGGGCGCTTCGCCGACCCGCAATCGCCGGCGGTCGCGCTGCTCATCGAAAGCGGCCAGCATTGGGCGAAGGAGACGGCCGAGACGGCGAGCGAAGCGGCGTGGCGCTTCCTTGCCGCTACGGGCGTGCTGAGCGCGGCGGATGCCGCGCCCTGGCTGCAGCGCCCGGCGGCCTCACAGCGCGTCATCCAGGTCACCGACCGCGTCACGATCCAGAGCGACGATTTCCGCTTCTTCGATACTTACGAAGGATTCGAGGTGATCGAGCGCGCCGGCACGGTGATCGCGCGCGATGGCGGCAAGGACATTCGCACCCCCTATGATGAGTGCGTGCTGATCATGCCGTCGCGCCGCTTCGCGCGCGGCCAGACGGCGGTGCGGCTGGGACGGTTCGAGGCGTAGATGTAAGGAGGCGGCGATGCGCACGCGACATGCGGCCAATGCGTCGGGCGATTGGTATATCGACACCGAGTGCATCAATTGCAAAGCGGCGCAGACCGTCGCGCCGGGCCTGATCGTCGAGCGCGACGGGCAATCGGTCTTCGATCATCAGCCGGCGACCGAGGAAGAGCGCATCCTCGCCTGGCGCGCACGGCTGCTCTGCCCCACCGCTTCCGTCCACGCCGAGCACGCCGCGGCGCCGCAAGCCGCCGTCTTCCCCGAGGCGATGACCGAGCGCGTCTGGCGCCTCGGCTACAACGCGCGACATTCCTGGGGCGCGCATTCCTTCCTGGTCGAGCGCAGCAGCGGCAATGCCATGATCGACGCGCCGCGTTGGACCGATCATGTCGCGCACGCGATCGAAGAGCGCGGCGGCCTCGCGCTTGTGCTGCTGACGCATCGCGACGACGTCGCCGACGCCGAGCGCTATGCCCAGCATTTCCGCGCGCGCGTCTTCATTCACGAGGACGATCGCGGCGCCGCGCCGTACGCGACCGATCTCCTCCGCGGCCGCGCGCCGACCGCGCTCGGCGACGATCTCCTCGCCATTCCCGTCCCCGGCCACACCAAGGGCAGCGCTGCCTCTTCGCCGGCGATTCACTCTCCTGGGATTTCACCACCGGCGATCTCCGGGCATCGAAACATGTCTGCTGGTATTCGTGGCCCGAGCAGACGAAGTCGCTGCACGCGCTCGCCGAGCATCACTTCGAATGGATATTCGCCGGGCATGGCGGGAGCTTCCGTCTCCCGCCCGACGCGATGCGTGCGCGGTTGTTGGCCCTGACCGAAAGAATGGCGACGCAATAGGTATCGCTTTACCTCCCACTGCCACGAACACCCGAACACGTCGCAAGGCTTGGCGCCGACGCTGCCGGCCCCTGGAGGAAGCAGCCCACGGCACGACCTGACCCTGGCTGCCCTGGGAGTTTTAAGCGCCTTCTCTCTGCGAATCGCCTTAAGGCGCGATGTCTGTTGCCACAATGTCACAGCCGCCACGGCAAACACGGCTGTTTTGTGATGGCGGCGCATTTGGCTTGCGCCGGCAAAGCGAAAGCGCGCAGGGTCAACAATCTCTTGGACGACGGACGCGGGATCGCTGCGTCCGTCGCGATTTTTTTGGGGGTTGGGGCAACGATGAACGGTCGAATTGTGACGGAACGCCTACTGGCAACCACGTCACTGGTGGCGCTGATGCTGGCGACCGTGAGCGGCGAGGCGAGCGCCACCGTTTGTGCGACGGTTGGCAACGGTGCCAGCTACGACAGTGGCGGCTCGGTCTCCTGCGTCGCCGTCACCGGCAACGCGATCAGCGTCACCAACCAGGCCGGCGGCTCTATCGGCGCCAGCACCTTGACGCCGACCAGCGGCGCCGTCGCCGTCCATAGCGGCGCCGGTCTTTCCGGCGGCGTCACCAATTCGGGCACGATCACGGGGCGCACGGGCGGCGGGGTTTCGGTCGGTGTCGGCGCCCACGGCGTCATCCAGGGCGGCATCACCAACGCGAGCACCATCACGGCCGGCGACAAGGCCATCGAGATCTTCGCCGACGCGCCCAGCTTTGGCGGCGGCATCAGCAATTCGGGGACGATCCAGTCCAACAACACCGGAGTGCTTGTTGCGTCGAGCACCTTTGCCGGCGGGATCACCAATAGCGGCGGAACGATTGCCGGCGGCAATTCAGGCCCGGCCGTTTCGATCACCAGCAACGAAATCGACGGCAGCATCACCAATGCCGGCACCATCACGCAGACCGGCTTCGGCGTCGGTATCAGGATCGCCGGCAGCGGCGGCGCGTCGTTCAACGGCAGCATCGTCAACAACGGCACACTCGGCGCCTTTCAGACCGCGGTCATGGTTCAAGGCCTGACGACGTTCAGCGGCAGCATCGTCAACACCGCGGGGCACAGTATCGCCAGTCATAGCTGCGGCGCCGTGTTGGCGCAGCAAATCTCGACCTTCGTCGGCGGCATCACCAACGCCGGCACCATCGCGATGGGCCTGAGCACCAGCGGCGGCACGGCAGTCTTCGGCATCCAGGTCTCCCACGTCGGGCTCTTCGGCGGCGGTATCACCAATACCGGCTCGATCGTCAGCACCGGCAGTTGCGGAATGGCGATCGCGGTCGGCGCGGTTTCCTCTTTCGGCGGCGGCATCGTAAATGCGGCCGGCGCCACCCTCAGCACCGCGCAAACGGCGATCAATGTCGCCGGCGTCTCGACCTTTACCGGCGGCATCAGCAATGCCGGTACGATCACGGCATCCAACAGCGAGGGCATCTTTGTCTCGGCGACGAGCTTTATCGGCGGCATCACCAATAGCGGATCGATCTCCGCTGGAGGGGACGCCGTCGACGTCCGGAATATCTCCACGTTGGCAGGCGGCATCGTCAATGCGGTCGGCGCCACACTTCAATCGGGATCTGGGCTCGGTATCTTGATCGATACGGTTTCGGCATTTAGCGGCGGCATCTCCAATGCCGGCGCGATCGGCTCAGCCTCCTCTGGTGTCTCTATTGATGCCGTTTCAACATTTAGCGGCGGCATCGCCAACGGCGGCACGATCGTTACGCCCGACAGTGACGGCATCGGTATCAACAACGTCTCGGTGTTTAGCGGTGGCATCTCCAACTCGGGTACGATCTCCGGTACGGCAGCTTTCAATATCGCCAATATTTCAGTGTTCAGCGGCAACATCAGCAACTCCGGCATCATCAACGCCAGTATCGCGGCCATCAAGATCGACAATGTTTCGACGTTAAGCGGCAGCATCGTCAACAGCGGCACGATCGCCGGCGTTGCGGCCATCGTCCTGACGAATGTCAGCTTCGCGGCCGGCGGCGGCATCACCAATTCGGGCACCATTCAGGGAACCGGCGGCACGGCCATCGATTTGTCCGCGCAAACCTCGGGAATCACGATCGCTCAGGCCGGCGGCACCATCCTCGGCACGATCCTGTTCTCGAGCCATGGCGACACGCTGACCGGCAACGGCACGATCGTCGGCAACGTCGCCCAAGGCAACGCGATCTTCGCGCCGACCCTTGGCGGCATCGGCGCGCTGAAATTCGTCGGCAATCTGACGCAGGGCGCGAGCAGCAACACGATCATCGAGGTCTCGCCGACCGCGGCGGCGCAGATCAACGTCACCGGTACGGCAGCGGTCGCCGGCGCGCTGAAGATCGTCTACGACCCCGGCACTTATACCTTCAGGACCTACGACATCGTCCATGCCGGCGCAGTCAGCGGCACCTATGCGACGACGACGAGCAGCGGACAGCCTTCCGGCACCGGGCAGACGATCGCCTATACGAGCACCGATGTGAACCTCATCCTGGGCGCCCCGGCATCGACCGTCTCGACCACGACCGGCGCTTTCGGCAGTGCCAGCAACATCGCCCTCAGCGACGGCTTCTTCGATGTCGACGGCATCGTCTTCGACCACATGGACGACACGCAATTCGGCCAGGGCGCCGACCAGGTGAAGACCGCGCTCGCCGGCACCGCGCCGATGCAGCTGGCGATGAACGGGCCGCTGCAGCAGCTGGCGCAGGCCGGCGGCCAGATGAGCGACACCCTCGCCCGCCACGGCGCCTGGGTGCGCGGCGTCGGCAGCTTCCTCGATGTCGACAATCAGGGCGCCGCCTCGGGCTTCTCGGCGCAGGGTGGCGGCGTCATCGCCGGCATCGATCATCCTTTCGGCCCCGTCACGCTCGGCATCGCCGCCGGCTATTCGGGCACCAACTTCAGGCAGAACGACGGCGAGAGCGGCGATATCCAGACCATCCGCGGCATGGCCTACGTGCATTACCACGCCGCGCCGCAGATCATTGTCGATGGCATTGCCGGCATCGCTTACGACCGCATCCACACGCAACGGCCGATCGCCTCGCTCGGCAGCACGGCGAGCGAGAGCCACAACGCCTGGGAGGAGAACCTCGCCGTCCAGGCCGGCTATGTCATGCCGTGGCAGGGCTTCACGCTCATCCCGCGGATCGGCGCGCAATATCTCCATCTCGCCGAGAACAAGTTCAGCGAGAGCGGCGGGTCGGGCTTCGACCTCAGTCGCGGCGCCGAGAACGTCGACAGCTTCCAGCCGCTGATCAGCCTCGCCGCGCTGAAGCCCTTCGTGCTCGCGAACGGCATGCGCGTGACGCCGGAGTTCAAGGTCACCTACAGCCACGAGCTGCTCAATCCGAGCGAGACGCTGGCGCTGAGCACGCCCACCGGCAGCATCGTGCCGGCGAGCGTCGTGACGCCGGCGCACAACACGGTGACCCTCGGTCCCTCGGCGACCCTCCGCCTCAACGACAGCGTCAACCTCTTCGCCGATTACAAGCTCGCCATCGGCATCGGCAAATCGCTCGACAACGTTATCGCCGCCGGCGCGCGCTTCACCTGGTGAGGCGCCGCCGAATTCCGTCAGTCTCTCTGTCGGAATCGCGACCAAAACCCCAGGCCTTGTTGCACGCGCGCCACAGTGCGCGAATAAATTCTGGCGGATTTGTGGCATAGGTCCATTAGGCTTGTCCCGCTGAATCGAATCCGTTCACTCTTTCCGCCCGGCTGACGTTTTTGAATGGCGGCCGAAGACGGTCGCACGTTGCGAAAATTTTTGTATTCGGGGGAAGGTATGAGTGGTCGGATCGTGACGGAGCGCCTGCTGGGAACGACGTCGCTGGCGGCGCTGATGCTGGCGGCGTTGAGCGGCGAGGCGAGCGCCGCTTGCACAACCGTCCCCGTACCAGGCGGCGCAACCTTCAGCAACAACGCCGCCATCGATTGTGTTCAGGTCACGGGCAACGCAATCAGCGTCACCAATCAGGGCGGCGGCAGCATCGGCGGGAATGCAACCGCGCCGACCCAAGGTGCGGTCCTGGTGTCACCGGCCGGCACGCTTAGCGGCGGCATCACCAATTCCGGGCTGATCGCCGGGCACACCGGCGGCGTTTCGGTCGGCATCGGTATCGAAGGCAATGTCGGCGGCGGCATCACCAACAGCGGTACGGTCACCGGCGGCGACAAGGCAATTCAGATGTTTCCCTCCGCCAGCTTTGGCGGCGGCGTTACCAATTCGGGCACGCTCCAGTCCGGCCACACCGGCGTTCTCATTTCCGCCGGGACCTTCACCGGCGGCATTGTCAACAGCGCAACCGGAACCATCATCGGCGATGCTGCGGATACTCAAGCCGTTATTATGATCACCAGCGACGTCTTTACCGGCGGCATCAGCAATGCCGGAACCCTGTCGATGGCGGGCTTTGGGCACGGGATACTGTTCGACGGCAGCGGCGATGCCGCGTTCTCGGGCGGCATCACGAATTCGGGCACGCTCACCGCTTTCGACAATGCCATCAGCATCGCCGGATACACGTCATTCAGCGGCGGCATCGTCAACAGCGCCGGACACAGCATCATCAGCCAGAACAGCAGCGCGATTAAGATCACCGGCGTCAACACTTTTGCCGGCAGCATTTCGAACAGCGGCACGATCACGGGCACGAAGGGCATCGTCCTCAGCGGCGTCACCTTCGTTGGCGGCGGCATCATCAACAGCGGAACGATCCAAGGCACCGGCGGGACCGCGATCGATCTCAGCGCCCAGGCGACCGGCGTGGCGATCACCCAGGCCGGCGGCACGCTGCTCGGCACAATCCTATTCTCGGGCCACGGCGACACGCTGAGCGGCTTCGGGACGGTCAGCGTCGGCGGTACCCTCACCACGGGGAATACGACGGTCGCGCCGACGCTTGGCGGCGGCAACGCGCTGCAGATCATCGGCAACCTGACCCAGAACGCGACCGGCAAGACGGTCATCGAGGTCTCGCCGGCCGCGGCGGCGCAGCTTCAGGTCACCGGCACGGCGTCGATCGCCGGAGGGCTGACCGTGGTGTTCGATCCGGGAATCTATTCGAACAAAACCTATACTCTGGTGCATGCGGGAACGCTGAGCGGCACCTATAGCGGCACGACAATCAGCGGCTCGGTACCCGGCGGCACGCAGACGATCGGCTATACGAGCACCGATGTGGATCTGACGCTCGCCGACGTGCCGAACCCGGTCGTGTCAACGCCGACCAGCGTTTTCGGCGATGCGGCGAACATCGCGTTGAGCGACGGTTTCTTCGGTGTCGACGACATCGTCTTCGACCACATGGACGACACGCAATTCGGCCAGGGCGCCGACCAGGTGAAGACCGCGCTCGCCGGCACCGCGCCGATGCAGCTGGCGATGAA
>Ga0335085_10006451_pt1 | contig 18508 bp, 16 predicted proteins | sample Lox_Sample_45_FD_206712 | JGI IMG/M metagenome (GOLD analysis project Ga0335085, IMG submission 206712) | Soil microbial communities from Loxahatchee National Wildlife Refuge, Florida, United States - Lox_Sample_4.5 | ecosystem: Environmental > Terrestrial > Soil > Wetlands | place: USA...
GGGTCTGGATTTCCGCGATACGATGCGGGTCCTGTTCGGTCTCTGCTTTCGCCAACAGCGCATTGCGCTCGTGATGCGCCGCGAGGACGACATCGAGCAGGGAATCGGGTCCGTTTGGCGCTTCCTGTGCGAGCCTGCCGATGCGCCAGCGCGGCGGGATCGTAACGTGGCCTTGCTCGGCCGAAATATCGCCGGCGATGACGCCGAACAGCGTGGTCTTGCCGGTACCGTTGCGGCCAACCAGGCCAACCCGCGCGCCGGTCGAGATGCGCGCGGAGGCCCCTTCCAGCAGCGTGCGGCCGGCAATACGGACTGTGAGATCGTCGATGATGAGCATGCCGCGCTTTCTGGACGACTGCGCGGCGCGAAGCAATCCGGCTTTCGGGGGTCAAGCGAACATCACAAATTCATGTCGCAATGCCGTTTTTGACGCAAAGCGGACATGACCTATAGACGGTCCGTTACCAATATACGGCCTTTTGCTCCCAAAGCGGTTTGGCCATCCTGCCCCCTGATACGGCCTCGCAACTCAACGATATCGCCCTTCAGTTTCTCATTTGGCGTCACCTTGACGACAAGCCACTCAAGACGGATCGATTCGTCAGCATAGATCGGGCGGCGGAAGCGCACCCAAAATTCCAGACCAACCATTGCTCCGGTCTTCGAATAATGTGACGCGGTCAAGCCAAGCAAGAGCGCTGTTGTGTGAGTGCCGCTGGCAATCCGTCGTCCATATCGTGTCGTAGCCGCAAACTGTGGGTCGTGATGCACGGGGTTATCGTCGCCTATCATGTTGGCACACGCGGCAACCATCGCGGGTGTAAGCGTGACTTCCGATGAAAAACGTTCTCTGGGGTAAGCGCTCACTTGTCATCTCCGCTACAAAATGTCCGCTTTCGGGGGTAGAGCGATGGTGGATCGTGATCTTACAGTTGCCGGGTTAGCATTCGGCCGCAGAAATTCTGCTCGTAAAAGGGACATGTGATGGCAAAGGGATATTGGATCGTATCAGTCGATGTGAGCAACCCGGAGAGCTACAAGATGTATATCGCTGAAAATCGCAGCGCCTTCCGTAAGTATGGTGCGCGGTTTCTTATACGCGGCGGAAAGTCCGAGGTGGTTGAGGGCAAAGGGCGGTCACGCATTGTGGTCATCGAGTTCAAAGACTACGCGACCGCGCTTGAATGCTACCACTCACCCGAATACGCCAAAGCAATTGAAATCCGCAGAGGCAGCGCTGTGGCCGACATCATCGTTGCTGATGGCTATCACGGTGCGCAACCAACTGACGACTAAAGGAAGCCCTGAAGCTTGGTCGGCTGCAGTCCAGGCGAACATTTCACGAATGTCCGCTTTCGGGGGTACGGCGGACATCGCGCTAACGCCCCCGCATGTCTGCTTTCGACGCAGAGCGGACTTATGTTCACGGCTTCTTACTCCGCTACCTTTGTCGGGAGCCGCCCTAAATTGCTGCCGAGGCCCGCAACCATCATTGACAACCATGGGACGTCTGGGAATATAATCGCATACGGTCTGGGGGCTTCTGACAACGTTGGTTGTTTGTGAGCCAAGACGAGAAACAAAATCTTCCAGTAAGTGTCACCGAGTTGAGAGCTGAGAGCTACTCGGCGGATGGCGACGACGTCGTCATTTCGTTGCGGACAAAGTATTCAGCGCACGAGCGAAAATACTCTATTCCTGTTCAATGCCTTCGAGACTTGATAATTGATCTCCAACGTTTGAATGCTGCAGCCGCGCCGACGCAGCCGGACCAGCCCACCGAACAGGCTAAACCTTTACTTCCCGAGATATCGATAGTCAGCGAGTAGGCGACTGTGGCCAGCGCCAGGCGGTGGATTCGTCAATCAATGGGCGAGAGCCTGACCTGTTTTTCGATGGGAGACATTTTGCGACGAGTGCCATTATGCATCGAACCGATAGGGGGGATCGGGATTGACCAAGATGGAATGCGAACCATTTACGTATGAATGGAAGGCAGCAACGTTGACGGCATTGGCTTGCAGAAGTGCTTGGAGGATAGCGATGAAAACAATCGTACCCCTTGTTTCGGCCGTTGTGCTTGCACTTGCGTTGATGTCGGCCAGCGCGGAACCTACGCACCGCAAGCATCACACGAAGGCTGCCGCTGCCGCACAGCCGCAGATTGCTTGCACCGTCGTTGGCTGCATGCCGGTTCCGCGCGGCTGCCATCCCGAGATGGGCTACACGCCAGGTGGAACACCAACCGGTTTTGATGTGGCGGTATGTCCGAACTATACACTTTACGGAAACCGCCGCTAACCGAACCGGGCAGTCGTCCATGTGCGCTTCTGGTCATTAGCAGTTCGGGGCGCACGATCAAGGATCAGGAGGCTTGGCGCTTTTTGCGCGAGTGCGCCGGCCCGGCGTCCCGCGTCAAGCACCGGGTAGGGAAAAGCAATCGGTCGCGCCGCAAAAGAAGTAAAGTAAAGAGCTATTGGCCGCTAGCATGTCCGCTTATGGCCCGAAACAGAAATTTCGATCGCACTGACGAATGTCCGCTCTCGGGGGCAAAGCGGACAAGTTGGTTGCGGAACCGCGCACCCCGGGAGGTGATGACCAAATACGTCGCAGCAGCCTCTGTGTTGTTGCTTGCGATTGCGGGAGTGAATTTTGGAACAGACCAGATCCGCCACCCGAAGGGCACACATCGAGATGACGTAAAGAGAAATCAACACTCGCACCCCCCGGTGTTCGACTATCGTAAGGGGACTTCAAACTGGCCCTATGGACCTGGATACAACTTCCCTTATCCAGATCGGCCGTACGGCGATCCCGGTCATGGCGGTGAATAACCTAAGCTGCCGACCACGACGCGTTAAATCTCAACGGTGGGTTCAACCGGTAGACGCAACGCTCCTTCTGCGATACGGAAAGTTCGTGGCAGCGCGGTTCCAGTGAGAACGTCAATGACTTGCTTAGACAGCATTTCCGAAAGGCGGCGACTTGTCGGGGTATTCGGGAGGTCATTCGAATAAAGCGGCGCGTCAGCAAAACAAGCGTCCACGTAAGACCTCAGGAGCACCCAGCCGCTGGTGTTGCGTCGACCGGTTGACCCTGCAACCAAAGCCGACATTGCCAAGTCGTTAGGCGCCTGCTCAGAATTGGCCCGAAGCCGCCAACGAATGCTAGACTGGGGCCGACATGTCACTTTTCAATATTGGCTTTGTCATCTTTCCTGATCTGACCCAGCTTGATTTCACCGGCCCTCTCCAGGTGCTCTCACGGCTTCCTCGATCAGCAACCCATATTGTTGCAAAATCGGCAGCGCCTGTCCCGAGTGATTGCGGACTTGGACTCGTGCCGACGCACACCTTTGCGAACTGTCCGCATCTCGACTTGATCTGCATTCCGGGCGGAAGCGAAGGCGTGGCCGGTGTCATAAACGACCGCGAGACTATCGAATTCGTCCGGCAACAAGCCGGTGTCGCAAAGTACATCACATCAGTTTGCACAGGAGCATTTGTTCTGGGTGTGGCCGGTCTGTTGAAGGGACGTCGGGCCACTACGCACTGGGCCTATACTGATCTTTTGTCCCTCGTCGGAGCTACATACGAAAAGGCAAGAGTGGTCAAAGATGGAAACGTAATTACTGGAGGTGGTGTGACCGCCGGTATCGATTTCGGGCTGAGTGTCATTGCCGAAATCGCAGGCGAGATGACCGCCAGAAGAATTCAGCTCGGCATAGAATACGACCCGGCGCCGCCGTTCGATTCCGGGAATCCTGATAAAGCGCCGACTATCAAGTCAGAGCTTCTATTCGCCCGCTACAATGAGTTCAGGACAATGTACCGTACGCGCATCGAACAAGCCGTTCCGTTTTGATGGCAATGTTCGCTTCTGGCCCTTGGCGGAACATCCATAGTTGCACTGCACATGTCCGCTAATGATGCTGTGGACGGCGCCCGCTCTGCGGCATCAAGAGTGCCATAGGGTGGTTGCGTGAAAGCGAACCACATTGAGGAGAGCCGTCCATGGGCAAGGTTAGCACGATTGGTCTTGATATTGCGAAGTCAGTATTCCAGGCGCACGGGAGGTCGATAGCGTTGGGGCGGTGGTGATCCGCAAAGGGGGTGGAGTTCTTCGTTGATCTGCCTGCCTGTTTGATTGGGAATGCAGCCCACCAAGTTAGAGTTGGTCATCGACATGAAAACCGCCAAGGCGCTGGGACTCACCGTCTCCTCTGGTTTGCTAAGCATCGCGGACGAGTTGATCGAATGACCGGTCCTTGTCCGAATGTCCGCCACACATTGACCGTTCTTCCATCGCTTCCGAAGCTCTGCCCGCTGCTGCGGCGTGAACCATATCCGTGCGCTCCCATCCATCGCTCACCTCCCAATCCGACACGATTAGAAGGTGTTGCGTCGACCGGTTGAACCACCAGCCAAAGCGGACATTGGACACCCCTTTTCCAGTGCTGGCTTGAGCCGATACGATGCCTCGTCCCGAGCCTGGGGGCGAGGCAATGAGACGGCCGCGCGTGTAAGCGGCTGCGTCGTGACACGCTAATGGATATCGAAGTGTGACTGCGAGACCGACGTTGACAGCGTCGCGTTTCCGGTACGATCGCGTGTACGCCGGTGCGAATGCGCCGAGAGCACATGCCTCGCCTGCGAATGTTGCGCAATTTGCAGCGCGGGCTTGTGTGATTGCGCCGCGCAGAAGCTGTCGACGGCATCCACCACCGCTGCGCTAATGAGTTGCTGCCGCTCGGGCGAGGCCATTACCAATTCCTCGTCACGGTTCGCGATCGAGCCCGCTTCAAGCAGGACAGCGGGCATTTGCGTCTCCTTCAGCACGAACAGCGTGTCGTAGCGGTAGACGCCAGCGTCGGTGTCCAGGAGCGTGCGCCGCCAGCGGCCCATGAATTTCTCGGTGTAATGCGGTGTGTACTGCAAGCCTCGCGCCTTCAATTGCTCGCCGAGCATGCTGCCGAACAGCAGGCTGTCTTTCGGATCGTTATTGCCATCGGAGACGAAGATCGAGTGACCTTTGAATCGGTCACTGAACGTCTCCGCCTTGCCGTTATAATCCCATTTTTCCAGAAATCGATCGGGCACCGAGTCGTGGTGGATGGACAGCAGCAAATTCGCCGATAACGCGTTGGCGCGTGCCACACGCGCGTACATGCTGCGGACCCCCGGTCCTTCGGTCACCATAAGGACCGTCTTGGCAAAGCCGGCGTCAAGCAGAGCCTGATCAATCCGCCTGGCGAGCCGCAGATTGAAATCAAATTCGTCGGCTCCGCGCGCGCTTTTGGCGCCGGGAGATTTTGCGGTGTGGCCGACGTCGAGCACGATGCGAAAGTCCGGACGTGCGCAACTCGTCGCGCCTGATTTCACGAGGTTCTCGGGCGGCTCGGCGCGGACAATGCCGGGCGGCAGCGCGGACAACACGGCCGCGAGCGATACCGCAATGGTTCGCCAGTAGCGAATCATGAGACATTCTTTGATATTTCCCGCCAGCAGACAATTCCAGCGTCGACGGCGCAAAAAAAACGCAGGCGGCAACGTTCTACCGCCTGCGGGGAGGAAGTTTGGAGAAAACCCTAGTGCTGTACGGATAGCTGCCTGACGGGCGGCAAGCCTGAAGGTAATCTGGATTTTTCCTTGAGATGGGCCTGATATTCCATAAAGCGGACATCGCTCGATCTCGGGATGTCCGCTTCGGCCTCTAGCGGGGTGTTTTTTTACCGGCTCCCAGCGCGAGATTGAGCTGGTCTGTTACCCGCGCGCTACAGCCATCGCTGTCGGTGATCGCTACAGTGCGATGAGTTAGCACCGAGTACATCCAATGATGACGTATGTAATCAGCGAAGGCAGGCTGCTTGGGTTGAAACCCTCAGAGTGGTCAATAATGCTTGTCGGTGTCGCGCTTTGCGGGTTCATGACCCTGCTTTTCTGATTACCGGATTAGTGCGCGGTGCCGGCCACCGTGGCGGGACCGGTTGCGGTGGGAACCTGGGGACGGGGTTCGCAAACGGTCCGGGGACTGTCAAGGCGGCCGGCCGTGCCTAGATAAGCAGGCGAATTAAAAATTGTAGCCCAAGCACAGGCAACTCTCGGGCTAAATCCGAGTTTCAATTGAGTCAGGCACGGAGGTTTGAATGACGCCACCGGGTCAGAAATGCCGCGATGATCGCTAGCGCAAGCGTTTGGGTTCTGGCGTAGCGGCAACTTTACGAACGGCGCGTCGGGAGCGGCCCCGCGGGTCACATCAGTCAGGCAAGACCCCAATTCAGTCGTTCCCGACGCGCATTCTTTGTATCGCGTGCGGGCGCTTAGGCTGCCCTGCTTTTCTGCTGTTTGATAAAGGCCTCGGCGCGCTTTTGCAGTTCCTGCGGCGAGACATCTTCCTTGTGCGTGGCGATGAACCAGCTGTTGCCTGAAGCATCCTTCACGCCGCCGCTCCGGTCGCCGTAGAACATGTCCATCGGCTCCATGATCGTCTGGCCGCCGGCCTTGACTGCCTGCTTGAAGACGCTGTCCACGTTCGGAACGTAAAGATACATGGTGGACGTGGTTGCCTTGGCCATTTCGTTTTCCTCGGCAATCATGATGCGAGAGTCGCCGATGATGACCTGCGCATGCATAAGCGTGCCGTCCGGCCGCTTGATCGGCTCGTGTGACAACTTGGCGCCGAAAGCCTGTTTCAGAAACTCGATGATCTTGGCCGCACCACGCACGGTCAGGTAGGGCGTGACTGAGTGATAGCCATCGGGAATAGGTTTTGCCGCCATAGATTATCTCCCTGAGTATTGGTGAGGACATCAAGTGTCATCGGGAACTTGGCCAATTGTTTGCTGCCATGAAGAAGATGTGATGGCGATCCAGCCGGGTTGTGGTTGGAACCGAGCACCGCGAAAAAGTTCAAATGGGAACCGAGACGGGAGCGCGATCGAATGGTCGCCCCTTCCGGGATGGTTATGAGGGTTGATATGATGCCTGATGCTTTTTTGGGGGGAGGCCGATGATGCGGCGCGAGTTGGTTATGCTTTTTGGCGTCGCGGCAGCGATGCGGCCGCTTGCAGTGCGTTCGGCAGCGCCGGTTGTTAAACCTTGCGGTTTGACGAGCTTCTGCACTGCCACTAGCGTCTTCGCATCGTCACCTTGAAATTGCGCCTATGATTCACGCTGTCGGACTACCAACCTCCGCGAATGAATTTACGGACGACATTTATCACAAAGAACTCGCGCGCCTCAGAGAACCAGGAGCCTTGGCAAAGCGTCTGACTGATATTGACAGGACCAAGGCCACGCGGCGCATCTATATAATGGGCTGCGGTCGATCAGGTACCTGGCTCCTCACGACCGTAATGTGTACGTACAAGGACGTTGAAGTCGTAGGAGTGGAATTGATTGTCGAACATTTTGGCCTGTTTCAAACAGATCGCTCAACGCTCATCCTCAAAAGAGATTATCGAGCCTACCAAACGATAAAGGAAATCCCTCAGCAGATAGAGATACTCTATATTGTGCGTCATCCTTTCGAGGTTTTGACAAGCCACCTGGCAAGCAGTCAAAGGCCCTATCACATTTTGCCCGATCGATGGTTGGGAGAAATGTCAGCGCTGCAATGGCTTTCTGCTGCGGATCGTAAGAAAACAAAGATAATTCGCTATGAAGACCTCGTCGGCGCGCCCGATCAGATGCATGCCGAGCTGGCAACATTCTTCAATCTGCAGATTGAAGTGCCGATCGACACGGTCGTTAAAATTTCCAAGGACGCGACCGATAAACACAAACGAGACGCCGACAAGATCCGTTATCTGCAAAAAATAAAACCCGACCTTGGGGACATGCTTTCCTGGGTCGCGAGCACATATCACTATGATGTGTCGTTGCCCGCTTGAAAAAGGTCTACTCCCCTTGTGATGCGGTTAGGTTCGGCTTGGTACCGCTCTGTTACTCAAAGGCGGTTGATTTCGGCGATGCGCCGGGTCACCTCGACGGGCGTTTCGTTGTCTGCCCTGGTCTTGAGCGCCAGCGCCTCGCGCGCAGCCGGCCGCTCAAGGCAGCGCGCAAGCCAGCCCTTGAGGTTCGGCACCGCGGACAGGTCCATGTCGATGGCGCGGCTTATGACCGCGGCAACGTTGAGGTCGGCCACAGTGAAATCGTTGCCGAGCAGATATTCTTGCTTTGCCACCGCCGCGTCGAGCACTTTGAACGGCGCGGCCAGAACCTTCAGAGCCTCGTTGCGCTTGACGGGATCGCGCTCGGCCGGCGGGAGACGCACGGCGTGCAGTGACCAGATATTGACGCCGCGGTCGATCTCGGTGACGGACCACAGGCTCCATTGCCACGCCTTCGCCTCGCCCTCCAGCGTGCCGGGATAGAGGTTGCCATTGGAGTACTTCTTGGCGAGGTAGAGCGTGATCGCAAGCGACTCGAACAGCACGAAGCCGTTGTCCACGATGAAAGGCAGACGCCCGTTCGGATTGATCGCGAGAAATTCTGGCGAACGGGCACCGGCGTCGCCGATCTCGATCGGCAGGTGCTCGTAGTCGAGCCCAACCTCCTTCGCCATCCAGAGCGCGCGGAACGCGCGGGTGCGGGCGATGCCGTATATGCGCAGGCCGGACACGTAATTTCTCCGAGTTTGCGGCCAAGCATATCGGACAATCGCAGCGCAGAGCCAATCGCTTCCGGCCCAAAGCGGAGGCTCCAATTGCATCGAACAATGCCCGCTTTTGGGGGCAAAGCAGACACCATTCGCAATTATCGAAAAGGCGCGTTACACAGGACTTCCGGGTCTGAGGTATCCTCGGCCCGCGCGCGTGGCGATTGAGGGCGCTATGTCCAGACAGCTTACGAAACGCGAGATGCTAAAGGGCGCCGCGGCGCTTGGCTTCAGCGCCTTTGCCGTGCGGGTCGCTGCTGCGCCTGCGGCGGAAACGGTGACGCCGGCCTTGATCGAGGCGGCGAAAAAAGAAGGCAAGGTTTCTTTTTACACGGCGATGGACTTGCAGTTCGCGGAACGCCTCGGCAAGGCGTTCGAGGCGAAGTATCCAGGCATTGCCGCACGTGTGGAACGATCAGGCGCCGAGCGCGTCTTTACCCGCATCGATCAGGAATATTCCTCCAACATCCATACCGTCGACGTCGTCAACACCTCCGACCAGGCGCATTGCATCATCTGGAAACGCAAAGGCTGGCTCGCGCCGTATCTGCCGGAAGAAGTGGTGAAGTATTACGACAAGCGCTACTACGACCCCGAGGGGCTGCATGTAACGACACGCATTCTGATCTCTCCGCTCGGCTACAACACTAACCTGGTGAAGAAGGAAGATGCGCCGAAGAGCTTCAAGGACCTGCTCGATCCGAAATGGAAGGGCAAATTGGTCAAATCGCATCCGGCCTATAGCGGTACGATCATGAACGCGACCTTCGAGATCGCGCGCGATCTGGGTTGGGACTATTTTGTAAAGCTGGCGGCGCAGAACGTCATGCAGGTCCAGTCGGCGACCGATACACCGAAGAGAATTTCGCTCGGCGAACGCGCAGTCATGGTGGACGGCGCGGGTTATCTTGTTATCCGCTACAAAGAGGCAGGCCAGCCGGTCGACATAATTTATCCGGAGGAGGGCACGCCGCTCGCCACCGGTCCAAGTGCGGTTTTCAAGGCCGCTCCCAATCCGAATGCCGCGCGCCTGTTTCAAAACTGGATGCACTCACGTGAAGCCCAGCAAATACTTGTCGACTATGCGCGCCAGTATTCGCCACACTCGCAGACCGTGGAAAAGCCCGGGGTCCGCAGGCTCGCTGACATCAAGCTGATGAAGGAGGATCCGGAAGGCATCCTTTCGCAGGCGGACGCGGTCAAGAAGCGGTATGAAGAGATTTTCAAGGTGTGATGGCAATTCAAGGTGATTGTATAAGTACGGCGATGCCCGGGTTTGGCCAAGGTGGGCAAATGTCAGGGAATAATCAAGCGTATCTCAAGAGCAAATCAAGCTTCTGGCAATTCTTCCGGGGTGCCCTTTGGTATCCAGTCGATTGATGCCCCGGACTGCGCACGCATGACTACGGCCGGTGATCGCGAAGTGCACATCGCCTGCGATCCCAAAGTCCATGGTTTTTCTGCCGCAGCGAAGTCCTCAAAAAACCCTCGACGTATCGGCATACACTCCGTCTTTCTGCTTCAAGACAAGAAGTGTTGCGTCGACCGGTTGAACCGGCAGGAGTAAAGCGGACGTTCCATAAAGCAGACGCGCTGGTTTGTTCGACAAACTCCAACGATTCGGGAGGGTCCGATTGATATAGCTCAATCAAGCCTTCGCGAATGGGCGCTATTAGAAACAAAATGATTCTGACCGAAGAGACTCAAGATGAGGGGCTGTTTGCTGTTGGCGTGTCTTATGGTGACTTGCCAAGCCGCATCCGCTGATGTGGTCCGTGACTGCAATCAATCCCGCCGGCCCGACATGCAAATCATTGCCTGCACCAAGATTATCGAAAGTCGAAATTTTGGACGCAATGAGAAAACCCATGCGTATATATCTCGTGGCAAGGCTCGCACGGATGCAGGCGCACTTCGGTCAGCTATGACTGATTTCACAGCAGCGATCCGTCTCAAGAAAAAAAATGCCTTCGCTTTCGCAGGTCGGGGTCGAGCAAAATCTATTTGGGGAAATTTATCCGGCGCGATTGACGATTACAGCGAAGCTATTCGGATTTCGCCCGACTCAGATGACCTCTACATCGAGCGTGGCCACGTCTACACCGTAATGAAAAATTTCGATGCCGCCATTGGCGATCTGACAATGGCGATTCGGCTCAATCCCCGAACCAGCCGAGCGTTCGATGAGCGTGGCTTGGCGTATTTCAAAAAAGGCGACTTGGACCGGTCGCTAAAGGACTACACCGCCGCAATTACGATTTTTCAAGCACCTGAATATTACGCCAGTCGAGGCCACGTTTACGAGATTAAGGGTGACAGGCTCAAAGCCATTGACGACTTAAGCCACGCGCTCCTGGCTGATCCGTCACTTGTTGTGGTCAGGGATGCGCTCAAACGGCTTGGAGCTGAACAGCCCGTCGCAATTGAAACTGAAAGGCGTATTCGCGATGGGATGGCGTTAGCTGAGGCAAAATGTGCGAACTGCCACGCTATCGGAGCGACCGGCGTTAGTCCGAACAAGGATGCTCCGGAATTTCGAAATATTTATCGGAGACATGCAATGTTCGCACTGCGGCTACCAATTACACAGGGGGTGACCGCAATTCATGATCAAATGCCTCAGTTTAAATTGTCGGTCGGGGAAATCGACGCGATCGCTGCCTACATCAATAGCCTCTCGAAGGTTGGTGATAACTAATCGCTGGACATGCGGTGGTCTGCTTTTGACTCAAAGCGGACTTCAAGGCCGATGCAGCATTCCGGGTCACGCCGCCGGGCGATGCTGGCGAGGAACAGAGTCGATGTGGGCCCGAATCGCACCCGCCACCACCGTTGGATGCGAGAGGGGACTCATGTGGCCAGCATCAGCGATTTCGATGTAGTGGGCTTCCGGCAACGCCGAGCGGATTTTCTCCATTACGCGCCGCGCCGGCTTACGGGTCCTCCCGCCGCAAACAAGCAGCGTCGGGGCATGGATCCCGGCAATGGTGTCGAGATCGTCGTGCAGGGCGAACATCAGGCGCCACTCAGCAGCGACCTTCGGCATCGTCCGAACGACGCTGTCGCGCACAGCGTTGGGCATCTGCTGCCAGGCGGCCGACCCCATCCAATAGGTGATGAAGGCCCGAGATGCTTCGATGTCGTGTCCTTGCGCGGTCAAAGCGATATGCTGCTCCGCGAGCGCAGCGACCTCTCGCCAGTCATCCAACTCATCAGCATCTCTCAGTAGCTGAAAGGCCACTGGCTCGATCAGGGTGAGGCTGGCGACACGTCTCGGAAAGCGCCTTACGGCATTGAGGGCGACTGCACCGCCATAGGAATGGCCAACCAGGTGGGCCGGCTCTCCGCAAGAGTCGAGCAGGGAATCAACAATCGAAAGCTCAGTGTCCGGACCGAGATCGCCGCCGCGCGGCCAAGGAGAATTCCGCCCGTAACCAAGAAGATCCGGAACCAACGTGCGATAACCTTGACCGAGGCCGTCTATTACTTCCGTCCAGGCAGAACTCGACCCAGAACTGCAGTGCAGGAGGATCACAGGCACACCGGCACCGCCATCAAGATAGAAGTGACGGCTGCGGTCCGCCGTTTCCAGGCTGTGGTAAGTCATTGTGTGGCTCCAATATTGTATGGAACCCGGTCTAGTATGATTGCGTCCCCCATCCGTCCCCTGCGCAGGCGCGCTGAATCAAATATTCGCGATGGCACGAGTAGAGATTAAATTGTTTGGGTTCCCCTCCGCGCGGCTCGACGCTCATAAGGTCAACCTTTCGCTGCGCAAGGGCCTGGGCCTGCTTGCCTACGTTGCTGATGTTTGCAGGCCGGTTGGCCGTGACGTCATGGCTAGCCTGCTGTGGCCTGAGTCCGATAGTGAAGAGGCACGCGGCAGTCTGCGGCGCACGCTGCACAAGATCCACATTGCATTTCAGGCAAATGTGATCTGCGCCGATCGCACCTCGCTCATCCTTGCGCCCTCGCTGGCTGCAAGCATCGATACGCACGAGTTCGAAGCCGCTTGCGATACCGGCGAGCTGGAGAAAGCGGGCCAACTGTATAGCGGCGACTTTCTAGATGGCCTGTCGATCGAGGGCTGCCCCGCGTTTGACGAATGGGCGTTCTTCCGGCGCGAGGCGCTGCGCAGTCGATTGGTGCAGGTACTCGAGCGGCAAATCGAGCGAGCTCTGGTGTCGAGCGCCCCCGCCGCTGCAATCCCTGCCGCCGTGCGCCTGGTCGGGCTCGATCCGCTAAGCGAGACTGCACAGCGGCACCTGATCTCCGCTTACATGCGCTCCGGGGACCGTGCCGCGGCAGAACGTCAGTACGAAAGCTGTGCACGCGTGCTTGCGGTCGAGCTTGGGGTAGCGCCAGATCCGCAGACCAAGGCGTTGCTGACCCCGCGTAGAACGTCAGATCCTGCACCGGCTGGACGCACGCTCTACACTCAACATGGGGGACTGCATCTCGCCTATCAAGTTGTCGGCAACGGGCCAATCGACATCCTGCTGGTGCCGGGTTTCGTGTCACACGTCGAGCGCATCTGGGAAGAGCCACGCTCCCGAGCTCTGCTCACTGCCCTTTCAAAGATGGGGCGTCTTATCCTGTTCGACAGGCGCGGTGTGGGGCTATCAGACCGAGTAGGCGCGCCGCCCACTGTGGAGGCGACGGCGGAAGATCTGATGACTGTGATGGACGCCGCAGGCAGCAGTCGAGTGCTGTTGATCGGGATGTCGGAAGGCGGGCCAAGTTGCATTCACTTTGCGGCCAGGCATCCCCAGCGGCTGACGGGACTTGTACTCTACGGCTCGCTAGCTAAGGGAGCCCGATCGCGTGACTACCCGTTCGTTCTGACGCGAGCCCAGTATGATCGCTGGCTACAAAAGCTCGTCAAAGATTGGGGAGGTCCTACTGGCATTGAGACTTTTGCCCCAAGCCTTGTCGGCGATCGGCAAGCAGAAGGTTGGTGGAGCGGGCTACTGCGGGCCGCCTCCAGCCCGGGGGCAATCAAGGCGGTGCTCGAGGCGTTGCGCGATACCGATGTGCGGACACAGCTGCCATTGGTCCAAACACCTACGCTGGTGCTTCACCGTCGCGACGATCACGCCGTGCGCATCGAAGCCGGTCGCCACTTGGCTATTTCCATACCCGGGGCAAAGTTTATAGAGCTCGACGGCGGCGACCATTGGCTTTGGGCTGGTGATCAAGAGGCCGCCCTACAGCATATTCGCCGGTTTGCTGATCGCCTCCATCATTAGAACCCGCCTAACACCGAAACAGACTTTCCGGACTGTAAGATCGATGTGCGTTTTGGTGGGGCGGACATGGATTTGTGCGCTGCAAATGTCCACTAGTGACTAAAGCGGACATTCTCACATGGCGCAGATGCTCGGATTTGCATAGCATTGAGCATCATCGTGAACCGCCAGGGGCGACATGCAGCGACGCGGCGGAAGGGGAAAATCTGCGAAGCGGCGCGCCAGTGGGCCAAGGGCTCGCAAAACGCCGACCGCCGGCGTGTCCATTGCAAGCCTCCAAGAACAGGTCGCCACTCTTACCGGCAAATTGAAAGAGGCGCGGGAGCAGCAAAGCGCGACCGGCGACGTGCTCAGGGTCATCAGCCGCTCGACATTCGACTTGCAGGTGGTCCTAGACACGCTTGTCGAATCAGCGGTCCGCTTGTGTGAAGCTGAACGTGGTCTGGTATTTCGTCGCGAGGGTGAAATCTATAACAGCGTCGCGTATTACAACTATTCGCCCGAATTCCGGACGTTTCACGAAAGCCATCCCATCACGCCAGGCCGCGGGACAACCGTCGGCCGCACCGCGCTTGAAGGCAAATCGGTTCAAATTGTCGATATCCTTGCCGACCCGGAGTACACATTTGGGGAAGCGCAAAAGCTCGGTGGAGGTAGGGCTACCCTCGCAGTGCCTCTGCTGCGGCAGGGTACTCCAATTGGAGCGCTATCACTTCAACGAACCGAGCCGCGGCCATACAGCCGCAAGCAGATAGAGCTTGTAGAAACGTTTGCCGCGCAGGCCGTCATTGCCATCGAGAACACGCGGTTACTCAGCGAGCTGCGCGAATCTCTCCAACAGCAGACGGCGACGTCGGAGGTGCTCAAAATCGTCGCCAGTTCGACCGGCGGCCTCAAGCCAGTATTCGCTACAATCCTCGAAAACGCAACGCGACTATGCGGTGCCGAATTTAGTCTTCTTTACTTATCCGAAGGCGATGTGTTCCGCACGGTTTCTCTATATGGCGTACCTCCCGCCTTTGCGGAACAGAGGCGGCTCAACCCAATACTCCGCCCCAGTCCCGGCACGGCGCTCGGACGCGTGTTTGCGACAAAGCAGATGGCTTACATCCCCGACGTTATGGCCGAACCGGCCTATCAAAACGATCCGCTAAGACGCGCGACCTTCCTCGACCTCGCGGGTGCCCGCACGGTTGTCTGTGTACCCATGCTCAAGGATAACCAAGTGGTCGGCGCAATATCTATTTACCGTCAAGAGGTTCGGCCTTTTACCGAGAAGCAAATCGAATTGCTTGAAAATTTTGCTGCGCAAGCCGTCATCGCCATCGAGAATACGCGATTGCTCAATGAGCTGCGCGAGTCGCTTGCGCAACAGACCGCGACCGCCGACGTTCTCAAAGCTATCTCCAGTTCGCTCGACGACCTGACGCCGGTGTTCGAGACGATTGGGCAGCGAGCAGAGAAATTATGCGACGCAGAGATCAGTCTTATATCTATGGTCGATGGTGACCTGATCCGCCTGGTGTCGATTAGCGGTGTAACCGAGAAGGGCGTGGAGACGGTCCGACAGGTATATTATCCGATGCGGCGCAGCGACGAGACGGTTGCGGCACGTGCGATTCGGTCCGGTGCGATCTGCCATGTCCCTGACGTTCTCAGCGATCCCCTTTATCCAAGCAAGGAGGCCGCGCGAGTGGCCGGATTTCGTGGCTGCCTTGCCGTACCAATGGTCCGCGATGAGCAGGTCATCGGGGCCATCTTTGTTGCACGAAGAGAGGCGGGCCTCTTCACGGACGCCCAAGTTCAGCTTCTCAAGACATTTGCCGCTCAGGCAGTCATTGCAATCGAGAACGTGCGGCTATTCAATGAGACCAAAGAGGCGCTCGAGCGACAAACCGCCACCGCCGACGTTCTCAAGGTCATCAGCCGATCAACGTTCGATCTGCAAACAGTCCTCGACACGTTGGTCGCGTCGGCAGCGCGGCTTTGCGAAGCGGATAGCGCTTCGATCCATCGCCCCGTAGAGGGGAGCTATCCTTATGTTGCAAGCTACGGCCTCACGCGCGAATACGACGAGTACATGCGAGAGCGACCGCTCGTGCCAGGGCGCGGAACGGTACTTGGGCGTGCCATCACCGAACTTAAACCCATCCAGGTTAACGACGTTACGGCCGATCCGGAATACACGCTGATTGAAGGCCGCAGGCTTGGTGGATTCCGCACTGTGCTCGGTGTGCCACTGCTACGCGAAGGCGTTCCAATCGGAATCATCATGTTGACGCGTAACATGGTGCGGCCATTCACTGACAAGCAAATCGAATTGGTCTCGACTTTTGCTGACCAAGCCGCGATTGCAATTGAGAACGTGCGTCTGTTCGAAAGCGTCGAGGCCCGCACGCGCGAACTGGCTGCTTCGCTGGAGGAGTTACGCACCACTCAAGATCGTCTGGTGCAGACACAGAAACTTGCCTTGCTTGGTCAGCTCACCGCCGGCATCGCACATGAGATCAAGAACCCGCTCAATTTCGTCAACAATTTCTCGGGTATCTCTACCGAACTTATCGATGAATTGCGCGACGCATTGAAGGGCGTACCGCTTGACGATAAAGGCCGCGCTGAGATTGAGGAACTAACCGACACGCTAAAGAGCAACTTCGACAAGGTCATGCATCATGGCCGACGCGCAGATGCTATCGTCAAGAGTATGCTACAGCACTCGCGTGAAGGCTCGGGTGAGCATCGGCTGATTGATATTAATGCACTTGTTGAGGAAAGCCTTAATCTTGCCTGGCACGGAGCGCGAGCCGAGACGCAGGGTTTTGAGATCAAGCTCAACCAGTCCTTTGATCCATCTGCCGGTGGGGCGGACGTTTTTCCGCAAGATATCCGGCGGGCTCTTCTTAATCTGATTGCAAACGGCTTTTATGCTGCCACCAAGCGCAGAGCGGAGACAAATGGGGGCGACTACGAGCCAACGGTCACAGCCTCGACGAGAAACCTAGGCGATCGTGTGGAAATCCGGATCCGTGACAACGGCACCGGCATCGCGCCTGACGTAAAAGAAAAGATGTTTGAACCGTTCTTCACGACCAAGCCGACGGGAGAAGGCACGGGTCTTGGGCTCTCGATCAGTCACGATGTCATCGTAAAACAGCACGCGGGCACAATCGAGGTCGATACGCAGCCGGGTGAGTTCACTGAGATTAGGATTGTCCTGCTTCGCACTCCTGCATTTGTCTGAAAAGCGTTCCCGCAAGCTCTTCATGTCCGCTTGTGGCTGCCAAAGCGGACTTGAGATGACGGCCCCTTGGTGGGGCCCCTTCCAGTGTTCTACTTTAAGCCTGTACGATGGTCTGTCCTGAGGCTCGGGGGAGGCAATGAGGCGGCGCGAATTCATCAGATTGCTTGGCGGCGCCGCGGCGACCGCTTTGCCCTTTGCCGCGCGAGCGCAGCAGACGGCGATTCCAGTAATAGGCTTTATCAGAGACGGATCGGCGGATGGCAACGCGCGGAATGTGGCCGGCTTCCGCAGAGGTTTGAGCGAAACCGGCTATACTGAAGGACAGAATGTATCGATTGAGTACCACTGGTTGGAAGGCCAATACGACCGGCTGCCGGGATTGTTGACTGACCTGATCCGTCGACAGGTGTCCGTCATCGCGACCCCTGGAAACATACCCACGCGCGCGGCTAAAGAGGCGACAGCTTCAATTCCAATTGTCTTTGGGGTCGGTGAAGATCCTGTCGAGCTCGGTGTTGTTAGGAGCCTTGCCAAACCTGGCGGAAACGCGACGGGCATCAACTTCCTCGTCGGAGAGGTGACAGCCAAACGCTTACGGCTCCTGCATGACATGGTACCTGTAGCTGTTCGAATTGCGGTGTTGCTTAATCCGGGCAACGTTGTGGTAAGCGACTCGACGTTGCGCGAGGTGCAGAACGCCGCCCCGGCCATGGGACTTCAAATCCAGCCGGTCAGAGCAACCACGACCCAAGAAATCGATGCCGCCTTTGACACGATGCGGCGCGAACGGGCCGATGCCCTGTTTGTTGCCGCGGATGGACTTTTCGCCAGCCGTCGCGTGCAGCTCGCAACTCTGGCCGCGCGTGACAGGATTCCTGCAATTTATGGCATTCGTGAAATTGCCGAGGCCGGCGGGTTGATGAGCTATGGGACCAATCTCGCGGAAATGTTTCGCCAGCTTGGCATCTATAGTGGCAATATTCTAAAAGGGGCAAAACCGGCGGATATGCCGGTGCTACAGTCGACAAAATTCGAGTTTGTCATAAACGCGACAACCGCCAAGGCGCTTGGCCTTACTATTCCAGCGGGCGTAGTTTCCATCGCTGACGACGTCATTGAATGAGCTGCGCGGCCAATGTCCGCTATTCGCCCTTAGCGAACCTCGTTAGTTGCGCTGCACATGTCCTCTTTTGGGGGGTAGAGCAGACATAGCCTTTGCGGGAATAGCTTTCGCAGTCGCTATTGGGGGTAAAGCGGACATCGGCTCCTGCACTGCACATGTCCGTGTTTGATGCTGTGGACGGCGCCCGCTCTGCGGCATCGAAGTGCCATAGGGTGGTTGTGCAAAGCAAACCACATT
>Ga0335085_10006452_pt1 | contig 18506 bp, 18 predicted proteins | sample Lox_Sample_45_FD_206712 | JGI IMG/M metagenome (GOLD analysis project Ga0335085, IMG submission 206712) | Soil microbial communities from Loxahatchee National Wildlife Refuge, Florida, United States - Lox_Sample_4.5 | ecosystem: Environmental > Terrestrial > Soil > Wetlands | place: USA...
TTCGACCGCCCGGCGCCGGTGGTCGACGGCAACGTGGCGCGCGTGCTCTCGCGCCTGCGCGGCATCCGCGAGCCGATCGACGGCGCCGCCGGCCGGGCGCAGCTCTGGGCCGATGCGGAGGTGCTGGTGCGCGGGCCGGCGCCGGGCGACCTCAACCAGGCGCTGATGGAGCTCGGCGCGCGGATCTGCCTGCCGCGCGCGCCGCGCTGTCCGGCCTGCCCGCTCGCGCGCGAGTGTGCGGCACGCGCCGCCGGCGACGCCGAGGCCCTGCCCCGGCGCGCGCCGAAGCGGCGGCCGCGCCGCATGCACGCGGTGGCGGCGCTGGTCGTGCGGGGCGGCCGCGCGCTCGCGGTGCAGCGGCCGCCGCGCGGCCTCCTCGGCGGTCTCTGGGAGCTGCCGGGCGGAGAGGTCGCAACGGCGCGCGCGGCGGACGCCGCGGCGCTGGCGCGGATCCTGCGCGAGCGCACCGGGCTCGAGGTCGGCGCGGTCGTGCCGGCCGGCCGCCTCGAGCACGGCTTCACGCACCGCACGCTCCGGCTCCGCGTGTTCCGCTGCGAGGCGAAGCCGGGCCGCGTGCGTCTCGCGGGCTGGGATCGACACCGATGGGTGACGGAGCGCGCGTTCGCCGCGCTCCCGCTCGGGACGCTCGCCCGTCGGGCGCTCGCACTGGCTTCGCGTCGCGAAGGGGAGGATCGCTCATGAAACGCAACATCTGCCGGCAGCTCGGCTGGATCGCGCTCTCGGTCGCGCTCGCGACCGACGCGGGCGCCATCATCGGGGGCACCCAGGACAGTGGGCACCCCGCAGTCGCGCTGATGCTCGACACCATGACCGGCATCGAATGCTCGGGCAGCCTGATCGCGCCCCAGGTCTTGCTCACCGCCGCGGAATGCATCGCCGGCGACAGCGACGCGAGCCACTACACGGTGCTCGGCGGCGCGACTGCCTTCGCCGCGCCCGACTGGTCGGTCGGCGTCTCGTCCGTCGTCGTGAACCCCGCGTACGACTTCATGACCTTCTCCAACGACGTCGGCGTGTTGCTACTCGCGAGCGCTCCCCCCGTCTCGCCGTTTCCCTGGCTCGCCACCGATCCCGGCGGCGCTTACTTTCCCGGCATTCATTTTACGGCCGTCGGCTACGGCGTTTCGAACGCGCAGTCCGAGAGCGGTGACGGCGTGCGGCGCATGGTGGGCCTGACCATCTCCATCGCCGACGCTTCGACCTTCCGGATCGACGCCACGGGCGGCAAGAGCCCCTGCATCGGTGACCAGGGAGGTCCGGCGCTCGAGGTGGTGAATCAGGTGGAGACGGTGATCGGGACCTTCGCCTATGGCGACCAGGCGTGCGCGCAGTTCGCCGTCTACGAGCGCACGGATGCGAACGCCACCTTCATCGCGGCCTACGCGCCCGAGCCGGGTGCCGCGACCTCGGGCGGGGTCGCGTCCGCGCTGCTCGCGTGGCGGGCGCGCAGGCGCCCGTGTTCGAGCTGAGCGATCGCGGCGGCGGAGCTCTCGAGGGCATCGCGCCGGGCTTCGACCGCCGCCGCCTGCGCGCGCTGCGGCGCGGCGAGATCGCGCCCGACCTCGAGCTCGACCTGCACGGCCTGCGCCGCGAGGAGGCGCACCGCGCGCTGCGCAAGGCGCTGCGCGAGGCGCTCGCGGACGGTGCGCGCTGCGTCCTCGTCGTGCATGGGCGGGGCCTGCGCTCCGAGGGCGACCCGGTGCTGCGCGCCTCGCTGGCCGGGTGGCTCGCCGAGGCGCCGCACGGGCCGCGGGTGCTCGCCTTCACCCCCGCCGAAGGACGCCGCGGCGGCGCAACCTACGTGCTGCTCCGAAGATCGCGCTAAGTTCCGCGCGAATGGCGAGCTCGTTCGGCCACCTCTTCCGCATCACCAGCTTCGGCGAGTCGCACGGCGGCGGCGTCGGCGTGGTGATCGACGGCTGCCCGCCGCGCCTTCCGATCTCGCTCGAGGAGATCCAGCGCGACCTCGACCGGCGCCGGCCCGGGCAGAGCCACCTCACCTCACCGCGCCAGGAGGAGGACCGCGCCGAGATCCTGTCGGGGGTCTTCGAGGGCGCGACGCTCGGCACGCCGATCGCGATCCTGGTGCGCAACCAGGACGCGCGGCCGGAGGCCTACGAGCACCTGCGCGACGTGTATCGGCCCTCGCACGCGGACTGGACCTACGAGGCGAAGTACGGCATCCGCAACTGGCAGGGCGGCGGGCGCGCCAGCGCGCGCGAGACGATCGCGCGGGTCGCCGCGGGAGCCGTGGCGCGCAAGCTCCTGTCGACACAGTGCGGCGTCGAGGTGCTGGCGTGGGTGCGGCGCGTACACGAGGTCGAAGCCAAGATCGATCCCGCCGGCGTGACGCGCGCGGCGGTCGAGTCGAATCCGGTGCGCTGCCCGGCCGCGGAGGCGGCCGCGGAGATGGAGCGCCGCATCGACGCCGCCCGCCGGCGCGGCGACTCGCTCGGCGGGGTCGTCGAGTGCGTGGCGCGCGGCGTTCCGGCCGGCCTCGGCGAGCCGGTGTTCGACAAGCTCGAGGCCGACCTGGCGCGTGCGCTCATGTCACTGCCCGCCTCGAAGGGCTTCGAGATCGGGAGCGGCTTCGCCGGCACGCTCCAGACCGGCATCGAGCACAACGATCCCTTCGAGCCGGGGCCGGACGGGCGCCCGCGCACGCGCAGCAACCGCTCGGGCGGCGTGCAGGGGGGCATCAGCAACGGGGAGGACGTGGTGGTGCGCGTCGCATTCAAGCCGACCGCGACGATCCGACTGGCGCAGGACACCGTCGACCGGTCCGGGCGCGCGGCGCGCCTGGAGGCGCAGGGCCGCCACGATCCGTGCGTGCTCCCGCGCGCAGTGCCGATGGTCGAGGCGATGGTGTTGCTGGTGCTCGCCGACCACTGGCTGCTCCAGCGCGCCGCGGAGGCGATCCCGCGATGAAGGCCGCCGTCTACTACCGCACGGGCCCGCCCGACGTGCTCCGCTACGAGGACGCGCCCGATCCGAAGTGTCCGCCCGACGGCGTGGTGGTCCAGGTCGAGGCGATCTCGATCGAGGGCGGCGACGTCGGCAATCGCGCGCGCGGGCAGATGGCGCACGTGCCGCACATCGTCGGCTACCAGTGCGCCGGGGCGGTGCGCGAGGTCGGAGCCGACGTGACCGATCGCCGCGTCGGTGAGCGCGTGGTGGCGATGATGATGCACGGCTCGCACGCCGAGCGGGTCGCCGTGCCCGCGCGCTTCACCTTCCGCGTGCCCGAGGGCCTCTCGCTCGAGATCGCCGCCTGCGTGCCGATCGCCTTCGGCACCGCCGACGACTGCCTGTTCGAGTTCGGCCACCTCCGCGCGGGCGAGACGGTGCTGATCCAGGCCGGCGGCGGCGGCGTGGGGCTCGCGGCGATCCAGCTCGCCAAGCGCGCCGGCGCGACCGTGATCGCGACGGCCTCCAACGAGAAGAAGCTCGCGCGGCTGCGCGACGAGTTCGGGCTCGACTACGGCATCGACTACCGCGCCCGCCACTTCATCGACGCGGTGCGCGAGATCACCGGCGGGCGCGGCTGCGACCTGGTGGTCGACTCGGTGGGCGGCGCCACGCTGCAGTGGAGCCTCGAGTCGCTGGCCTATCGCGGGCGCTGCATCACCGTCGGCAACGCGAGCCGCGACGACACGCGCCCGGACCTCTCGGTGCTGTCGGCGGGGAATCGCTCGCTCACGGGCGTCTTCCTCGGAGCCGAGGCGTTCTTCCAGGCGGCGCGCGTGGGCCCGATGATCGAGCGACACCTCCGCGACGTCGCCGACGGCAAGCTGCGGGTCGTGATCGACCGGCGCTTCCCGCTCGCGCAGGCCGCGGCCGCCCACGCCTTCATCGAGAGCCGGGCGGCCTTCGGGCGCGTCATCCTGGTGCCCTGAGCGGGCGGCGCAGCCCGCGCAGGGGGAGCGGCGCGAGCGCCATCGCGGCGGCACACGTCGCGAAGAGCGCGCGATAGGCGGCCACCGGCTCGATCCCGAGGTGGATCGCGCGATCGAGCGCGAGGCCCGCGGCGAAGGGTGCCGCTCCGTACGCCAGGCTGGTCGTCACGTCGGCGACCACGAGCGTGAGGGTCGCCGCGGACTCGGGCGCGATCGAGAACAGCGCGTGCGTGTCGGCCACGCCGAAGCCCGCCGTCAGCAGCGAGAGCGCGAAGAAGAAGGCGACCATCGCGGCGACCGAGACGTCGCTTCCGCGCAGCGCCAGCAGCGCCAGGAGCGCCGCGGCGCCGAGCGCCGTGGCGCGGAAGACCGGCTGCGTGCCGACCCGGTCGACGACGACGCCCCAGGCGTAGAGCGAAGCGAAGCCGCCCGCGAACCAGCCGATCGTGGTGAGCACCACGTCGGCGTCGCTCATGCCCATCGCGCGCCGCATCATCACGATCGCGAACGGAAGCGCCGCGCGGCGCGGGGCGCCGGCGAGGATCATGCCCGCCAGGTAGCTGCGGAGACGCGGCTCCCCGCGCAGCAGCGCGAGGCCATCGCGCGCCCGCACGAGCTCGCCGCGCGCCGCCTGCGCCTCGGGCAGGCGAGAGACGAGCGCCACTCGCAGCAGGCCGGCCGCCGTCGCCACGCCGAAGAGCGGCCCGAAGCGGCCCGGGTGCGAGGCCAGCCAGCGCTGCGCGGCCACGAAGTACGCGATCAGCGTGAGGTGCCAGCCCGTGCGCAGCAGGCCGAAGAACGAGCCGGTGCGCTCGCGGTCGACGTAGCCCCGCAGCAGCGGGAACCAGACGGTGTTGGAGACGGCGAGCCCGATCGTGGTGGCGGCCAGGCTGGCGAGCGCGATCGGCACCGCCCGCGACCCCAGGTGCGCCAGCAGGGCGTAGCCGACGAGCGGGAGCCCGCCCGCCACGGCGGCGAGCTGGCCGGCGACCAGGATCGAGCGCTTGCGATAGCGGCGCACGGCACGCAGCGTCGCGAGCTGGAGCAGCTCCGAGAACGGGTCGAAGGCGCGCTGCACGCCCACCCACGCCTCGCTCGCGCCGAGCTCGACCAGCGCCAGCGTCGGCAGCTGATCGGTGTAGATGTTGGCGTGCATCATGCCGGCCGGGTGCGAGAGCAGCGCGAGTCGGCGGCCGCGGCGCCGCTCTGCCAGGTCGAGGGCCGCCGCGGGGCCGGCGTCCGGGTGATCCTGCGCGTCCATCGAGGCCGCGAACGGTAGCGGCTCGGGTCGGCCGGGGCGGCTCGCGGCGCTTGACGAGGGCCCACCTTCGGGTGTAGACGAGGCGATTGGGGGCGCTGGGGGCGTAATCATGGACGGCGCGCGGCGGACGGGGACGACCTCGACGATCTCGGCGCGGCGATGGGTGCTCTTCGCGGGCGCGCTCGCGGCCGCGTTCGCCGCGCTCGGATCGGCGTGCGGCGTCCCGTCGATCAAGATTGCGTCGCCGGTGAACGGCGCCTTTTCCACCGCGAGCACGGTCACGCTGACCGGCACGATCGCGAACGTGGCGCCCGCCAGCGTGCGGGTGACCGTGAACGGCTCGTCCGCGGCGCTCAACCCGGACTCGACCTGGTCGATCACGCTGCCGCTCGATGCGGCCAAGATCGAGAATCCATTCCTGGCGCTGCTCGTCGCCACGAGCGACGGGCACACCCTCGACCACGATCGCATCGTGGTGCAGGCCGGCAGCTCGGTCGCCGACGGCGCCTTCTCACCCCAGAGCGTTGCGCTGCGGCTCAACGACTCGGGCCTCGACCAGATCGAGCCCCTGGTCCAGAGCCTCGTGCACCTCGACCTGGCCACGCTGCTCCCTGTGGGCACCGTGGTGATCAGCAACTACTGCGCGATCCCGGGCCCCTTCGGCACCTGCCTCGGACGCGAGAACGTGAGCGTCGCGAACCCGCCCCCGACCATCTCGGGCTTCTCGCTGAACGTCGACGCCCAGACCGGCTACGTGACCGGCAACGTCACGGTCGACGACATGCGCATCGACCTCAACCTGAGCGGCTCTGGCCTCGCGCCGAGCTGCGGGCTGCGCCTCACCGCGAGCACGACCGGCATCCTCGGCAACTACGGGCTGCAGCCGCTCGCGAGCGACCCGCACTTCGTCGACGTCAACCTGCTCGCGCCGCCGGTGGTGTCGTTCACCGGCTTCGACCAGGAATTCACCTCGGGGATCTGCGACTTCCCGCTGATCGGCTCGCTGATCCAGCTCATCATCGGGAGCGTGCAGCCGCTGGTTACGAGCGGGCTCCAGAGCTACCTCTCCGATCCGGACGGATCCGGCCCGCTCGACTCGCCGATTGCCGACGCCATCGAGAGCGCGCTGGCGGGCATCTCGATCAGCGGCCCGATCGGCGACTCGCTGAAGGTGAACCTCGACGCGCCGCTGTTCGCGGTGCCGGTCGACACCAACGGGCTCACGCTCGCCTCCGACCTGCGCGTGACCTCATCGGTCGGCACCGGACCCGGACAGTGCCAGCCGCCCGCCGGCGCCCCCGACCTCACCGCCTCGTACAGCGTCGACGAGCCCTTCCCGAGCTTCGGCACCACGACGCCCGTGGGCGGCGTCCCCTACGACCTCGCGCTCAGCGTCTCCACCTCCGCCTTCAACCAGCTGCTCAAGGCGCAGGTCGAGTGCGGCCTGCTGCGGATGGACATCTCCGAGATCGACCTCGGGGGCGGACCCATGCCGCTCACGGCGGGCACGCTCGCCCTCATCATCCCCGAGCTGACCGCCTTCGACCCGGCGATGCCGGTCGTGATCCGGCTCGCGCCGACGCTGGCGCCGCTGCTCACGGGCAACGCGGGCCCGGGCGGCGAGCTGGGCGAGCTGCGCGTCGGTCAGCTCGTGGCCGACGTCGCCGGTCAGGATGGCCCGAATCACGAGTTCCTGATGCTCCGCGTCGCCGTCGACTTCCGCGCGGGGCTCGACATGAGCTTCGCCGACGGGTCACTCTCGTTCTCGATCGGCTCGGTGGCGCCGGCGGACATCACGGTCGGCATCCTCGAGAACGCGGTCCACACCAACGAGAACGTGCTCGGCGTCGCGCTTCCGTTCGTGCTGGCCGAGGCGCTGCCCTCGCTCGGCGCAGGACTGGCGGCCTTCCCGATCCCGAGCTTCTTCGGGCTCGAGCTGCAGGGGCTCGAGGTGTCGAGGAACGGCCAGTTCTACTCGCTGTTCGCGAACCTCCGGCCGGCTCCCTAGGGCAGCAGCACCAGCCCGGTCGCCGCGGCGAGGCCCGCGGCCAGCAGCGCGAGCACCGCGAGGAGCGCGTGCGCGTCGAGCGGTCGACCGCGGCCGCGCTCGAGGCGCCGGCCGAGGAGGGCTGTCGCGAGGAAGAGAGCCGCCGCGACGAGCCCGATGCGTCCGTGCGCGCTCTCGAAGGGTGCCCGCCCGCGCAGCCACGCCATCGAGAGCGGCCCCCCGATGAAGCCGAGCCCCACGAGCACGACGGCGGGCTTGGCGCGCCCCAGGTGCCGTCGCACGTCCTCGGGCCGCCGGCGCCCGCGCCCGTGCCGTGCGCGCCGCAGCGCGAGCCCCGAGCGCAGCGCCAGCCCGGCGCACGCGATCGACGCCGTCATCCAGAGCGGGTGCGCGTAGGCGAGCCAGTGGGACAGCGGATCGCGGGCCGCCGGGTCCAGTCACTCCACCTTGTGGATCGCATCGGCGGGCAGCCGCTCGAGCAGCGCGCCGAGCGCGCGCTCGACGTAGTCCCCGTCGCGCGACTCGAGCGTCAGCAGCACGTGGAAATCGGCCTCGCCCGTCCGTGGATACGACCCGAGCATCAGGTCGGGGAACTTCGCCAGGAGCTGGTTGAGGTCGGCCGCGATGTCGCTCTCGCGCCGGCGCACGTACACGCGCCGCAGCACGAACGGCACGCCCTGGAAGCGCGAGCGGATCGAGTCGAACTTCTTCCGGAGAAGGTCCGGGATGCCCGGGAAGATGTGGACGTTGCCGACCACCACGACGGGGAACCACAGGTCGCCCGCGTCGATCAGCACGGCGCCGGCCGGAAGCGCCGCCATCTTGAGCAGGCTCTCGTTCGCTGCGTGGCCCTGCGCCCGCTCGATGCGCGCGACCAGCGTGTCGTTGACCTCGACCGGGACGCCGAATGCCTTCGCGATGCCGTCCATGGTGAGGTCGTCGTGGGTCGGCCCGACACCGCCCGACGTGAACACCCAGTCGTAGCTGCGGCTCATCGAGCCGACCTCGCCGGCGATCACGTCGACCGCGTCGGGAATCGTCACGATGCGCTCGACGTCGACGCCGAGCGCGCGGAGCTCGCGGCACAGATAGGGCGAGTTGGCGTCGACCACCTTGCCGGAGAGGATCTCGTTGCCGATGACGACGATGCCGGCGGTCGGCATGGCCGGCAGGGTAGAAGAGCCCGCGTCGCCAAGGCAATGACTCGCGGTCACGCTCTCGACCATCCGGTTGGTGGTGCGCGACGCCTCGCGTATGCTGGCGCCGATGGCGCGCGTCGGCTTCCAGCCTTCGGGCTCGTCAGTCGAGGTGCCCGCGGGGAGCACGTTGCTCGATGCGGTGCTCGCGGCTGGGCTCCCGATCGCGCGCGCCTGTGGCGCGGAGGCGCTGTGCGGTCGCTGCGGCCTGCGCGTGCTCGCGGGCGCGAGCGAGCTCGATCCCGAGTCGCCCGACGAGAGGCGCGGCAAGCAGCGAAATCGGCTCCCGCCCGACCTGCGCCTTGCGTGCCAGGCGCGCATCCGGGGTGACGTCGAGGTGACGGCGCTCTACTGGTGAGGACCATGAAGTTCGAGACCCGCGCGATCCATGCCGGGCAGGACGCCGATCCCGCCACCGGCGCGACCATCGTGCCCGTCTACCAGACCGTCACCTACACCCAGGACGCGATCGGCCAGCACCGCGGCTTCCAGTACTCGCGCAGCGGCAACCCGACGCGCGCCGCGCTCGAGAGCTGCCTCGCGTCGCTCGAAGGCGGACTCTTCGCGCTGGCGTACGCGTCGGGCATGGCTGCCATCGCGGGCACCATGCAGCTCGTGCGGGCCGGCGACCACGTGGTCGTCGCCGACGACCTCTACGGCGGCTCCTATCGGCTCTTCAGCCGCCTGCTGCCGGAGTACGGCGTGCGCTTCAGCTACGTCGACGCGCTGCGGCCCGAGGAGATCGCCAAGGCGATCGAGGCGTCGACGCGGATGGTCTGGGTCGAGAGCCCGACGAACCCGATGCTGCGCATCGTCGACCTGGCCGCCTGCGCCGAGATCGCGCACCGACACGGCGCCTGGCTCGTGGTCGACAACACCTTCGCGACGCCCTACCTGCAGAACCCGCTCGAGCTCGGGAGCGACGTGGTGGTGCACTCGACCACCAAGTACATCGGCGGCCACTCCGACGTGATCGGCGGCGCCGTCGTGGTGCGGGACGAGGACCTCTACGGGCGGCTCAAGTTCGCGCAGAACGCGACGGGAGGTATTCCCGGACCGTGGGATGCGTGGCTCACCCTGCGCGGGCTCAAGACGCTCGCGCTCCGCATGCGGCAGCACGAGGCGAACGCGCGCCTGGTCGCCGAGACGCTGCGCGGAAGACCCGAGATCGCGGCCGTGCACTGGCCCGGCTTCCCCGACCATCCGGGCTTCGCGCTGGCGCGGCGCCAGATGCGCGGCTTCGGCGGCATGGTGACGATCGAGCTGCGCGGCGGCGAGGCCGCCGCGCGTCGGCTCTGCGAGTCGACGGAGCTGTTCTCGCTGGGCGAGAGCCTCGGCGGCGTCGAGTCGCTGATCGGCTACCCGTGGTCGATGAGCCACGCGGCCTTCCCGCCCGAGGAGAAGCGCAGGAAGGGCCTGACCGAGGCGGTGGTGCGGCTCTCGATCGGCCTCGAGGACGCGGGCGACCTGTGCGACGACCTCCTCCGGGCGCTCGCCAGGACGTGACGAAGCGGGCCATCCTGCTGGTCGACCACGGCAGCCGGCGCGCCGAGGCCAACGCCGTGCTCGAGCAGGTCGCGGCGCTGCTGCGGAGGCGCCTCCCGGACGACATCGTGCGCGTGGCGCACCTCGCGCTCGCCCCGCCAACCCTGGTCGAGGGGATCGAGGCCTGCGTATCCGACGGCGCGCGCGAGATCGTGGTCCACCCGTACTTCCTGGCGCCCGGCGACCACGCCGCGGGCGGGGTGCCCGACCTCGTCGCCGAGGCCGCCAGTCGACACCCAGGAGTGTCGATGCGCGTGTCGCCTCCGCTCGGCGTACACCCCGCGTTGCTCGACGTCATCCTGGCGCGCATCGGAGAGGCGTGAGGGGCGGCGGGCGGCGAGGTATGCTGCGGCGCGCCGGAGGGGGAGGGACCATGCGCCGGACGCCGTGGATCGGCCTGCTTCTCGCGCTCGCCGCGTGCGCGCCGGGCCCGAAGGCGCCGGCGAAGCCGGCCGCGCCGACCCCGCAGCAGGTGAGCGCGCTGCGCGACCGCATCGCGCACGCCACGGGCGCGATCGACGACACGCGGCTGCGCGCCGCCGACGCCGACCGCGGCGACTGGCTGACCCACGGACGCACCTACGACGAGCGGCGCATGAGCCCGCTCGACCTGGTGAACGAGAGCAACGTCGCGAAGCTCGGCCTCGCCTGGAGCATCGACCTCGGCACGCATCGCGGCATCGAGGCCACCCCGCTGGCCGTCGACGGCGTGCTGTTCGCCACCGGCCCGTGGAGCGTGGTGTACGCCATCGACGCGCGCGCCGGCCGCCTGCTCTGGAGCTTCGATCCCGAGGTGCCGCGGCGCTACGGCCGGCTGGCCTGCTGCGACGTGGTGAACCGCGGTGTCGCCGTCTACAAGGGCAAGGTCTTCCTCGGCGCGCTCGACGGGCGGCTCATCGCCCTCGACGCCGCCACCGGCCACAAGCTCTGGGAGACGCTGACGGTCGACCCCGAGCGGCCCTACACCATCACCGGCGCGCCGCGCGTGGTCGAGGGCAAGGTCGTGATCGGCAACGGCGGCGCGGAGCTCGGCGTGCGCGGCTACGTCTCCGCGTACGACGCCGAGACCGGCGCCATGGTCTGGCGCTTCTACACGGTCCCGGGCGACCCCTCGAAGCCGTTCGAATCGAAGGCGCTCGCGCGCGCCGCGAAGACCTGGCACGGCCGCTGGTGGGTACAGGGCGGCGGCGGGACGGTCTGGGACTCGATGGCCTACGACCCCGAGCTCGGGCTGCTCTACGTCGGGACCGGCAACGGCTCGCCGTGGGCGCGCCAGCTTCGCAGCCCCGGCGGCGGCGCCAACCTGTTCCTCTCCTCGATCGTGGCGCTGCGGCCCGCCACCGGCGAGCTGGTCTGGTACTACCAGACCACGCCGGGCGACTCCTGGGACTACACCGCGACGCAGCAGCTGATCCTGGCCGACCTCGAGATCGACGGGAAGCCGCGCAAGGTGATCATGCAGGCGCCGAAGAACGGCTTCTTCTACGTGCTCGACCGCGCGACCGGCGAGTTCCTCTCGGCCAAGGCCTACGTGAAGGTCACCTGGGCCAAGGCCGTCGACCCGAAGACCGGCGTGCCGATTGAGTCCGGGCTCGGCGACTACTCGAGGCGCATGCGCGTGGTGTCGCCGTCGACGCTCGGCGGCCACAACTGGCAGCCGATGTCGTTCAACCCGAAGACGGGGCTCGTCTACATCCCTGCGCAGGACATCTCGGCCGCGCACGCCCTCGACAAGGAGTTCGAGTACAAGCCCGGCCACTGGAACACGGGCACCGCGTTCGACGCCTTCGGCAGCTTCCCCGACGGCTGGAGCGACGCCGTGAAGGGGCGACTGCTCGCGTGGGACCCGGTCGAGCAGCGCGAGATCTGGCGAGCGCCTTACGACTCGGCGTGGAACGGCGGCACGCTGACGACTGCGGGGAATCTCGTGTTCCAGGGCACGGCGGACGGGCGCTTCGTCGCCTACCGCGCGACCGACGGCAAGCTGCTGTGGCAGGCGCCCGCCGGCACCGGCGTCATCGCCGCGCCGATCACGTATCTCGTCGACGGGGTCCAGTACGTGACGGTGATGGCGGGCTGGGGCGGCGCCTACGCATTGGCCTTCGGCGAGGCGGCCGCCAAGCCGCGCGTGCAGAGCGTCGGCCGCGTGCTGACGTTCGCGCTCGGCGGCAAGGCCGAGCTGCCGCCGCCCGCTCCCTTCCCGACCACGCCGCCGCCGGCGCCCGTCTCGATCCAGGCCAGCGCGGCGGAGCTGCGCCGCGGAAGCGGCCTCTTCCACGAGTGGTGCGCCGTGTGCCACGGCATGAAGGCGGTCGGCGGGGGCGCGCTGCCGGACCTGCGCTTCGCGTCGGCGGACACGCACGCGCACTGGAGCGACATCGTCCTCGGCGGCACGCGGGCCGAGAAGGGCATGCCCCCGTTCGGCGACGTCCTCACGCAGGACGACGTTCGACTGATCCAGGCCTACGTGCTGCAGCGCGTCGCCGAGGCGCAGCCGAAGGGCGCGGCACTCGAGCGAATGATGCAGCAGCTCGACCCGAACCAGAGGCACGGGATCGACATCGATCGGCTGACAAAGGGGCGCTAGCCTGCGCGATCCCTTCGATCGCAGCGCGTGGCCGCCGCTCCCGCAGGCGCACACAGACTTCCTGTCGACGGCGCTCCCGCGTCTCGGCGCCGACCCGCGGGTCGTGGGCGTGGGGGCGGCCGGCTCGTTCGCCCGCGGCGAGGTGGACCGGCACTCCGATCTCGACCTCGTGATCGCGGTCGAGCCCGACTCCCTCGACGCCGTCCTGCACGAGCGCCAGGCGATCGCTCGGTCGCTCGGCCCCCTGCTCGCGAGCTTCGTCGGCGAGCACGTGGGCGAGATGCGGCTCCTGATCTGTCTCTACGGCCCTCCCCTGCTCCACGTCGACCTGAAGTTCCTGGCACTGCCGGACGCGGGACATCGGGTCGACGAGAACGCCGTGCTCTTCGATCGCGCCGGGCGTCTCGCGCGCGTGCTCGACGCGAGCGCGCCTGCCTATCCCGCGCCGCAGCCGCAGTGGATCGAGGATCGCTTCTGGACCTGGGTCCACTACCTCGCCGCGAAGCTCGCGCGCGGCGAGGTCTTCGAGGTGCTCGATGGCCTCGGCTTCCTGCGCGCGCGGGTCTTCGGTCCCCTGCTGCTCGCGGCGCGCGGCGCCCAGCCGAACGGCGTGCGCCGCCTCGAGGAGCGCGCTCCGGAGTGCGTCGAGCGGCTCGGCGCGACGGTGGCACTCCACGACCCTGGTGACTGCGCGCGGGCGGTGCGCGCCGCGATCGAGCTCTATCGCGAGCTGCGCGCCGCCGCGCCTCCAGGGCTGGCGTGCGGCGCCGACGCCGAGGCCGCCGCGGTTGCGTTCTTCGAGGAGGTGGCCGACGCGCTCTGATGCAAGAGGGAAGCCTGCGCCGCGAGAGAATCGCCCTGCTCCTCGTACTGCTGCTCGCGGCCGTGCAGCCGGCGGCGGCGGAGCCGCCCGCTACCGCGCCGGTGCTGCGCGTCTACGTCGTGCGCCACGCGCAGGCGTGGAAGAACGTGCCCCGCATCCTGCGTCCGAAGGGCATGACCGACGACCAGCTCGACGCGCTCACGCCGAAGGGTCTCGAGCAGGCCGAGCGCCTCGGCAAGGCGCTCGTCGGCCACGACATCGTCGCGGTGTATACGTCGCCGGCGCGGCGCGCGCAGCAGACCGCGCAGGCCATCGCGCGCGCGCTCGGCCTCCCGACGCCGCCGGATGTCGACCCCGCCTTCGCCTCGCTCTCGGCCGGCAGCGAGAAGGCCGCGCTCGACTGGCGCTGGCGGACACACAACTTCGACACCGGCAAGGACCCGCGCCCGGCGGAAGGCGAGTCGCTCGCCGACGGGCTCGCGCGCGCCGAGCACGCCATCGCGGCGATCGCCGCGGCGCACCCCGGACACGCCGTGGTGGTGGTGACGCACGGCGAGATCGCCGCGGCGCTGCTCGGGCGCGCCGCCGGCACGCCGCTCGTCGCGAGCTACCGCAAGAACTTCATCGACGAGGGCACCTGGCGCGAGATCGCCATCGACACCGCGGGGCACTGGAGCCTCATCCTCCCGCACTGAGCTGCCGCAACGCCTTCTCCACCATCCGCAGCTGGAAGTCGAAGCCGGGCTCGCGCGGGCCGTCGCGGCGCGCCGTCTCGAGCCAGCGCTGCGCCTCGTCGCGGCGGCCCGTCGCCGCGTAGAGCCGCGCCATCGCGAGCGACATCGTGGCCGGCGGGTCCCCCGGGAGCTGGGCCGCGACGCCCTCGTAGATCGCGAGCGCCTGCGCGGGGCGCCCGAGCGCCTCCTCGGCCTGCGCGAGACACGCGCGCAGCCCCGGCACCGCCGCCAGCACCGGATCGATACGCGCGAGCTCCTCCGCGTCGCGCTCAACCTGTGCCTCGCGGTGCAGCGCGAGGTCGTTGGCGCAGGCGAGCTGGCGCACGCCGACTTCGTTCACGTAGCTCCAGGTTGGACCCGTCGAGGCGTCGGGGCGGAGCAGCTCGCGAAGCTCGAGGTCGGCATCGGCGAAGCGCTGGGCGTCGAAGAGCGCGTGGGCGAGGTGGAAGCGCCCCTCGCGGAAGTCCGGATCGCGTGCGACGTCCGCCTCGAAGAGCGCGCGGGTCGAGCGCCAGTCCGGCGTGCGCACCCAGGTGCGCTCCGCCAGGAGGAGCGCGCAGAGCCCGAGCACGGCGACCGGCCCGATGCGCCGCCAGCGCGGCGCCCAGCGCGCGAACGCGAGGTCGGCGAGGTCGACGGCCAGGAGCGCCGCGCCGAACACGGAGAGGAACAGGTAGCGCTCGGCGCGCGCGTGGATCTGGGGAAACAGGTTCGCGGAGGGCAGGAAGGCGATCCAGAGCCAGGCCAGGCCGAGCGCGCCGACCGGCCGGCCGATGCGCAGCAGCGCCGCGAAGGCGGCGAGCGAGCCGAGCGCGAGCGCGGCTCCGAGCCAGACCGCCGGATCGGCCACCGAGTGGACCACGCGCACCGCGTCGCTGGTGCTCGACCGCAGCGGGAGCACGAGCCAGGCGAGATCGGCCGGCCAGCTCGCCAGCGCGGAGAGGATGTGCGTCGCGCGGCTCCCTCCGATCGGGGGAGCCGGGACGAGCCCGCTCCCGAGCATCGCCGGCCTCCACACGAAGACGTAGGCCGCGAGCAGCGCGACCTCGATCGCGACGAGCCGGACGCCCCGCCGCAACGCCTCCGCCCCGAGCGCCTCCGGGCGCCCGAGCCTGAGCGCCGCGAGGGCGACCGCGAGGAGCGCGGGTGCCGCAACGCCCTTCTCCTTCGCCAGCAGGGCGAGCGCGAGCGCGACGACCGAGAGCGCTCCCAGGACGAGCGCCCGGCCGCGCGTCGCGGCGGTCGCGGCGAGCAGACCGAGCCCGACGCTGGCGATGGTGAAGAGCGCCGACAGCGCCTCGGCGATCCCGGAGATCCAGACCCAGCTCTCGATGCCCACGGGATGGAGCGCCGCGAGCGCCGTGGCTAGCAGCGCGAGATCGAGCCGGCCGAAGAGCCCGAGCGCGAGCGCGCCGAACGCGAAGCAGGTGGCGACGGCGAGCGCAAGCGACACCACCCGATACGCGGGCGGCTGTGGTCCCGCGACGCGGTGGATCGCCGTGACCAGCAGGATCTGCAGCGGGCGGTAGTACGGGTTCGCCGCCGCGATGCCGGGCTCGCTCCGGTGCAGCGGCCGCGTGAACGCATCCGTCCACGGCTCGTCCGCCCCGAGCACGATCTCGCCCTGCCCGATCTCGCGCTCGTCCATCCACGCGAGCCCGTAGCCGAGCGCGCGCGCGTAGAGCACCGCGATCGCAGCGATCGACACCAGCAGCACGAGCGCGAGAGGGAGCGCGCGTCTCACGCGCCGCCGGCGCTGCGCCCGGTCCCCCGCCAGAGCCGCTCGCGCAGGCCGCGGTGCGCGAGCGGCGCGAGGACCGCAGCAGCGAGCACGCCGCCCGCCAGCCAGAACCTCGCCGAGCCGGGCTCGAGCAGCGTCGAGCCGAAGAAGGCGTAGGCGAAGGCGCGGAGCGGCGCGGCGAGCGCGACTGCGACGGCGAACGAGAGGGCAGGAACCGCGGCGAAGCCGGCGGCCCAGTGCACGGGCGCCATCGGCCCGGCGGGATGCGCGGTCACCAGGCCGACCAGAACGGGCGCGGCGGCCCCGGTGCGGTGCTCGAACGCCTCGACCGCGGCGCCGAAGCGCCCGCTCAGCCACTCGCGCCCGAGGCGGCGCGCGACGGTGTACTTGAACGCGGCCGAGAGCCCGATGCCCACGCTGCCGAGCAGGGTGCCCATCGCCGCACCGAACACGATGCCGCCGATCGACAGCACCAGCGCCGAGGGCAGCAGCAGGAACTGGCGGAACGCGACGAGCCCGAGGTAGATCGCGGGCCCCTTCCAGCCGAAGCCGGTGACCACCGAGCGGATCGACTCGGGCGACAGCTCGATGCCGAGCTGTCCGCGCACCAGGTGACCGGCCGCGAAGAGTCCGACCAGGAGCGCGACGAGGGCCAGCGGGACGAGGCGCCGCATCCGCGGCAGGGTAGCAACCCGGGCCGCTATCCCTCCCTCGCCTCCCGGGTGAGCCGCACCATCTCCGCCCGCACGTCGCCGGCGCTGTGGCAGGCGCGCGCGAAGGGCAGCCAGCGCACCCCACGCGCGGTGCGCACGTGGAAGCCCTCCGGGTCGACGGCGACCAGGGCAGGCTCCTCGTCGTCCTGGCCGAGGAACCGCTTCGAGATCGCCGCGAGCGCGTCGGCGTGGTCCTCGTTCATGTGCGACACGATCGAGCCCTCGCCGTCGCGCCACGCGGGCGTCGCGAGCAGCCACGCGGCGCGCTCGATCCAGTGGATCTCGCCGAAGCCCCCGATCCAGCGCACCCGCAGCGGCTCGATCGACCAGAAGCCGAAGTCGCGCATCGCGAGGAGATTGCGCTGCTCGGGGTAGAGCGCGAGGTAGCGCGACGCCGTGGCCTCGCGCTCGGGCTCCGGCAGCGGCCTCGCCTCGCCGAGCAGGCTCGCGCGCCCGCCCGCCTGCTTGTCGGCGGGCGTCGGGTCGAAGACGGTGAGGCAGCAGCGCGGGTCGGCCGACAGGTTGCGGGTGTGCTCGGCGAGCGCGCTCACCAGCAGGATGGGACGCGCCTCGTGCGTGAGGGCGAAGGGCGCGAGCGAGCCGAACGGCCAGCCCGGCTGCGCGAGCGAGTGCGTCGACAGGACGCCCGCGTCGACGCGCCGCAGGAGCGCGCGCGCCTTGGAGGCGATGTCGTGGGGGTCCGCCACCCTGCGTCAGATCCCGAGGCTCGCCAGGGTGTCGATCACGCGCCCGGCCGCCTCGGTGAGCGCGGGGTGCTTGCCCTCGAAGCGTTCGACGGCGACGCGCATCCGCTCGGTCAGTGAGTCGTGCCGCCCGCTCCGCTCGCTGCGATCGAGCGCGCCGCGGATGTCGTCCATCACCTGCTGCAGCATTTCCCGCGCCTCGGGATCTGCCGTGTCGGCGTCGCGCAGCGCCGCGTGGAGCGCCGCCAGCTGGTCGCGCAGTTGCTGCTTCTCCATCGCTCACCCCTCTCCGGAGCTGCCCGTGCCGAAGGACGCGTCGAGCGCCTTCCACCGCGCGAAGGCCGAGAGCGCCCCGCCCACCGAGAACAGCGCCGCCGCGGTCCAGAGCCGCCACTCGAAGGCGCGGTCGAGCAGCAGCTCGCGGTCGATCGACCGTCCCTGCAGCACCTCGAGCAGCAGGATCAGGGCGATGGCCATCGGGATGCCGCGGAGGACGCCGCGCATCAACAGATGCCGAGCGAGCCCCTGGTCGCGGATGCGCTCCCACTCGGCCCGACTGCCCTCGCGCCAGCGCGCCATCCCGCGAAGCTAGCGTGTCCGCGCGCGCGGTCCGACCCGTCCCGCCGCCGCCTTGCGCGCGCTCTCGCGGATGTAGCGGCGCGTGATCGGAGAGAGGTCGTCGGGCGCCACGCGGCACTCGATCAGCGCGAACTCGCTGACCTCGTGCGCGGCGCGCAGCGCCTCGCGCAGCTCGGCGCGATTCGCGGCCCGGAAGCCGACCCCGCCCCAGGCCTGCGCCAGGTCCGCGTAGGGCCAGGGCGGGATCTCGAGCAGGTCCTTGCGCGGCGACACCGGGCGGAAGATCTGCCAGCCGCTGTTGTTCACCAGGACGGCGATCGGCGAGAGGCCGAGGCGCGGCGCGTGCGAGATCTCGGGCCCGGTCATCTGGAAGGCGCCGTCGCCGGTCAGCACCAGCGGGCGGCGGCCGGTCCCGATCTGGGCGCCGAGCGCGGCCGGCACCGCAAACCCCATCGACGCGTAGTAGCCCTGCGAGAAGTAGAGGCCGCCGCGCAGCCGCAGCTCGAGCCCTCCGAACAGGGCATCACCCGACTCCGCGAAGACGTTGTAGCCGGGGTGCGCGTCGAGGAAGCGGTTGAGCTCGAGCAGCATGTCGTTGACCGAGAGGCGCGCCGAGCGCCGATCCGCGCGCGTCCTCTTCAGGTTGTCGTGGTAGACCACCGTCTCGCGGAAGCGCGGCAGGCGCGCCCCGGCGAGCG
>Ga0335085_10006453_pt1 | contig 18503 bp, 13 predicted proteins | sample Lox_Sample_45_FD_206712 | JGI IMG/M metagenome (GOLD analysis project Ga0335085, IMG submission 206712) | Soil microbial communities from Loxahatchee National Wildlife Refuge, Florida, United States - Lox_Sample_4.5 | ecosystem: Environmental > Terrestrial > Soil > Wetlands | place: USA...
GGCTACCCCCCGATCTCCGGCAGTCCTTCTGCTGCCGCCAACCAACAGGTGTTTACGATTGGGGCGAACGACAACAACGTGTATCCGTCAACTCCGAACACGACGACGAACCCTGGCTGCTCTAACGGTCAGCCTGGCACAGTGACGGGTGCTTACTTCTACGCCCTTGGAAAGCCCGCTCCCGGTGCCGGCAACCCCGGACTCACCGGTTTCTCGACGACCAATGGCTTCCAGGCATCCGGTGCAACCGATCCTCTCAATGTGACGGCGAATCTGTCCGACACCAGCACCGGCCAGGGTGGCGCTTGGGCGCCGTGGACCACTATCAACCGGTTGAACCCCTATTCGTGCACGCCTCCGGGATGCCCGTTGACCCCGACCCTGACGTGGCCCGCTCCAAGTCCAATTCTCCAAGGCACGGCGTTGAGCTCTGCGCAGTTGAATGCAACCGCGACGAGCACGCTGATTTCAGGGTGGACAGTCACCGGCGTTGGCACCAGCGGCCTTCCGGTATCGGTGTCGGTCCCAGGCACCTACAGCTACAATCCGCCCGCAGGCACGGTGTTGAGCCCCGGTACGCATACGCTGAACGTTACGTTCACGCCGACCAACATCATTACCTCGAGCACAAGCGCCAACAACGCGTACAAAACCAACACTATCTCGACCGGATCGGTGCAGATCTTCGTCGGTTCAGTGACGCTCGCGACCAGTGGGTCTTTGAGCGCCACGGCTGGCGGATACCAGTTGGTTGTAACCGTTACGAACAACGGCAACGCTACCGCGCCGAATGTTCAGCTGACGAGTGCGACCCTGGGCTCGGCGAGTGGCGCAACCATACCGGCGTCACTCGGCGACATCGCGGCTGGCAGCTCGGCATCGGTTACGCTTACCTTCCCGTCTTCAGCGGGAGCGCATGGAGCAACTGTTGTCGAGAGGTTGGCGGGTACGTACACTGGCGGATCGTTCGGCGGCTCGTTGCGCGCCGTCCTGCCCTAGCTCACAGCTAGTAACCAAAGACCAGTAAGAAACAGTACGGAGGACCTAATGAAAATCAAAACGATGCTAGCTGTAGCGGCGCTGCTGACGATAAGTTTGTTTTCGGTAGCGGCGTTCGCCAACACCGACACCATAACTTTCACCCTGACCAATCCGGATGTGTCTGTTTATCCTCCGGGAGGCGGCGTTACGTTCGACGCGACTGTATCCGCTCCGAGCGGCAATAGCGGCGATGTTTTCTTGAACGGAGACAGCTTTAGTGTCGACGGTCCGCTGACGTTGGACGACAGCGACTTCTTCGCCAACTTCCCGCTGTCTCTGGCGCCCGGTGCGAGCTTTACCGGCGACCTGTTTGTAGTGACGGTGCCTCCTGGCACGCTGGACGGGGCCTATCTGGGTTCGTTCACGCTGCTGGGCGGAGCCGATGGCGGCGCCCAGGACTCGCTCGGCACAGTCAACTTCAGCGTTAACGTTCCCGAGCCTTCCAGCATTTCGCTATTGCTGGCTGGCATTGCCGGATTTCTCCTTTGGGGCGGACTCAAAGGAAATCTCCGCGGTTGGGCACTCTAAACAATTGCATTAACGATGCTGTGACCCCCGGTGAAGCGCGGCGCAAGCTGCGCTTCACCGGCAGCATCTTCCGGGATCTTCTTCGGGAGCATCACTTCGTTTACCGTGACACAGCGGGAAGAGGGACATGGACATGAAGAATCGCATTAAACTTTCCGCGGCTCTGCTCTCGATCGTAGCTGTAGCCGTTTGTTTCATCTTTTTTTTAAAGGAGGTTGCGCAGGCTGCAGGCCCGCCCCAGAAGAAATCTGCCGCCGCCCCTAAGCAGCGGACAGTCGAAATGGGTTCCTTGCCAGGATCAGATGAGACCAACTACGGTCCTAGCTTCTCTTCGCTCGCCTGGGGTCTCTTCCTCGAAGCCATGACGCCGAATAACGGTTCCTTGACGTTTGAAACCTGGACCGAACAATGTCAACTTAATCCGAACATGATTGGATGCCCCAGCGCGGCGCGGTTGGCGGCAGTGAAAGCTCCGGGTGACGGCAGGGTCCGCCTGCTGCACGCAGGCGCCACAGGCAGGACCAACAAGATTGCAGGCAGTGACTGCGGCGGAATGATAACGAGACCCGTCGGGGGATATCCGGCTCCCTCCAATTTGACCCGGAACGCTACGTTCTGCGAAGAAACCTTCGTGAGCCCGCCGGAGGCCGCTTTCGTACGAAATGGACTCACCACGCTCGCCGGACAGCATGCTTACGGCAGTGCGCACACCGGGGTGATCAACTTTCCCGGGACCGAGTTAAACCAGATTCGTGAGGATCTTGACTCCGTGGAAGTGAAGGTCGACTGGGTCCCCGCTAGCTCGTTTAAGCGACCGGGCTTCGCTTGCCCGGATCCAACCAACCATCTGTATACCGAGACGATCAACGGCACCTGTTATGCCCTCGCAGCCATCCACATTACTTCCAAAGTGATGCCCAAATGGATATGGGCGACGTTCGAGCCCAACAGCAACATCACCAATCCCAATCGCTGCGATCCCAAGCTCTATGGAGCTTGTTTCGATCCGTGGGGAACGATGTCAAGCGCACCCTATAAAAAGGGAGAGACAGTCCAGCAGAGTCCGGAACTTCATCAGGCGATGGCCGACGCGCACCTGAATCCGGCGTTCAACAATTACTTTCTCACCGGAGTGCAGACCCAATTCGTCAACGACTACGGGAAGCCGATTCAGTTGGGCAATTCGTTTATCGAGTTCAATCAGGGAGTCGCGCCAGGCAAATCGTCATGCATCACCTGCCACCAGTACGCGCATTTCGATGGCAAGCGGCCTGCGCAAGGAGCGCCGGAAAACAATTTCGGAAAGCCGCCGCAAGGTTGGCCCAGCATCGGTTACGCCTGCAACCAGAACCAGAACGACAATTGCCTTCCCGCGAATCCCAATTCCGTTTCGCAGGATTTTTCCTGGATGCTCGGCTTGATGCCGTTCAGCAACGCACCGGCCAAGCCGCCAGCGGATAAACCATACTCGACGCCGAAGAACTAATGATCCAGCCTCGGCCCAAGACGATATATCCCAGAAAAGCGCGTTCGCGCCTCCGCCGGGAAGGGTTTTCTGAGGCGTTGGTTCTGGGACTTGCGATATTACTCGTGCCCGCAATCCTGAGCGGAAAGAACGTACCCGCGCAACCCAACGTCCAGCAGGCCACAAAGCGGGCGCAGCAGCAAAAGGCCGTTGCCAGGCCAGCACGACGGCGCCACCACGCGGCCGCACACGCTCAAGCTGCTTCGACGCACGGCCTGCCTGCTCCCGAAGCAATAGCTGCCCAACCGCCTGCACCGCCCGCTCCAATCTTGCCCGCCGAGCAGCCTCCCAGCCAGGCCAAAGTGAGTTGGGACAGGCGTGGCCTCACCATCGAAGCGTCCAATTCCAGTCTCAACCAGATTTTGCATCAGGTAGCAGCCGATACTGGCGCAACGTTGGAAGGGCGTGTCGCGGATCAGCGCATCTTCGGCAGCTACGGCCCTGGCCCAGCGAGCGATGTGCTCTTGAAGCTTCTCGACGGCTCTGGGTATAACGTGCTCATGATGGGCGGTCGTGGCGCTGAACCGCCGGTTAAGATCGTCCTGAGCACCAGATCACCCGCCAGCCCGCAAGCGGCCGCGGCTACTCAGAGCCTCAGCACCGCTCAAGCCGACGAGCAGCCCGATCCCGATCCGCAGAATGACGATCCTACAGAGCAGCCGCGTCCCGAGGCGGCTCAAAATCCTTTCAGTAATGGCGACCCGACCCCGCGTGATCCAGCGCAGTTCATGCAGGAGATCTTGGATCGTCAGCATAAGATCGATCTGCAGGCGGAACAACAGCAAAAGCAGGATCAGCAGAATGATCCGCAGCAGTGATGGGGCAACAGCGGGAATGCGCCTCTAGAGGTTCTGCATTGTCAGGCCAGCCCGCTCCGCGATCATGCGCGCGACCTTCTTGGGGCGGAAGAAAGTGTAAGAGGAGAATCTCGCCTCATCTCCATTCTTCGCTTCCACCTGGAATTCTTGCACGTTGCCGACTCGCCGCCGCCTCACCGCGGTAATCTGATCCCATGGGATAAACAGAGCCGCTGGCTTTTTTCTGCTGCCCAACTTGAAACTAACTCCCTGGTTATTCAGCTGGACCTCGAAGCCCGCCATGTCTCTGCCCAGTCTCCAACTCCCCGCGCATAGATAGATCATGGCCAGCGCTCCAACCGCCCACGAAAGTGCATTCCAGAGTCCGCTTGCACTGAATCCATTTCCGGGGAACAGCGATGCCAATGCCATAACAAGCATGCAGACACCGATGAAGGCGGCGAAGAGGCTTCCCAGTAGCGTGAGCAAGCAAAGAAACTTGCTGTTACGCAGCACGACTGCGGAATAGCCTTTGCAGGCGATCTCCGACATTATGGGGACCGATTCAGGCGCTGGAAACCCAGGTGTGCTCACGAACAGGCTCTTTCTCTTGATTATCCCCGTCCCGGTTCGTTCGATTCGTGTGTCGGGAAGTATAGACAGCTTCAGAGTCTTGTGCACCAGAATCCTCTGCCAGTGCCTGCAACCATATCCTGTCCAGCAACGCCGGTTGCGCGTATGCTTTCGTCCTGGCGTACGCCAACTTTCCCACGGATAAAAGAGAGTGATGATTTTCAGCCTTGTCCTGGCTGCCGGTTTTTGGCCCACCTGCCTCGATCGACCGTTGCCGCATTGGCCACACGAAATGCAGGAGCAGGTGCCGCACACAGACCACCCTCACTCGGACGCCGATCAGGCCGCCGTGGAGGCGATGAAGCTCTACTCCCAGAAAACACCCGACTCCATGCGCCAGGGCATCGCCAAATCGCAGGAGGCGCTCGCACTTTACCGCCAGGCCGGAGACCGCGCCAAGGAAGCGGAGCAGTTGGTGGTCCTGGGATCAGCCTCGCTTTCGCTTGGCGACAAGTCGAAAGCGGTGGAATATGTGCGCGCCGGACTGGAAATCGTTCACAGCCTTGGCAACCGAAACGATGAAGCTGTTGTTACGGGCATGCTGGCCAGCGTGTACGAGGCCTCCCGGCAGCTGAAGCCAGCAAGCGACACATATTCGCAGCAACTGACGTTGTGCCGTGACGTCGCCAATCGTCAATGTCAGGGCTCTGCTTTGATGGGGTTGGGCCGTGTTGCCTTCGCTGCACGCGAAAAAGAACAATCTCTCGACTACTTCCGCCAGGCGCTTCCCATCTGGCGCGAACTCGGCGACCGCAAGGACCAGGCCAGCGCAGCCTACATGGCTGGCTCACTCGACGATCTGTTGAACCGGAAACAGGATGCGATTCCGTATTACCTCGAATCGCTCTCGTCATATCGCGAACTGGGAAATCAGTTCTGGCAAGCCCGCACGCTCATGGACCTCGCACAGGACTACGCTTCTGCCGGCCACGAAACCGAGGCGGGGTCGTATTACGATCAGGCCATCCCCGCGTTACACGCCAATAAAGACCAGTCGCAGGAGGCGACCGCGCTCGTGGGCCGCGCCCTGTTGCTGGAAGGTTGGGGCCAAATGGACAAAGCCACTGCCGATCTGGTCGCCGCACAGGACCTCTTTCATGCCGCTGGCAATCGCCTCATGGAAGCCACGATGCTCATCCGTCTCGGCATCCTTCGCTACGAATCCGGAGAAAATGAAAAGGCACTGAATTCCTATCGGCAGGCTTTGCAGGTGGCCCAGTCCACAAGCGACAGCCAGTTGCAGGCCGCAGCCCTGAATGGAATTGGCAGCATCTATTTGGTCCTCGGCGACGACACCCAGGCCTTGCGATACTCCGACGAGGCGTCTCAGCTCATGCCGATTAACGGCAGCCAGCCGGCGAACCCCGATGTGCTCTTCCGGTTAGGAGTAACGTACACATCGCTGAAGCAAACCCAAAAAGCGATGGACTCGTTTTCACGGGCTGTCGAACTCTATGATGCCAAGGGCGACCTGTTGGGAAAAGCCCGCGCCCTTCACGCACTGGCGGGAATGTATGACATTGGGCGCGAGTATAAGCAGGCGCTGGCCCTCTACGAGCAGGCGCTGAAGATTCGCCAGTCCACACCAGATCGTCGTTCCATCGCTGAATCGCTGACCGCTGTCGGCACCATGTATGCGGTCCTGGGACAACCCGATCGTGCGCTCGACGATTACCGGCAGGCATTAGAAATCTACCGTTCCGTTCATGACCGCATGGGGGAATCGCGGGCCTTGTTCTGGATGGCAAAGACCGAGCAAGTCACAGGTCATCTGGAGGCTGCACAATCGCATATCGAAGCCGCGCTCGCCATCGCCGAATCGCAAAGATCGTCCATCGCCAGCCCCGAGCTGCGTACCACCTATCTGTCCACAGCGCAGCACGCTTACGAGTTGTATGTCGACATCCTCATGCAGCTACACAAGCGATATCCCGGCCGAGGTTATGACGCGAAAGCATTCGAAGCGCATGAAGCAGCCAAAGCGCGGGGACTGTTGGATCTGCTGACCGAGGCAAAAATCGATTTTCGCAAGGGCGTCGATCCGGAGTTGCTGCAGCGGGAGATTCAGTTCCGGCAGCGGCTTGAACAAGAGCAGAGCGCGGAAATTCGGCTGCTTGCCGCCGGAGAAACAGGCGACAAGCTGGTGGCGCTCCAGAAAGAACTCGAGGGAGTTCGTACCGAGTACCAGCAGGTCGAGGCCCAGATTCGCAGCCATAGTCCTCGTTACGCTGCGCTTACCCAGCCGCGGGCGCTGAGCCTTGCCTCCATCCAAAAGCAAGTGCTGGACCCCGGGACCATCCTTCTTGAGTACGCGCTCGGAGAACCACAAAGCTACCTTTGGGCAGTCACTTCCACCTCTCTACACAGTTATGAACTTCCACAGCGTAGCGACATTGAAAAGCCGGCGTTAAGACTTTATCGGACGATCACCGGCAGGAGCTCCGGTGCGCAAGACGACTATCAGGCCATCGCTCGTCCTTTAAGTAACATCCTGCTTTTGCCTGTCCGGGAACTCATCACAAGTAAGCGCCTGGTGATTGTTCCGGATGGAGTTTTGCAGATCGTTCCTTTTGCCGCGCTTCCATTACCCGGCATGGAACCGTATCAACCGTTGATCCTCCGCCATGAACTGGTCGACGCTCCTTCTGCTTCCACCATTGCTCTGCTGCGGCTCGACGCCGAGGACCGTCGCGCCGCTCCGAAGACGATTGCCATCTTTGCGGACCCGGTGTTCGACAAGGACGACATCCGCGTCGACAAACCAAAGCCGTTTGGCGCTTCTCAGACAGCGCCGGTATCTTCTGCATCGACAGAAGGTGACCTTCCCATCCCTTCCGGCAACCTTGGCCTTGAGCGCCTCGCTTCCAGTCGCCTGGAAGCAGAGAGCATTTTGCGGCTGGTCCCGCCCTCATCTCGATTGCTTGCTTTGGACTTTGACGCCAATCGGTCTGAGGCTACCTCGCCTGAACTCAGCCATTATCGGATCATTCACTTCGCGACGCACGGCGTAGTCGATGACGCACACCCGGAGCTCTCCGGCATCGTCCTATCTCTGGTCGACAAACAAGGACGGCCGGAGGATGGCTTCCTCCGCCTCAGCGATCTATTTAATCTTCATCTCAATGCCGACCTCGTCGTCTTGAGCGCCTGCAAAACCGCTCTCGGCCGGGAAGTGCGCGGAGAAGGCTTGATCGGATTGGCGCGCGGTTTCATGTACGCGGGAACTCCGCGCGTGGTGACAAGTCTATGGAGCGTGAACGATCAAGCCACCGCCGCGGAGATGGAGCGCTTCTATTCCGGCATGCTGGGTCGTTCGCATTTGCGCCCAGCCGCGGCTTTACGACAGGCGCAGGTCGAGATGTGGAAGCAGCAGAAATGGCATTCGCCATTTCTGTGGGCCGCGTTTGTAATTCAGGGCGACTGGAGATAGCCGCCCCGATTGAGTGACTGTTCACTCGAAGCGTAAGGCCTCAATCGGATCAAGCCGCGCCGCCTTTCGTGCCGGATAGTAGCCGAACCCGATCCCGATCGCCGTCGAGAAAATCACCGCCGCTCCCACCGCCAGCAGCGACACCGACACCGTCCAGTGCAGGATATAGGTGATGAGAATCGAGCTGCCCACGCCGACTAAAATTCCGATCGCACCCCCCAGCAGGCTCAGTACCACCGACTCCAGCAGGAACTGGCGCTGCACATCTTCTTCGGTCGCGCCAATCGCGACTCGCACACCGATTTCCTTGGTCCGCTCGGTAACGGACACGAGCATGATGTTCATGATCCCGATGCCGCCGACGATCAGCGAGACTCCCGCGATCGAGGCCAGCAGCATCGTCATGACCTGCGCTGACTGGTCGGCAAGTTCGGCGATGTCCGCCAGGTTGCGGATGCTGAAATCATCCGGCGTTCCGGCTTGAATGCGGTGACGGTCGCGGAGTATCGCCGTGATCTGGTCTTGCGCCGCGTAGCTGTCGCCCTGCGACTTCGCCGATACCATGATCGCCCGCAGCCAGTCCTGGCCCGTGATCTTCTTTTGCAGTGTCGTAATCGGCACATAGATACCGTCGTCCTGATCGCCGCCCATCCCCGAACTTCCCTTCACGCTGAGAACGCCAACTACCGTGAATGGCAGGTTTCCGGCGCGAATGGTCTGTCCGACCGGATCGCTGTTGCCAAACAGGTTCTGACGCACAGTCTCGCCGATAACCACAACGTTAGCAGCGAGGCGGACGTCATCTTCGGTGAACGTCGTTCCCTGTGCCATCGGCCAGTCGCGGATGTCGAAGTACTGCGGCTCGGTTCCATTTACCGTTGTCGCCCAGTTCTGGTTTCCATAAACCAGCTGCGTCGTCGTTGACGATACCGGGGCCGCACTCGCAACCGCTGGGGCTTCGCGCTCGATGGCCGCTACGTCCGACTCAACCAGCGTCTGCGTCGCACCGGCCCCCAGGTGCGCTCCCCCAACGTTCATGCTCCCCGCCTGCACATAAAGAAGGTTCGTGCCCATGGCAGCGATGCGGTTCTCAACTTCCTGCTGCGCGCCATTGCCGATGCCCACCATCGCAATCACCGCGCCCACGCCGATGATGATTCCCAACATCGTCAAAGCCGAACGTAGCTTGTTGCGCGCCAACGCTCGAATTGCGATCTTCATGATCTCAACGATTTCCATAAGTCACCTATAACTCGTCCTGCTCACCCAGCGGCATTTCCGCCAGCACCTCTGCTGCGCGTGGACGCCGCGCAACTGGTTCGACACGCTGCACTCGCCCGTCGCGGAACGTGACAAGCCGCTTCGCGTACTGCGCGACATCGGGCTCGTGCGTTACTAGCACGATCGTTAAGCCCTCGTCATTCAGCTTCTGCAAAATGCTCATGATCTCCACTGACGTCCGGCTGTCCAGGTTTCCGGTTGGCTCGTCGGCCAGCAATATCGACGGCTTATTCACCAGCGCGCGAGCGATCGCCACTCGCTGCTGCTGGCCACCCGAGAGCTGCGACGGAAAGTGGTCCAGTCGCTCGCCCAGTCCCACCATGTTCAGCGCCTCCGTAGCACGTCGCAGCCGCTCTTCCGTCGGAACCCGTGCGTAGAGTGTTGGCAGCTCAACATTCTCCAGCGCCGTGGTCCGGGCCAGCAGGTTGAATCCCTGAAACACGAACCCCAGCCGCCGATTCCGAATCGCCGCCAACTCCCTCTTCGGGAGCTGAGCCACGTTTACGCCATCCAGGAAGTAGTCACCCGAGGTCGGCCGATCTAGGCATCCGAGAATGTTCATCAGCGTCGACTTGCCGCTGCCGCTCGAACCCATGATCGCCACAAACTCGCCTCGCTCGATCTCCACGTTGATTCCGCGCAGGGCGTGCACCTTGTTCTCGCCAAGTTCGTAGATCCGGTGCACGTCCTGGATGCGAATAACCGGGTCCGCTTTCCGGTTTGCCGTTTTCGTTAACTGTTCTTCTGCCAGCATCGTCGTCATGGCATCACCCCTTAGTGGCCCATCCTGCCGCCCACGCGCGGCGCCGCCGGCGATCCCGTCGCCTTCTGTGCCGAAGCGGACTTGCTCGCATCGCCACCGCCGGTCACAATCTTGTCTCCCGCGTTCAGGTTTCCTGCGATTACCTGCGCCACGGCCGTGTTCACATGATCCGTGAGCCCAGTTGAAATCTGCACCGGCACCAGATCCTTCCCATTCGCCAGCTTCCAGATCACCGCCTGCTGTGCGTTCTTGCTCTTCGGCATCTGAATGCCATTCGTCGCATAGAGCTGCTGCAGTTTGTCGGAACTCAGGTCGGGCTTGAACCGCAGTGCCGCATTTGGAACCTCCATCGTGTTCTCAGCCTGCGCCACCGGAATCGTCACATACGCCGTCATCCCTGGAAACAGCTTCTGCTGCGGGTTATCGAAGGCAATCACGGTGTCGTAGGTCACTACGTTCTGCACAGTTGTCGGATTCATGCGGACCTGCTCCACTGTCCCGCGGAACACCTGGTTCGGAAACGCATCAACCGTGAAAGTCGCCGGCTCGCCCGCGTGGATCTGCCCAACATCCGACTCGTCTGTCTTCGCATACACCCGCATCTTCGTCAGGTCCTGTGCGATCGTGAACAGCGTCGGAGCCTGCAACGAAGCAGCGACCGTCTGGCCCACATCGACACTGCGCGCCGTCACGGTGCCGTCGATTGGCGAACGAATGATCGTGTAGTCGAGATTGGTTGTCGCCACTTTCACCGCGGCGAGTTTCTGCGCCACTTGCGCCTCCGACTCCTTCACGGCTGCTGCCGCTGCGGTCACTGCCGCCTGGTTCGAATCGGCCGTAGCCTTATCGATATCCAGTTGCTGGGCGGCGATCACGCCGTCACTCGCTAGTGCCGCGCTGCGGACGTACGCCTTTTGCGACTGCTCCGACGTTGCCTGCGCCTTCAGCAGTTCGGCCTTGGCGGAAGCGGCAGTCGCCTCTGCGTTCTGCAAGTCAGCCTGCGCCTGCAGCAGCGCTCCCTCGAACAACGACGGATCGATGCGTGCGATTACCTGGCCCTTTGTCACCTTGGTGTTAAAGTCAGCGTCGATCTCCGAAATCGTGCCGGAAACCTGCGAGCCCACCTGGACCGTTGTTACTGCGTCGATCGTGCCGGTCGCCTGCACCAGTTCGCGGATGTCGCCCTGCTTCACCGCATCGGTCGCGTATGTTGCCTTGTCGCTCGGGCGCAGGCTGAACGCCGCCAGCATCACCACCGCCACAATTACGGCCACGATCCCAATCCACTTGCGTTGTCTGTGCTTCATTGCTTTTTCCTCTCGCAATTGGTTAGACCCGTGTTCTCGAGAAACGACCGTTAAGAGTAGGGGAAGAGTATGTAAAGAAGTCTTAAGACGCGATTCCAAATCGACGAAAGTTGCCTCTAAAAGGTGTGAGCTATTTAAACTGTGAACTCGACCTGGCGGCTTTGACCCCCAGCAATATGGAACGAATTCTCATCGTCGATGACGACGCCGACCTCTACCAATTGGTGCGGGAGTTTCTTCAACCCGAGGGCTTCCAGGTAGAGGCCGCCTACGACGGTCCTCGCGGACTCGAGCGCGCTCTCTCCGGCGATTACGGTCTCGTCGTGCTCGACGTCATGCTGCCGGAGATGGGAGGCCTCGATGTCCTGCGCAACCTCCGTCAAAAGTCCAATGTCCCCGTGCTGATCCTCACCGCGCGTGGCGAAGACGTGGATCGGATCGTCGGCCTCGAGATCGGCGCGGACGACTATCTGCCAAAGCCGTTCAACCCGCGCGAACTCCTTGCACGAATGCGCGCCATCCTGCGGCGATCTCACGACTCGGCCAACCAGCCTTCGAACAAACTGCAGGTTGGCGACGTGGAGTTGGATCCCGGCACACGGCGCGTGCAGTCTAATGGAAAAAAAGTTGAATTGACCGCCGTCGAATTCAAGCTGCTGGAGCAGTTGTTGCGCTCCGCCGGCCGCGTCGTCGAGCGCGAAGACTTGGCACAGGAGGTCCTCGGGCGGAAGCTCTCTCCCTATGATCGCAGTCTCGATGTCCATGTCAGCAATTTGCGAAAGAAACTCGGGCCTGCCGCCGGCGGTGAGGATTGCATTCAGACCATCCGGGGAGTCGGATACTTGTTCCCCGTGAAGTGAATCATGAGGAGTATTTTTCTCAGGATCTTTCTGTGGTTCTGGCTCACGATGGTGCTCATCGCACTATCGCTTGCCTTCTTCTGGAATCTCGAAAGCGAATCCTCTTCGAGACCGGAATCCCTGACCGCCTCCGCCGTTAATATGTATGCCGTCTCTGTCGCAGAAACGTTCGATTCACGCGGACCCCAGGCCGCGAACGCCCTGCTGGACAAACTGCAGCTTAATGCGCACATTCGCGCCGAACTGTTGGACGTCAACCTTCAGGTACTCGTCGGGAGTCCTGGTTCCCTCGATCTTCCTCTTCTCAGCCGCGCGAAGACTTCGACGCAGCCGCAGATCCAGTTGAGCGGTGATGTCGCTGATGCCGCCACCGCCGTTCGAACCCAATCCGGCAAAAACTACATTTTCGCCGCTGAGATTCCACATCGCGCCGGAGGCCTGTTTCATGGCAGTGCCAGCCAACTCCTCCCGCGCTGGGGCATTGCGATCCTCATCTCCGGACTGATCTGCTACATCCTCACGCGCTACCTCACGCAACCCGTCCTCCGTCTCCGTTCCGCCGCTAGCGTGGTCGCCGCCGGAGATTTCTCCGTTCGCATCACCTCCGGCCTGGCCGAGCGTCGCGACGAGATGGGCGAACTGGTACGCGATTTCAACGAGATGGCGGCACAGATCGAGCGCCTCATGGAAACCCAGCAACAATTGCTCCGTGACATCTCGCACGAGCTGCGTTCACCCCTGGCTCGGCTGAATGTCGCGCTCGAGCTGGCAAGAAAGTCGGCGGGGAGGGAATCGATGTCCGCGCTCGACCGCATTGAGCACGAATCGGAACGCTTGAATGAAATGATTGGCCGCCTGCTGACGCTTGCGAAAATCAAAACCCTCATCGATCCACCGGAGCAGACAACCGTTTCGCTGCGCCCTCTGCTTGACCAGATTGCGCACGACGCCTCTTTCGAGGCCGCGGCCAAGAACTGTAGGGTTGAGGTAAGCGGAGCAAGCGCTTGCGAACTGCACGGATCGCCTGAGCTCCTGCATAGTGCAATCGAGAACATCGTTCGTAATGCTGTCCGATATGCTCCGCCGGATTCGGCCATAAGAATTGGCTTGAGTTGTCAATCCGAAGCTTGTCGTATCTCCGTGACTGACGAGGGTCCCGGTGTACCCCAGCCTGAACTCGACAGAATCTTCCTCCCGTTTTACCGGCTTAGTAATTCGCGTGAACACAAATCGGGCGGCACCGGCATCGGTTTGGCCATTACTCAGGAGGTCGCCCGGCTGCACGGAGGTACTGTGAAGGCCTCCAATGCGCAGCCGCATGGTTTGGTCGTGGAAATGAACTTACCCCGTCACTAGGCGTCCAAAGAACCTGGTCGCGCTCAGCTTCCCCACTAGCCAGTCCGGGCACCGGCCCCGCTCCCAAAAGAATGGGGGCGCGCCTTACTGCAACACGGCGGTACAGTTGGTGCCGCCGTTCTGGTCGTACGTCATCTCGGGAACCTGGTTGGAACAGAATCCGCGGATGCCCGATTGCCCCGGCAGAGACGGTACGGCCGTGACTGTGTAGGCATTGATCGGGCTTCCCACCGTGTTCGTGATCGTGAAATCGTAACCGGACTTGGGACATGGTTGCGTGGAGCATCCGAGAACCCAGTCCAGCAGACCTGCCGCGGCGGGAGTTACCGGGCCTGAGGCAGGCATCGCCAGCTTCGTCAGAGTGTCCGAATAGCCCAAGTCGGGATAGGCAATCGAATAGGTAGTCTGAGCCGTGTTGATCGTGTGCAACGACGAAACCGCCGATGCTTCATTCGCGGATATTTTGCTTCGCAGAAAGTTGGGAATGGCGATAGCCGCGATAACCAGGATGATCGCCACTACGATCAGCAACTCGATTAAAGAAAATCCCTCTTGACGTTGATGCATACCCAGCCTCGACGTACTCGGGGGACAACAGATAGTTTAGGGCCGAACTTTAACCGGAACGAGATAACCTTGGTACCATGGACTTTTGAGGCTGAAACTGCCCAAAAATCGCGAGGTTGAGCCCCGTCGATCCGCATATCGTTGACGGCCAATCTCTGAACCGGCCACCTCTCCTCCCTTACCCCCATCCATTGGGCTTTTTACAGTACTACTTCTGGTAGTAGCTAAATTTGCCCGATAAGGTTATCCGACAATTCACTTTCATCGGACAACTCAATTGCGTTCACTTCGATTTGGTGTCGTTGCGATTACCCTATTCGTTATCTCTTCGCTTGCGGCAACAGCGCAAACACCCGACAGCGCCACTCTTCGAGGCAAGGTGCTCGATCAGGGCGGAGCAGCCGTTGTCGACGCGGCCATCACGCTGAAGAACAACACCACAGGTGCTACTCGTTCCATTGCGTCTGACACCGGCGGAAGCTTTGTGGCCTCCGGACTCGCCGTTTCCGGCACTTATTCCATTCGCGTGGAAAAGAACGGTTTCGCATCCGCCACCGTCGATAATGTCGATCTTATCGGCGGCACCAATGCGACCATCGAGATAAGTTTGCGTGCTGCCGGCCAGAACTCTTCCGTTACGGTCACTGGAGTTGCCGGGGAAGTTCGCACCGACGAGCCGCAGATCGGCGTCGTTCTCGATCAGCGGCAGATTCAATCGACACCTCTTCTGAACGGCCGCATTACCTACCTGCCACTGTTGAACTCAGCCAACCGTCCCGCACTCACCACCGGCGACCTCTTCATGGACGAGGACCTGTTCACTACGAATGGTGCCGGGCGCCGCCAGACGTGGTTCGAAGTCGACGGTGCCAACAGCATCGATATGTGGGGACGCCAGACCATCTTCAGTACTCTGCCCGAGGATTCCGTCGATGAAATGTCCGTTCTGACCAACGTCTTCTCGGCGGAGTACGGATTCGGGGTCGGCAGTGCCGTCAATGTCATTACCCGCAGCGGAAGTAACGCTTACCACGGAACCGGCATTTTTCTCTGGCGTCCCGCGGCCACCAGCGCCAACCTTTATGGCTACACCCCTGCCACGGCCACCAGCGGTGCGCAGGTCACCGGCGATAACCTCAAGCAAGCCAGGGCGTTGTTTTCCGGACCTCTCGGCGCCGCGCAGGCCACGCACTTCTTCGTCGCCGGCGAGTACAGCTGGGAAGACCGTAACTCGCCCGTTACATCGCCCGTGGCTCCGGGCAGCTTCGTCGGTCACTACCGCGGCTGGGATGGCGACGCCAAACTCGATCACCAGTTCAGCCAGGCGAATACGGTCTTCCTCCGTTTCGGCGCCGATTCCTTCCGCGACTCCAATCCGCAGGGCACAGTCGGAGGCAACACACTGCCCACCGCCGGTCGTTCTTTCGCTCGCCGTACGTACATGGTCGAGGGTGGCGACACGGTGGTCTTCAGCCCCACGCTGCTGAATAACTTCCGCGTGCAGTTCCAGCTCGCCTCTCCCATCACCGCGTTCGATCCCTTTATCTACAGCACGCAATACCAGGTACCGATCGCGGGCGTGGGCACCTTCACTACCGGAACCTCGCAGTCCGCCAAGTTGCAAAACCGCCAGTTCGAGGTCGACGACACCGTTTCCTGGGTGCATGGCAGGCACAACCTTAGATTCGGTGGCGGTGTGATCCATGCCCACAATGGCGGTAACAGCAAAGAGTTCGGAGGCCCCATCTACCTGGGACAACTCGTCTATAAGACCTGCGCCCTTAGCATCGCCGCCTGCGAAAGTTCCGCCTACCTCAACGACATCAACAACGTCGCTACCTACACCCAAAGCTACGGCAACGCGACGTACACCGTCGATGACTCGCTCTGGTCTCTTTTCGTGCAGGACGATTTCCACGCCACGCAGAGGCTCACGCTGAACCTTGGCCTGCGCTACGAGCGCCAGACCTTCACCGACTCAAATAGGAATTTCGCTCCGCGCGTCGGTTTCGCCTACAACATCCTCGGCGACGGCAAGACTGTCATTCGCGGTGGTTACGGCATCTATTACTCGCAGATTCCCGACAACTCCGACGCCAATTACGCGCTCAGCGGACCCACCGGTGTCTTCAACTACACCGCCTCACCCGGCCAGATCGGTTTCCCGACCAGTGTTTCTCAGGTTCCGCTGCCCGCGTTTCCCGCCGGGGCCGTCGCTCCCGTTCGCACCATCTACATCCGTCCGGGCATGGCCAGCTACTACAACCAGTTCCTGCCGGTCTCCACGCTTGTCGGATACCAGAACGGATTATGGAGTCCCTACTCGCAGCAGTGGACCTTCGGCGTTGAGCGCGAGCTCGCCCGTGGATGGGTCTTGAGCGTCGACTATGTCGGATCTCACACCATAAAGGTCAACCGCCCGCTCGACGTCGATCCGCCGACCTCATTCGTTCGCACCGCACAAGGACAGACCCGCGCCGCGCAAGCCGCCAATTGCACGCGTCCCTACTGGATCTGGTGGTATCAGCAGAATGGAACCGCCTGCAATCCGAGCAAGGCCACCAATCCTCAGCCGCCCTATGCTCTCGTTACCAGCGACGTTAACAATGGCTATGGCAACTACAATGCGCTCGACGTCAATTTGAAATATCATCTCAGTAGCCGCGGGCAGATGCTGTTGAGCTACACCTGGTCGCACGCGCTCGACAACGTCGACCCCGACATCCCGCAGCAGAACCCGAACGATCCGAACTTCACCAACGCCCAGGAATACGGTAACGCCATCTTCGATCAGCGCCACCGCCTCGTCCTCAGCGGATCTTACGTTGCGCCCTACAAGATCGGCGTAGGAGGCGAAGCGACCTTCGCCAGCGCTCTGCCTTACAACATCACCACCGGAACCACCAACAGCGGCGACAACGGTGGCACCACCGACCGTCCCATCGTGGACGGAGTCGTCTTGCGCCGTAACGCCGGCCGCGGTCTCCCCATCTACGAAGTTTCGCCGTTTGTCGAACGCCCCTTTGCCTTGGGCGAACGCGTCCAGCTCGATCTCCGCGCGGAAGCCTTCAATGTCTTCAACCACCCGAACTTCGCCGGCTACCAGTCCGTCTATGGAAACGGCGCGCCGCCTGCGACCTTGGGACTGCCCGCCACCGGGATCGCCAATCAATTCCCGGCGCGCTCGTTGCAGTTCCGCGTGAAACTAGGCTTTTAGTTTGATATGCTTCCCGCACGCTTAGGAGCGATGCGTCACCACCGCAAATCCGAGCCCGCCGCCTTGCTTGGCCCGCTGGAGACCCAGTTGATGGAACTCCTCTGGGACATGGGCAGCGCTACGGTCCGCGACGTGCTCGATACGGACCTTGTACCGGGCGCCTATACGACGGTCATGACCACGCTTGACCGCCTGCACAAGAAGGGCTTGCTGAAGCGCGTCCCCGAAGGGCGTGCGTTCCGTTATGCGCCCGCGCAAACCGAACAGGAATTCAACGGTGCTCTCGTCCGCAACGCCGTAAAGCGCATGCTCGGATCTTCGTCATCTGCCAGTGCACCGATTTCCTTCCTGGTGGAAGCTCTCAGCGAGCACGATCGCGGCCTCCTCAACGAACTTCAGCGAGCCATCGAAAAGAGACGCCGCGAATTGGACGGTGAGAAATGAGCGCATATCTCATTCGTGGGACCGCCGTGGCGTTGTCGGAGTTCGTGCTGATCTACTTCGCGACTTGGGCAACAATCGCGGCCGCATGGTCGCTCTGCACGAAGCGCCCTCATCGCGATATACACGCTACCTCCACACTTCTTTACGGCCTCCAGCTTTCTCCATTCGTGCTGTCAACGTTGATGACAGCCTTGTTGGTGATTCCCGCCTTCGTTCGCTTCGAGCCGCTCCGTGGCGAAGAAGAGTTCGGCCCGCCTATCATTATTCTCGGAAGCTTCTGTCTGCTGCTGTTCGCCTTAGGACTTTGGCGCGCCGGCAACGCCGTCCTGCAAACCGGCCGCCTCGTCCGTCGCTGGCACCCTCGTACATCGTCGTCACGGAACTTCGCCGGAATTCCGATTGTCGAAACCGCCGCCGATGCGCCTCCGCTGGTTGTTGCTGGCTTGTTCCGCCCCAGGCTCTATGTTTCCAGTTCCGCGGCCCAGGTTCTTAGCGAGGCAGAACTGGCGCGAGCCATCGCGCACGAGGCGTCGCATGTGCGTCGTTGCGACAACGTCAAGAAGTTGGTCCTGCGTCTTTGTTGCGTTCCACCCTCGCGCTCCATCGAGCGCCGCTGGTTGGCTTCGCTGGAATTGGGCGCGGATCTCGACGCCGTGAGCAGTCGTCATGAAGCTCTCGACCTTGCCTCCGCGATCGTAAAGACTTCGCGGCTTGCAGGTCGTTCTCCCGATCTGGCCATGACCTTCGCGACGCC
>Ga0335085_10006454_pt1 | contig 18501 bp, 20 predicted proteins | sample Lox_Sample_45_FD_206712 | JGI IMG/M metagenome (GOLD analysis project Ga0335085, IMG submission 206712) | Soil microbial communities from Loxahatchee National Wildlife Refuge, Florida, United States - Lox_Sample_4.5 | ecosystem: Environmental > Terrestrial > Soil > Wetlands | place: USA...
CTTGATCGCCTGGCTGTCGGCCGCCGAGTGCTTCATGCAGGCGATGTGCTGGACGCCCTCGCCGTGGGTATCGAGGAACTCCTGGTAGATGCTGGGGCCACTGACCGGCTGGATGAGCTCGAAACCGAGCCCGTCGACCGAGGTCTCGGCGCCGATCATGCGGTACTCGACCTTCTCACCGCGGACCACGGTGTCGTGCAGCAGCGGCGGCTTGTAGTCGAACACGCTCCACGGGCCCCAGCCGAGGTTCTCGGTATAGGAGCGCAGGGCCGACTCCATATCGGCGACGACGACGGCGATCTGGGTGATCGTCATGGGGACCGGTGGCGGCACGATACGGCCGCCGCTGCCGTTTGCCATCTGTACCTCCCGCCAGCCGGCCCGCGGCAGGTGCCTGCCCCCGCCCGGACGATGTGTGGAGCGCCCGCTCAATGGCTGCATATCCCGCTCGCCACCGAAGCATGCGCTGATAAGGGCGGCGAAAATAGTGCGTGCCGCGAAATATTGCGTGGTACGCATGTTTAGGTTAGTATTCCGGTCATGGACACGTCGCGGGCGGCCGGCCCGGGCCTGCGGGAGCGCAAGAAGCAGCAGACCCGGGAGGCCTTGAGCTGGGCAGCGCTGCGGCTGGCCGTCGAACGTGGGCTCGGCAACGTGCTGGTGGAGGACATCGCCGCCGAGGCGGGGGTGTCGCCCCGCACATACAACAACTACTTCTCGAGCAAGGCCGAAGCCATCGCGTGGCGGCACCTCGACCGGGCGCGCCGGATCGCGGACCTGCTGCGGGCCCGGCCTCCCGGCGAGCCGCTGTGGGAGTCCATCACCTGCGCCGTTGTGGCCCAGGCCGGTGGCGAGCGCGCCAGCCCGGAGCCTGAATGGATCGCGGGGGTCCGGCTCATGCTCAGCGAACCGGAACTGCAGGGTGAGTTCCTCAAGGCCGGAGCGGCCGCCGAGCAGGAGTGCGCGGTGGTCATCGCCGAGCGGACCGGCAGCGATGCCGACCGGGATCTGTATCCGCAGCTGGTGGCGGCCGCGATCGGTGCCGCCATCCGGGTGACCAACGAGCAGTGGCTGCGCGCCGAGCCGCCCGTGCCGCTCGCGCCGCTGCTGCGGGACGCGCTGACCCAGATCGCAGCCGGCCTGCCCGCACCGGCGACCGGATAGGCCCCAATCCCCACCGCATCCGGCCCCACCGCGGGGCCGCTATCCCGCCATGCCCCGTCCCGGGCGGCGGAGCAGGGAGGCATCCCATGACAACCGACGTCGTCATCGCCGGCGGCGGCCCCAACGGCCTGCTCCTGGCCTGCGAGCTTGCGCTGGCCGGTGTGCGCCCGGTCGTGCTGGAGCGCCTGCCGGAACGGGCCGCGGCCCCCAAGGCCAACGGGCTGGTCGGCCGGGTCGTGCAGGCGCTGGACTACCGCGGCCTGTACGAGCTGTTCAGCGGCAGCAGCACGCCCGCGAGCTGGGCGCCCAGATCCGGCGCGGGCATGAGCTGACCGCGGTGCGCCAGGCATCTGACCTGGTGACCATCGACGTGCAGGGCCCGGACGGGCGCTACGAGCTCGCCGCCAAATTCCTGGTCGGCGCCGACGGCGGGCACAGCATCGTGCGCAAGCAGTGCGGCATCGACTTCCCCGGCGTCACCGACCGCAGCTTCACCGGCCGTGCCGGCCTGGTGGACGCGGCCAAGGAATGGGGCGACCGGGTCGATGTGGTCACGGCAGCCACCGCCGAGCCTCCGGCGGAGGCGGTGCTGATCCGCCCGGATGGCTACGTCGCCTGGGCGGCCGCCACCGGTGAGCCCGCGCCAGCGGAGCTGCGGGAAGCCCTGCAAACCTGGTTCGGCGACCCTGTTACCTGAGCTGGCTGTCCCATCCTTCCGGCGAGCTGGCGGCTCTGGGCCTCCCTGGCAGGCGGACCAGGGGACCCGGTGCCGGACTGGTATGAGACCCCGAGCGCGAGAACGTGGCGTTCCGGATGCGCCCGGAGCACTGGCTCAGCCAGGATCAGGGCAAGGGACAAGCCGCAAGGTAGTGGTGCCCGGCGGTGGTTCCCGGCCGCGCTGTACCTTCTCTGGCATGCATGCTGGCCGCCCCCTGAGAGGTACGAGATCATGGGCATGAGCACGGCGGAGCTGGAAGCATTCCTCGCCCAGACCTTCCCCACCCCACTTGGCGTCATTGCCACCTTGCGCCGTGACGGATCACCACACATCGTTCCGGTCTGGTTTCGGTGGGGCACAGGCGCCGTGACGATCTGGACCACCGACACACGCGTCTGGGTACGCAATCTGCTGCGCGACCCGAGGGTTGCTTTCTCCGTCCAGACCTTCGAAGAGCCCTACCCGGCAGTAATGATGCGGGGGGCTGCGACCGTCGCAACCGCAGATGACGCCGCCACGGCCGAGGAGATCCGGGCGATCACCCGCCGCTACATCGTCCCCGAGGACGTTGAGGGGTACATTGCCCACTGGCCGGACTTGCGCACCATCGTCACGATCGTCCCGGCGCACATCGTGTCCTGGTTGGACGCAGGCTGAAATTTCTCCCACGTCTCGCGGTGACCTCGATGCGGCGCGCCGGAAAGGAGGTCAGACCAGGCAGAACCACACGTAAGACGGACCGCTCGGAAGTGGCGGCGCGGGGGTTATGCGGGTGGCCCGGCCTCGGTGAGGGCGGTCAGTTCGCGGGAGACGTCGCCGGCCTCGGCGGTCCCGATGCGCTGGAAGATCCCCAGGGCTTTCCGCAGGAGGGCCTGGGCCTGGGTGGCGTGGCCGGCGGCCAGGGCGCAGCGGCCCAGGCCGGCCAGGGCGTGCGCCTCGTCCCAGGAACTGCCGATCTGGCGGGTCAGGTCCAGGGCCTGCCGGTGGCACCCCTCGGCCTGCGCGAGGTCACTGGTGACCCGGTGCAGCGTCCCCCTTTCGTTGAGCGCCTGAGCCTCGCCGCCCCGGTGGCCGAGGTCGCGGAGGATGGCCAGGGCCTGCTCCAGGTCCCGGGCCGCGGCCGGGTACTCACCCATCAGCCACCGCACGTCCCCCAGGTCGTGGAGGGCGTTGGCGTGGCTGAGCCGGTCGCCGGTCTGCCGTGTGGCCTCGATCGCGGCTTGGTGCCGGGTGATGGCCTCGGCCCAGGGGCCGTCGAGCCGCAGCAGCCCGGCCAGGCCGGCGGTCAGGGCGATGATGCGGGCGTGCTGGCCGGTGGCGGTGGCGTGGTCCAGGCAGGCGAGCAGGCTGGCCCGCTCGGCGCGGGCCCAGGCCAGCGCCTGCTCATCGCCGACCAGGCCGGGCACCGCGGCCGGGACCGCGCCCCGTGCGGCGGCAGGGCCGGGGCGGGTCTGGCGGGCGATGAGGGCCTCGGCGCCGGCGGCGGCGTGCTGGTAGTAATTCAGTAACCGGGCGGTGGCCAGCTTCCGGTCCCGGTCCAGGTCCAGGCGGCCGGCCAGGGCGCGGGCGTGCTCGCGGATCAGGTCATGCATCCGGTACCGCCCCGGGGCGGGCTCGGTCAGCAGGTACTGGTCATACAGCGCCTCCAGGCCCCGGCGCGCGGCCGCCAGGCCAGTGCCGTCCAGCGCGGCGGCGGCGTACTGGTCGGCCTCGGGGCCCCGGTGCAGGCCCAGCCGCCGGAACAGCCGCTGCTGGTCCGCGGTGAGGTCTTCGTAAGACAGGTTGAACGCCGCGGCGACGGACAGGTTTTCGGTCGCCATCAGCTCCAGCCGGTCCACCGCCGCGGCCAGGTCGGCGGCCCGTCCGGCCGCGGTCCAGGCCGAGTGGTGCCGCAGCTGGCGGGCCACCATCCCGATCGCCAGCGGCAGGTAGCCGCACAGCCGGGTGATCTCGGCCACCCCCGGATCGGCCGCGTCCAGCCCCGGGCGGCCCGCCAGCCGGATCAGCAGCCCGGCCGCCTCCCCGGCGGGCAACGTGTCCAGGCTGATCGCGGTCGCGTCGTCCAGCGCGGACAGGTGTCGCCGGCTGGTGACCAGCACCAGGCTGCCGCCGGTGCCGGGCAGCAGCGGGAGCACCTGCTCGCTGCTCACCGCATCATCGAGTATCAGCAGCAGCTGCTGCCCGGCGAGCCGGTCGCGCCACAGCGCCACCCGCGCCTCCAGCCCCAGCGGGATCTGGGCCGGGGCCATCCCCGCGGTCAGCAGCAGACTGGCCAGCGCATCCTCCGGGTCCACCGGCTGCTGGCCCGGAGTGTGCCCGTGCAGCGGCAAGAAGATCTGCCCGTCCGGGAACCGGCCCGCCAGCCGGTGCGCCGCGTGCACTGCGAACGCGGTCTTGCCCACCCCGGCCATGCCGCCGATCGCGTGGATGCCCACCGCCCCGCCCGCACCAGCCGCGGCCTCCGCCAGCCGGTCCAGCTCCCGCGCCCGCCCGGTGAACGACGCGATATCCCGCGGCAGCGTCCGCGTCGCCGCCGCCACCCCGCTCGCCACCGCCCGGCCCCGGGCAGCCGCCTCAAACCCGGCCCGGACCGGGCCGACCAGGCGCAGCGCATCGGCCAGCAGCCGCACCGTCTCTTTCTGCGGGGTGGTCACCACCCCCCGCTCCAGATGGGCGACCGCCCGCACGCTCAGCGCCGCCGCCTCAGCCAGCTCCTCCTGCGTCAGCCGCGCCTCCCGGCGCATCCGCAGCAGACTGCCGAACCCGGCCGGCGGCTCAGCCACAGCCCCACCTCCCGGCGCCGACGGCGAACAGCAACATTCTCCCCACACCCGCACCGACCCTGCCATCATCCGGCCAGCACAGCCCGGCCCGGAAACCAGCTCGCAGCCGTCCAGCAGCTGACAGGTAAATTGCGCGGCCGCGGCTCAGCTGCTGGAGCAGGCCCGTGCAGATCCGCCAGCCGATCACCGCGGCCAACGCCGTCGGCGCCGCCCGCGAACTGGCCGCCCTTACCGAGGCCGGGCCACCCGCATCGCTCAGGCCATCGGCACTCCCGGACGTCGGTTCTTGCGGGTGGTTTTGCATGTTCAGCAAGCGGCAATGTTGCTTGGCTTGAAAGCAAGCCAGCCAACAGAACCCCCCCTGAAGGCCCAACTCGTAGCCACAGCTCGGCGTGTCACTACCGTCCGTTCGGTCAAAGACTTTATTAACCCGGCGGGCCCGCCCGACGCGCGGCGGTGCGGCAATACCACTTGCGAAGGGGAGTCTCATGAACTCATCTGCTACCACCCCGGAAGGCCCCGGCTCGGTGTCGGGGGCGCCGCACCTCCCGGACGGGTTCGCCGGCACGTTCACCAGCCGGTACATCGACACCGGGGACCTGCGCCAGCACGTGGTCACCGGCGGCCAGGGCCCGCCGCTGCTGCTGGTGCACGGCTGGCCCCAGACCTGGTACGCCTGGCGGCTGATCATGCCCGCGCTGGCCCGCGGCTTCACCGTGGTGGCGCCCGACCAGCGCGGGTGCGGGCTGTCCGGCAAGCCCCAGGACGGCTACGACACCGCTACCCTGGCCGCCGACCTGGTCGCGCTGATGGACGCGCTGGGCCACCGGCGGTTCGCGGTGGCCGGCCACGACACCGGGATGTGGATCGGCTACGCCCTGGCCGCCGATCACCCCGGCCGGGCCGCCCGGCTGGCCGTCGCCGAGACCCCCCTGCCCGGCGTGTCCCCCTCCCCGCCCCTGTTCGCCAGCGCGCACCTGAACAACGCGCTGTGGCACTTCGCGTTCAACCGGCTCGCCGAGGTCAACGACCAGCCCGTCACCGGCCGGGAAGAGATCTATTTCGGCTGGCAGTTCGCCACCAAGGCCGCGAAGAAACTGCCCGGCTACGCCGTCCGCCACTACATCGACACCCTCGCCGCCAGCCCCGCCGCGCTGCACGCCAGCTTCGCGATCTACCGCGCGCTGAATGCCACCATCGCGCAGAACCAGCAGCGCACGACCCGGCGGCTTCCGATGCCCGTGCTCGGCATCGGCGGCGGGCATAGCCTGGCCGAGCAGGTCGCGGACACGATGAAGCTCGCCGCCGACGACGTGCAGACCCTGGTCATCCCCGACTGCGGCCACCATCCCGCCGAAGAAACTCCCGACGAGACGCTGGCCGCGCTGACCGCGTTCCTGGCCCCGTACCGCGACGAGCCGACCGCGGCACACCCCGGGCCGCAGTCGGCGCCCCTCTAGCCGCACGCCCAAGGGCAAGGCCAGCCCCGAAGCACGCACCTGACGCAAGCCCATCCTCGGCACGTCGCGGGGTCACGGAACGCCCGCTCCTGTCCGAGCTAGGAGGCCCCTAGCCCAGACCCTCGCGGCCGGGGGGCGACGCGTCGGTCCGAGGCTGATCCGTTGCCGGCACGACCGCCGTGCGCGGGGCACGGCTGTGGTTTCACGAAAGGAACTGCTTATGCCCATCGACGGCAACACGCGCGCCGAGGAAGGCACGCCGACCTATGTCACCCGCTTCGACGGCGTCCGCGTCCCGGCCACCGCCTACCGTCCGGTCTGGCTGGACAGCCTGGCCGACGACGTCACCATAGAGGGATCGGCGATGAACGGCGTGGTGCAGGGCGCCGAGGCCGTCCGTTCCATCGTGACCTCCATCCGCACGCTCTATGAGTCCCAGGAGTTCAACTTCGCGGGCCCCTATGGGGAGAACGGCTTCCTGGAGGACTACACCGCCCAGGTCCGCGGTGGCGGGCAGATCGGCAACGTCGTCCTGGTCAGCCGCAACGCCGCCGGGCAGGCGCAGCACATCGTGGCCAACTACCGGCCCCGGACCATACTGCTGCACTTGTCCCGGCTGATCGGCGAGCAGCTCGCTGGCACCCCCTATGGCGAGCACTTCGCTACCAGCGCCCCCGAGTGATGATCCCGGCGAAAGGTCTGGGGCGCCACCGCCCTGAAGGGTCCACTCCGCCTAGAAAGCCCAGCTCTGTGTCGACCACCAATCCAGACCAAACCGAACCAAGGAGATCCTCATGCCTGTCACGATCGGGAACTCGGCGGGCGGGCCTGCGGTCCGGCCGTTCACGATCCCCGAAGTCCCCGAGGCGGAACTCAAGGCACTGCGGGAGCGCATCGCGGCTACCCGCTGGCCCAACAGGGAACTCGTCGCCGACCGGTCCCAGGGCGTGCAGCTGGCGACGATCCAGGAACTCGCGCGCTATTGGGCCACGGATTACGACTGGCGCAAGTGCGAGGCGAAGCTGAACGCGCTGCCGCAGTTCAAGACGGAGATCGACGGGGTGGACATCCACTTCATCCACGTGAAGTCACCGCATTCCGACGCTCTGCCGCTGATCATGACGCACGGCTGGCCGGGCTCGGTGATGGAGTTGCTCGAGACGGTTGGCCCGCTCACCGACCCGACCGCCCACGGTGGAGCCGCCAGCGACGCCTTCGACCTGGTGCTGCCGTCCCTGCCCGGCTTTGGCTTCTCCGCCGAGCCGGCCGAGGTCGGCTGGGACCCCGGCCGCATCGCGCGGGCGTGGGCGGAGCTGGTGCGCCGCCTCGGCTACACCCGCTACGTCGCCCAGGGCGGCGACCTGGGCGCCTACGTCTGCGACGAGATGGGCCGCCAGGCACCGGCGGGACTGCTCGGCATCCACCTCAACTTGCTCAAGACGGCGCTGGTCGGCCCTCCGCCAGCGGAACCCTCCCGGCAGGAACGTGCCGCGCTGGCAGCGATCGCCACCATGCAGACCAGCGGCTACGGCTATTTCCTCGAGCAGGCCACCCGGCCGCAGACGATCGGCTACGCCCTGCTGGATTCACCGGTCGCCCTGGCGGCCTGGATGCTCGACCACGACACCGACAGCTACTACAAGATCTCCCGCGCCTTCCTCGACGGCCAGCCATCGGGCCATCTCACCCGGGACAACATCGTCGACAACATCACGCTGTACTGGCTGACCGGCACCGGGGCCTCGGCCGCCCGGGAGTACTGGGAGAACGGGCAAGCCGCAGCCCGCGCGGCCGGACAGGCTCCTCCGCAGGTCTCGGTCCCGGTCGGCTTCACCGTCTTCCCCGGCGAGATCTTCCGGGCCCCGCACAGCTGGGTCCAGAAGGCCTACCCCACCCTCGCCTACTTCCACGAGGTCGACAGGGGCGGCCACTTCGCCGCGTGGGAAGAGCCCGAACTGTTCACGACCGAGATCCGGGCAGCGTTCGAATCGCTGCGCTAACGACAGCCCGCCACCATCCACCCGCGGGCGACCTTGCCATGGCCGGACCGCCGAGGTCCACACCGTCATGGTAGGCCCAGATCCGCTCGTTTCCCTTGACGAGCACCCGGCGGGAGCCTGGGAGCCTGCCCCCTCAGCCGAGGAGCTTGGTTGCGTTGGGGCCGGTGACTTGATGGAGCATGGTGTGGGCGAGCTGCTGGATTTGGGATGGGAGGGGGACGTAGCCGAGGGTGGCGGCGTAGGCCTGGCCGGTGTGGGTGAGCCAGTCGAGCATGGTGACCAGTTTCTGCCCGGTGGCCTGGCTGGGCTGGTGGGTGTAGACGAGCGCCCAGCTGTAGCCGGTGATGGGGTAGCTGCTGGCGCCGGGCTGGTTGACGATCGAGAAGTCGGTCGGGGTGATGTGGGGTTTTTGGGCGGCGGCGGCGGCGATGGCCGTAGTGGTCGGGGTGACGTAGCTGCCGGCCTGGTTGCGGATTTCGGCGAACGGCAAGGCCATGCCGCGTGCGTAGGAGCTTTCGACGTAGCCGATGGAGAAGGGGGTCCTGAACACCGTCGCGGCGACGCTTCCGTTGCCTTCGGCGCCTTCCCCGGCCGGCCAGTTGAGGGTTTTGCCCTTGCCGACCTTGGCCGCCCAGGCGGGGGAGACGCTGGACAGGTAGTCGCTGAAGATGTAGGTGGTGCCGCTGCCGTCGGAGCGGTGGACCACGGTGATCGGCCCATCGGGCATGTGGATGCCGGGGTTGAGGGCGGTGATGGCCGGGTCGTTCCAGTTGGTGATCTGCCCGAGGAAGATCTTCGCGATCACCGGGCCGGTCAGGTGCAGCCGCTGCCCGGCGGGCAGGTTCAGGTTGTAGACGACGCCCTCGCCGCCCAGGGCGACCGGCACCTGGACCGACGGGCCGCCGGTCGCGGCGGCTTGCTCGCTGGCGGTCATCGGCACGTCGGAGGCGCCGAAATCGGCCTGCTGGGCGGAGAACGCGGTGATGCCGGCGCCGCTGCCTACCGCGGCGTAGCTGATGCTCACCCCCGGGTTCTGCTGGTGGTAGTGGGCGAAGGCCAGGTCGAGGAAGGGCGCGACAAAGGTGGAACCCGCCCCGGTGAGGGTGGCCCGGTGGCCGCTGACACCAAAGCTGACCGGGGTCGGAGTCGGGCTGTTCGCGGGAGTGGCGCCAGTCGAGGCGCACGCGGCGAGGGCGAGGAGGATGACCGCGGCGGCGGCGGCCCAGATGGCGGGGTGCGGCGCGCGGTGAGGCTGTGAGCCGGGTCTTCTGCTGTGGCCGGTCATGGTGGTTCCTCTGGGTGAGGTCTGGCGGGGCTAGTGTGGCTGGGTGGCGCGGACCCAGGCCTGGGCGCCCATCTGGACCGCCTCCCACGGGCTGCCCAGCGGGGGCGTGTAGGACAGGTCGAGGTCGCTGACCGCGTCCACGGTCATGCCGTGGAAGATCGCGGTGGCGGCGATGTCGATGCGCTTGGCGATCTCGGCGTTCTTGTGGCCGAACAGCTGCATGCCCAGCAGGCGCCCCGTTTCGCGGTCGCCGGTGATGCGCATGGTGATGCGGTGGCTGCCGGGGTAGTAGGCCTTGTGGTCATCGGCCTCGGAGCCGACCGTGACGGGATCGAACCCACCTGCTTGGGCTTCGTGGTCGCGCAGCCCGGTGCGGGCGGCGGCCTGGTCGAAGATCTTCACGACCTGGGTGCCCAGGCTGCCTGCGAACTGCCGGTTGCCGCCGAGTGCGTTCTCCCCGGCGACCCGGCCCTGCTTGTGCGCGGTGGTGCCCAGCGGCAGGTAGGTCTGGCCGAGCAGCCGGTGACGGGTCACGACGCAGTCCCCGGCGGCGAACACATCCGGCAGCGTGGTCCGCATCCCGGTATCGACTGCGATCGCGCCCTTGACGCCGAGCGTGGCCCCGGCCTCGGCCGCCAGCGCGGCGTCTGGGCGGACGCCGACGACCACCAGAACCAGGTCGGCCGCCCGGGTCACCGGAGTGCCGTCGGCCGCGGTCGCCTGGACCTCCAGCCGCCCAGCCTGGCCTGCCGCGGCGCGGGTGATCGCCTGCACGGCGGTGCCGGCCAGGACCTCGACGCCGTGAGTGGCGAGTTCGGCGTGGACGTGGGCGCCGAGCTGCGGGTCGACGGTGGGCAGCACCTCGGGCAGCTGTTCCATCTGGGTGACGGCCAGCCCGCGGACGGTGAGGGCGTCGGCCATTTCCAGGCCGATGTAGCCGCCGCCGACGATGACCGCGCTGGCCGGTGCCGCGCTCTCGAGGGTGCGCATGACGGCGAAGGTGTCGCCCATCGAGTGCAGCAGGTGCACCCCATCGGCGGCGCCCAGGGCATCCGGGCCGGCCAGGCCGCCGATCGGGGGCCGCACTGGGACCGCGCCGGTGCCGACGACCAGCTTGTCGTAGCCGAGCAGTTCCTCCTTGCCGTCGGCGTCGGTGATCAGGAGCTTGCGGGCTGGTACGTCGATGCGGCGGGCGGTGGTGTCCAGCCGCAGCCACATCCCGGCTGCCTCCAGGTCGGCGATGGTGCGGTGGGCCAGGTTGCGCCAGTGCGTGACCTCGCCGGAGACGTAGTAGGGAATGCCGCAGATCGAGAAGTTCGGGTAGGCGTCGGCTACCACCACGGTGACGTCGCTGCCCGGGTCCAGCTCACGGGCCCGGAGCGCGGCGCTGATGCCGGCGTCGCTGCCGCCGATCATGACCAGGTGCATGGCAGGCTCCCCTGTGGGCTTGCTAACTGGTGGGCTTGCTGGGGCCAGGCGGCCAGGCCGCCGGTGAGGCGCCATCGTGGGCGGCCCGGGCCGCGGGTCCGGCCTGGTCTTGCTGGTGGGGGACGACGATGTCGGCCGCCTGGGCCGCGGTGATGCCCGGATACAGCATCTTGATGGCCCCAATGGCCAGGGCGCCGCCGAGGATCTGGGCGGCGATGAACGCTGGTACCGATGAGGGGGCGATGCCGGCGAAGGTGTCGGAGAACATCCGGCCGATGGTGATCGCCGGGTTGGCGAAGCTCGTAGAAGAGGTGAAGAAATACGCCGCGCCGATATAGGCACCGACCGCTGCGGGTGTAGCCCGGGACCGGCCCGACCGGGCCAGCGCGAAGATCACCAGGATCAGCCCGAGGGTGGCGATGATCTCGGACAGGAAGTGGGCCGGGCTGGCGCGATGCTTGGTGGAGAGGCTGACCGCGGGCAGGGAGAACATCAGGTTGGCTATCACCGCTCCGCCAATGCACCCGGCCACCTGCACCGGCAGGTAGGCGGCGGCGTCCCGCCAGCTCAGCCCGCCGAACGCGGCGTCCACGAAGGACACCACCGGGTTGAAGTGGCCGCCCGACACGGGCCCGAACATCAAGATGATCGCGAACAGCCCGGCCGCGGTCGCCGCCGCGTTCTCCAGCAGCTCCAGCCCGGTCTCACCCGGCGACAGCCGCTGCGCCGCGATACCCGAGCCGATCACCGCCACGGCCAGGAACGCACTGCCCAGCAGCTCGGCCAGCAGCCGCCGCCACAACTGGACCGGTGTGCTGCTCACGGCACCCATCTTGACGGAGACTGATTAGCTCAGTCAAGATTGAGTCAATGGAAACTGAGCTAACATCCGGTGTGGCGGGCAGAGCGGCGGTGCATGCGGCGCTGGCCGACCCGGCCCGGCTGCAGATCACCGACACCCTCAGCGCCGGCGACACCTCCCCGTCGGAGCTGGCCGCGATGCTCGCGATGGGGTCGAACCTGCTCGCACACCACCTGCGTGTGCTGGAGCAGGCCGGGCTCCTCACCCGCCGCCGCTCCGATGGCGACCGCCGCCGCACCTACCTGCAACTCGTTCCGGGCGCACTCGACTTGCTGACCCGCCCGGCGCCGCGCACGGCCGGGCGGGTGCTGTTCGTGTGCACCGCCAACTCGGCCCGCTCGCACCTGGCCGCAGCGCTGTGGCGCCGCGCCAGCACCCTGCCCGCCGCCTCGGCCGGCACCCACCCCGCCGCCCGGATCGATCCGGGCGCGATCGCCGCCGCCCGCCGCCACCGCCTGCCCATGCGCCGCCTGCGGCCCCGCCACATCAACGACGTCCAGCACGACGGCGACCTCGTCATCACCGTCTGCGACATGGCCCACGAGGAACTGGGCCGCCGGGCAGCCGTGCACTGGTCCGTCCCCGACCCGGTCCCAGCCGGCGACCCCGCCAGCTTCGACGTAGCCCTAGCCGAGCTCAGCCACCGCGTCGAGCGCCTCGCACCACGCCTATCAGCCACCTTCTGACTCCTGACATGCCTGCCCTGGCACGCTCACCCCACCCGGGCCCATGCTCCATCTCGCCTGAGCACGCTGGGTTCCGGCCGGTCCCGTTAGCGGCCGGAGGGCTGGCGGCGCTGGTCAGGCGGTGACGGGCTTGGCGGCCTGGATGATCGCCGAGTGCATCCCGGGGGCCGCCTCGTTCGTGAACGTCACCGATGCGTCGGTGAACCCGGCCACGGCCAAGCCGTCGAGGTACTCGGCCCGGGACAGGGCACCGGCGATGCAGCCGACGTAAGAACCCGCAGCAGCGCGCTGCGCGGGCGACATGTGGTCCTCGGCGACCACGTCGGTGATGCCGATCCGGCCGCCGGGGGCCAGGACGCGGAACATCTCGGCGAGCACCGCGGGCTTGTCGGTGGACAGGTTGATCACGCAGTTGGAGATCACCACGTCCACCGATGCGTCGGGCAGCGGCAGGTTCTCGATATCGCCCTTGCGGAACTCGACATTGTCCGCCCCGGCCCTGGCGGTGTTGGCGCGGGCCAGGGTGAGCATCTCGTCGGTCATGTCCACCCCGTAAGCGAACCCGGTCGGGGCGACCCGGCGGGCCGACAGCAGGACGTCGATGCCGCCGCCGGATCCCAGGTCCAGGACGCGTTCTCCCTCGTGCAGGTCGGCGACCGCGATGGGGTTGCCGCAGCCCAGGCTGGCCAGCACCGCCTCCTCCGGCAGACCTTCGGTCTCGCCTTCGCGGTAGAGATTCTCACTGAAGCCGCCGACTGCTTCCGCGGCTGCCGACCCTGCGCCGCAGCACGAGTCGTCCGTCGAGGTGCCGCAACACGAGGCGCTGGCACCGGCCGTCGGCTCCAGGACCGCGCGGGCGGCCGCGGCGTAGTTGGACCGGACTTCCTCACGCAGGCCAGTGCTTGTCTGGTTGCTCATCCCGATCACCTCTAGACATCGATATCTATCTATATCTAGTATGCCTCTAGAGATAGACAATCGTCAATGTCTTAGGTCACATGCCTACAGCAAGCTCGCGGCCAGTAGCAGGACAGCCGAGCTGGCCAGCAGCACCGGGCAGATCTTGAACCAGATCACCGGGGTGCGCGCTCCGGTCAGCGCGGTCAGCGTCCCCAGCGCAATCAGCAGCCCAGCAGCGACCCGGTAGACCCAGACGCGGGCACCGGCATCGGCGCCGCCGGCCGCGGTCACCACGATCACTATGGCGGCGATCCCCCACATGGTGAACGCCTCAGCCAGCCACTCCTGCACGACGATGCGCCGGTTATCGGCAGTGATCGGCGCAAAGCCAGCCAGAACCTGGCGGGTAGGGACCGCGTGCGCCACGCCCCAGACCGCAACGATCCCCCCCGCGACGTAGGCGAGCAGCGCAGCCATACCCAGATGATCACTACGATGAACAACGCCCTGCCAGGGCCGTTCGTCACCGGCCACCCGTCCCGGCAGCTAATGGCTGCCCAGCCCAGCCGGGCTCACAGCGGCGGCAGGGCCGATGACCAGGTCTTTTGACCCTGGCGGTGGCCGGCTGCGGGGATGATCCTGCTGTTGTCGGTAAGGAGGCAGCAATGTTCGCCTCGCTCGTCAACCGCGTGACCGCTCCGTTCCACCGGAAGCGCTGCCCGGAATGCGGACACAAGATCCGCGAAACATACTGCGATGTGTGCGGGTACGACCTCATCGAACAGACCCGCGATAAGGCGCTTCGCCGTCACGTGATCTAGCGGCCGGGCTCTCTGCCGGAATCGGGTAGGAGCGGCGCTAGGCGGGTGAGTCGTGGCCTCCCGCAGCAGGCTGTCGTAATAGCGCGGCCACGGCCCGGCCGGTTCCGGCCCCGCCTCCAGCACCACCGGGCTGATGCCATGGGCCTGCAGGGTGCGGGCGGCGACCAGGCCGGACTGGCCCGCGCCGACGACCACCACGTCGGTTACGGAGGTCATGGTGCCGCTCCTTGTGCGTGGATTGCAGGGATGTCGCCGCTCCACGCGCCTGCTAGCAGCAGCTAGCCGCTGACGCGCCCGGTTCCCCAGCATGGACGTTGGTGTCGCCGCAGCAGTCGGGTCCGTGGCCCTCGGCGTAGAAGGTCGGGCTGTCGGCCAGCACGGTGTAGATCTCCCAGGATTCGCCGCTGGGTGCGCCCTGGACCCAGAACTTGTCCTGCTTGGCGAAGCAGCAGGTGGTCTCGCCCGCTGCGGCGGGGGCGAGCCCGGCCTGGGCGAGCCGTGCCTGCTCGGCTGCGACCGTGCCGGTGTCGGGGACCTCGATGCCCAGGTGGTTGAGGCTGCCGCCCTGACCCGGGTTCTCCAGCAGCACCAGCTTGAGCGGCGGCTCGGCGATCGCGAAGTTGGCATAGCCAGGCCGCAGCTTGGCCGGCTCGGTGCCAAACAGCTTCGAATAGAAGGCAACAGCCTCGTCGATGTCGTCGACGTTCAGGGCGAGCTGGAGACGGCTGGACATGGGAACCTCCGAGATTGAACATTGATGATTGTCTATGTCTGTCTGCCACGCAGCTTGCCATAGGACATAGGCCTCTGTCAATATAGATGTATGTCGAAGTCCCTGCTGGTGCTGAGCCCGGCCGACACCGCCGCCTGCTGCCCGCCGCTGTCCCGTGAGCCGCTGTCCGCCGAGCAGGCCGGCCAGGTCGCGCCGCTGCTGAAGGCACTGGCCGAGCCGGTCCGGCTGCGGCTGATGTCGCTGATCGCCTCCCGCCCCGGCGGCGAGGCCTGCGTCTGCGACCTCAACGATGCGTTCGACCTGTCCCAGCCCACGATCAGCCATCACCTGAAGGTGCTGCACGAGGCCGGCCTGCTGGACCGGGATAAGCGCGGCGTGTGGGTCTACTACCGGGCCCGGACCGGGGCACTGGCCAGCCTGGGCGCGCTGATCGGCAACCCGCCGCAATGACGGGTGCCCATCGGCCCGCGTGGGCCCCGGCTGTGCCGAAAGGCTGGGCTGCCCGCGGGGCAGGTGACGGAAAGGGCAGGGCCTTCCCGTCCCACCTTTCATCGGTTATCGTCGATGAACGATGAGAGAAGATGATCAGCCGCTCGACCGGGTCACCGCCGCCGGGTACGCCAGCTGGTTCAAGGCGCTCGCCGATCCCACCAGGATCCAGATCGTCACGTTGCTGGCCCGCCGGGCCCGGCCGATGAACGTGGGCGAGATCGTCGCCGCCGTGGATGTGGGCCAGTCCACCGTCTCGGCTCATCTGAAGGTGCTGGCGGAGGTGCGGTTCGTGCTGGCCGAGCACCGGGGCCCGGCCACCTACTACCGGATCAACGAGGCGTGCGTGGACTGCTTTCCTACCGCCGCTGACATCGTCATGGGCCGTCCCGTCCCCGCCCAGCCCGACCGCGTCTCCGCAGCACTGACCGAAGGAGCGCGCCCGTGACCGAACCCGGTACCCCTGGCGTCCGTGACGCCGTCATCGGCCGCTATTCCGGCCTCGCCCGAACCGCCCTGGCCGGCGGTGCCATCACCGACTGCGATCCCGGCGCGTTCGCCGACGGGCGGTTCGGCGCGGCCGCCTACCCTGCTGCCGACGACGCCCCGGAGGGAGCGCTGCGGGTCAGCCTCGGCTGCGGCAACCCGCTGGCGGTTGCGGACCTTCACCCGGGCGAGACCGTGCTGGACCTCGGCTCCGGTGGCGGGCTCGACGTCTTGCTGTCAGCCCGTCGGGTCGCCCCGGACGGCATTGCCTACGGCCTTGACGCCAGCCCGGACATGCTCACCCTGGCCCGCGCCAACGCCGCGCAGGCCGGTGTCACCAACGCCCGCTTCCTGCACGGCCATATCGAGGACATCCCGCTGCCCGGCGCCCACGTCGACGTGGTCATCTCCAACTGCGTGATCAACCTGTCCGCCGACAAGCCGCGCGTCCTGGCCGAGGCCTTCCGGGTCCTGCGGCCCGGCGGGCGGCTGGGCATCAGCGACGTCACCGCCGACGACGGCACCGACCCCGGCCAGCTCGCCGAGGCCGAGCAGCAGGCCGGCTGCGGCACCACCCTCACCCAGACGCAATACCACGACCTGCTCCAAGCGGCCGGGTTCACCGGCATCGCCATCACTGGCACGCACGAAGCCGGTCCCGGCCTGCACTCCGCCATCATCCAGGCAGCCAAGCCAGCCGCCCGGCACGCATAACCCACCATTCAGTCGGCCAGGACGACCGAGCACAGGGCGCGCGTGGTGATGGTGATACGGGCCAGGCTGGCTGCCCGCCGGTGCTGTGGCGCGGTGCCTCGATCACCGCATGGCCATGCCGGGGCCGTCTTCCAGGACCGCCAGCAGCGCGTTCAGGTGGCGCCTGAGCTCCTCACTCCATATAGGTAGTAATACTACTTTGTGGCTTCCCACCAGGTAATCCTCGGCGTACGGTGACTCTATAAGTAGCGTAACTACTTATGGGGGTCGGCTCAGCCGCTGACCCGTCAGGAGGAGGGAGGTTGCAATGCTGACGGCAGCCCGCATTCTCGGCGATCAGGTGGGCCCGACCGCGCCGGTGTTCCTGGCGTTCCTGGCCGTTCATGTGCTGGCCGGGCTGACCGCGGTGGTCACGGGTGCGATCGCCGCGCTGGTGCGTAAGGGCAGCCCGCGGCACATCCGGGCGGGCCGCTGGTACTACCTGGCGATCACCGTCGTCTTCGCCACTGCCACCGTGCTGGCGGCGATGCGGTGGCGGCAGGACCTGGCCTGTGACCTGCACTAACGTGGTGGGCGATACTGGGATTGAACCAGTGACCTCTACCGTGTCAACGCGGAAATGCCTTCCTGGTCGGTGGCGTGCCTATGGCCGTTTAGGGTATAAATACGCAGGTAGAGCGGCTAACTGGTGCCGTCGGGGATTGCCCGATGTTCGATAGTGCCGCCACATCCCACGGTCAAACCACGGTCGAGCGATCACGGTGTGAGGGGTCATGGGGTACTCGCGCAACCGGCCCAGCCGGGATGGCAGGGCGCGGTACACGGCGTACTACTGGGACCTGCGCGGCCGCGAATGCTCGGCCGGGACGTTCCGGCGGAAGAAGGATGCCGATCGTGCGTGGCAGGCCGCCGAGGCCCGGGTAGCAGAAGGGCGCGCCACCGACCTGCGGCGCGGGCGGCAGCGGTTCGGGGAGTACGTGACCGAGACATGGCTACCCAGCCACGTGATGGAGCTGAGCACGCGGCAGAGCTACACCTACGTGATCAACAGGTACATCCTGCCCGAGTTCCGGGCGCTGCGGATGATCGAGATCATGCCCGGGACGGTCCGGGACTTCGTGCGCAAGCTGCAGAACGATGGTGCCTCGCCGTACACGGTCGACAAGGCCCGCACCATCCTGAGCGCGATCTTCACGACCGCGCTCAATGACCAGGTCATCTTCTTGCACCCCTGCAAGGGCGTGAAGGTGCCCCCAGCACCGAGAAAGCCGCTGGTCATCGTGACACCGGAGCAGTTCGACGCTATCCATCGGGCCCTGCCCGACGCGATCTCGCGGCTGCTGGTGGAGACCGCCATCGAGAGCGGGCTGCGCTGGGGAGAGCTCGCCGAGCTGCGCGCTGGCGATCTCGACCTGGCAACCGGCATCCTGACCATAAGCCGCACAGTCGTGGAGCTGGACCCGAAGTTCCACCCCGATGGCGGGCGCTTCCTCGTCAAGCCCTACCCGAAGAACACGAGGTACCGGCGGTTCAAGCTCAGCCGCCAGGCCGTCGCGCGGATCTCTGCCCAAATCAGCGAGCGGCATCTGGGCGCGGACGATCTCCTGTTCACCGCGCCCGCCGAGCCGCAGTCTCGCCTCATCGTGCTGCCCGACCCCGACACGCTTGGCCGGACCGAGCCGAATGCCGCCGGGCGTCGCTACCGGCATGGCAGCCTGACCGGCTACTCGCTGGGCCAGTGCCACTGCGAGCACTGCAAGGCTGCGTACGCCCGCTACCGGGCGGAACGCCGTCTCAGTGGGAAGGACGACCCGCGCCGCGGGCGCGGGCTCGACACCGATGGCCACATTCCCCGCGGCTGGTTCCGCGAGCGGGTATGGAAGCAGGCACTCACGGCCGCTGGCATCGACCGGCGGGTCAGGATTCACGATCTCAGGCACGCGCATGCGTCCTGGCTGCTCTCCGGCGGCGC
>Ga0335085_10006455_pt1 | contig 18499 bp, 15 predicted proteins | sample Lox_Sample_45_FD_206712 | JGI IMG/M metagenome (GOLD analysis project Ga0335085, IMG submission 206712) | Soil microbial communities from Loxahatchee National Wildlife Refuge, Florida, United States - Lox_Sample_4.5 | ecosystem: Environmental > Terrestrial > Soil > Wetlands | place: USA...
GCGTACTCCTCCCACCAGCCCTTCTGTGAGGCATCCTCGGCGAGTGCGAGCAGCATTGCCCGGTGCTGGCCGGCGACGCCGTAATAGTCGAGCAGTCGCTCGACCTCCCGGGGCCGGAGCCCGGTCTTGGCACGCTCATACCGGCTGATCTTCGACGGTGACCAGCGCAGCGCATGCGCCACGGACTCGCCGCTGCGCCCCTTCGTCTCGCGCAGCGCCCGCAGTTCGGCGGCAAGCCGACGGCGGCGCACGGTGGGGCTTCCCTCTTCCACCATCCGGCACCGCCTCCTCTCCTGCCTCGGGTACCGCCCGTCTGCGGCAATACGAGTATGTGGACAGCAAAGTAACGCCGATGATGAATATTTCACGGAAAGATTCGCCGAAACCAGGAATCGGGCTAATCCATGTCTTCACGGGCAGAACGGCCGCGAGCAGCGGTAACACAGTGACGCGAACGCATTGAGCTCAAGTCAAGTGGCGCCAGATGCACATGTGGCTGTTGATGTCAGTTGATTCTTTCGTAATGCACAGCATTCAATGGTTAGAACTGATCAATTTTGGCAGTTACGGGGTGGTATCTGCCCGGGGGTTCTGGCGTGACAAGGGCGATCGAAGTTACCCGCGACGTCAATGCAATTCAGTCTTCTCCGGGAAGGTTATAGTGCTTTGAGGAAAGTTTCACGCCTGCTGAATGATCAAAAGAAAGGCCCGTCGCCAGCCGAATGGATTTGGCGACGGGCCTCGATACGGGCGGGGATTTACCCGTGGTAGTACAGGCTGTTAGGTGACGCGGCAGCGGAGGCGACCGGTGCTGCGGTAGTTGTGAGGGCGAGGACTGGGCCGGCTACGAGCGAGCCGACTGTGCCGACGGTCAGGATGGCTGAGGCTAGGATGTTGCGCCGCTTCCGCATGACTTCCTCCATGCGCTTACCGAGGTCAAGTGCCTACGACCCGGCATCGGCGGCCCGACTGGACGTCTTTGTCCCGTCTTTTTGATTCGCCGGTCTTTGGCTGTTCTATAAGATAGAGTAAATCGGCGGGGAGCTATATTCAAATAGTAAAACAGGCGCTACAGATTGCTATGGCAAAATTCACGTAAATTGCACTGTTAATTGCATTGCATAAGTCACAATCGATTGCAATGATTGTTGCCATGCAACTTGCACCATACATCACGAAACGATTACGCCACACAATCGGCCTTGAATGCCCTACGCAACCGAATTTCTGTCCTAAAACGAACCGCTTGTTCGGCAGATGCGCAGCTAGTACGCTTCGTGACATGCATCCGGTAACCCCGGCCGGCGTGCTGGCCGGACGTGCCAACGAGCTCGCGCTGCTTGACGGGTATTTAAGAGAACTCACCCGTGGCAGTGGCGGCGCGATGCTCATCGAAGGCGAGCCGGGCATCGGCAAGACCGCCTTGGCGCGCTCCGCTCTCGCCGGCCTGCCGCCCACTAGCTGCCAGGTCTTCTGGGGCGCGGGCGACGAGCTCGGCCAGGAGTTGCCGCTGCTGCCGTTCCTCGACGCGCTGCAGGTCAGGCGGCCGTCGGCGAACGCCAGGCGGGCCACGATCGCCGGGCTGCTGCGCGGCGAGTTCGCCACCGACCGCGGCGCCGACGTGCCCGCGATGCTCGCCGAGCAGCTCATCGCGCTGACCATCGAGGAGACCTCGGCACGGGCAGTGGTCCTGGTCATCGACGACCTCCAGTGGGCCGACCCGGCGAGCATCAAGCTCTGGGGACGGCTCGCGCGAACCGCGCGCCAGGTGCCGCTGCTGCTCCTCGGGCTGACCCGGCCAGCCGCGCAACGGGAAGACCTGCTCGCGCTGCGCCGCGCGGTTGCCGAGGAAGCCCGGCTGCAGCTCGCCGCGCTGTCGCCCGAGGCCGTCACCGAGCTGGTGTGCACCCTGGCCGGCGGGCGGCCGGACAGCGCGCTGCTCGGACTCGCTGCGGGGGCTGGCGGCAATCCGCTCTATCTCACGGAACTGCTCGCCGCGCTCGACCGCTCTGGTGGCATCGCGGTCAGCGCGGGCACCGCACAGCTCGCGGGAGACCGGGTGCCCGACTCGTTGCCCGCGGCGATCGCGGACCGGCTCGGCTTCGTCTCCGTTCCCGCCAGGAAAGTGCTGCGTGCCGCGGCGCTGCTCGGGGTGGAGTTCGCGGTCACCGACCTGACAACGGTGCTCGGCAAGAGCGTGGCCGACCTGGTGCCCGCACTCGACGAGGCCCGTGCGACCGGAGTGCTCACGGATGCCCGCGGCGGCCTCGCCTTCCGGCATCCCCTGATCAGGGAGGCGCTCTACGCCGAACTGCCGGCCGCGGTCCGCTGCGCCTGGCATCGCGACGCCGGGCAGGCGCTCGCCGCCGCGGGCGCCCCGCCGGACCGGGTCGCTCGGCAACTGCTGCGCGCGATTGGCGGCCAGGCGGACGGCGGACCAGGATCCGACCTGCCCGGCGTCCCGTACGGTGACCAGGATTCGCTGGCGGACGGGCCTGGCCGCCCCAGCGGTCCTGCGAAGGGGGATTTCGACTCGGCGGCCGGCGCCTCCGCCCCCGCTGTCCTTCCCTCCGTCCACATCGAACGACCGCCGATCGCCCTCGACGCGGCGCGGTCCGCGGAGCCGATGGACGCCTGGATGCTGGAGTGGCTGGTCATGTCGGCGGAATCGCTGGTTGGCCAGGCGCCAGGGGTGGCCGCGGACCTGCTCGGCCAGGCCGTGGCCGGCATCCCCGCCGGGTCGTTCCGGCACGGGTGGCTCGCCAGCCGGCTCGCCGACGCGCTCTACCGGACCGGCGACCGGACCATGTCGGAACAGGTCGCGTCGCGGGCTCTGGCGTCAGCCGCCGACCCCGACCTGGTCGTCGATCTGCACTGGACGCTGGCGCAGTGCCGGATGCTCGCGGGCAAGTCGGAGGAATCCTTCGGGACGCTCGCTCAGGCCTTGGCCGCGCCGGGGATATCCGCCAGGCACCGGGCGAGGCTGCGGGTGCTCGCCGCGCGCAGCTACCTCTACTTCGGCGAGGTCGATGCATCCGGCCGGGAAGCAAACGACGCGCTGGCGTCAGCCACTGAGGCCGGTGACTCCTGGGCCACGGGCTGGGCGCTGCACGTGCTCGCGATCAACGCCGCCGTTCGCGGCGACCTGGCTGGGGCGCTGCCGCTGCACGATCGCGGGCTCGCGGTGACAGAAACAGACCCCGCGCTGACCGATCTGGGACTGCTGCTCCAGGTCAACAAGGCGATCACGCTGCTTGACCTCGACCTCAACGACGAGGCGCTCGCCACGGCTGAGCGGGCACGCAAGCTCGCCGACCAGGTGGGCACCGTGATGCGGCTGGCGCAGGCGCACGGCGCCCTCGGCCAGCTGCTGTACCGTACCGGGCGGTGGGACGAGGCTCTCGCCGAACTCGGCGTCGTGCCCGAGGACCTGAAGGAACCGCTCGCCGCGAGCTATGAGCTCGCGATCTTCGCGGAGATCGGCTTCCACCGCAACGAGCCAGAGGTGGCGCGCCGCTATCTTGCCGCCGCAGAACCACACGCGCACCGGATCGGACAGCACCCGGTCATCACGCTGCTTATCGCCCGGTCACTCGAACGCGAGCAGGCCGGACAGCCTGATGAGGCGCTGGCCATCCTGACCAGTGCCTACGACGGAACACGGGACGTACTGGAAATCGAGGACCTGCTCGGGGACGTCGTCCGCCTGGCGGTCAAGACTGGCGACACAACTACCGCACGGTCGGTCGCGGGCCAGGCTGCCGCGCTCGCCGAGGGATCGCAGATTCCGCACCGCCAGGCAATCGCGCTGTACTGCAACGGCATGGTCGACCGGGACGCGGGCACGCTGCTGTCGGCCGCGCAGTGGTACGCCGACGCCGGGCGCCCGCTGCCCAGGGCCAAGGCCCTGGAGGCCGCGGCCGAGTGCCTGGTGCTGGCCGGCGAGCGGTCAGCGGCGCGGCAGGCGTTCGAGCAGGCCGTCGAGGTCTACGAGTTCCTCGGCGCCGAAGCCGACCTCAACCGGGTGCAGGCGGAATTCCGTACGCACGGCATCAGGCGCGGGCCGCACAGCAAGCACCGGCGGGCCGTCAGCGGCTGGGACTCGCTCACCGACACGGAACTGAAGATCGCCGCCTTTGTCGAGGAGGGGCTGTCCAACCCGGAGATCGCGGCGCGGCTGATGCTGTCGCGGCGAACCGTGGCCACGCACGTGTCGCACATCCTGAAGAAGCTCGACGTGACGACAAGAACAGACATCGCGCGGGAGTCGGCGCTGCGCGCCGTCGCCGCTCGCTAAGATCTCGCTCCCCCCGCGGGAGTCCCCGTCCTGCCGCCACCCCCGCCGGGACGGGGACGCGGGCGGCGCGCCGGGTGAGGGGCCGGCGCGCCGCCCGCATTGACGCGCCCGTCCCTGGCCCATAGGGGGCACGGACGCGTTGCCGCGATGGTGGCGGGCCCGCGGCGGCTCGTCGCCCGCCACCACCACGTTCATCGGCTCCGGCACAAGCGGAGCGGTTCATCGGCGAACCGCGGGGATGGCGTGCCATGTGCGGCTCACGACACGCCACCCCCACGTTCTGACCGCTGGCCGGCCCGGCCAAGGTTCCGGCCAGCGGGGTCAGGTTGCCCCGGGGGCGGCCGCCGCGCTCCATCGGTCGCGGCGGCCGCCCCTGGGACGAGATTCCCCCCACGCCCGGCTGCGGCCTGCCGGGCGTCGGGGGCGCCGGGGATGACGTGCGTCTGCGACCCGCGCACGTCACCCGCCGGCTTCGGGATGGCTAGCGTGTGCGGCTCACGCCGCCATCCCCGGTGGCGCCTGTGGACGCCTTCTGATCCCCGACCAGAAGGCGAGCCCGCAGCGGACGGGACGGTCCGGCACGCCGCGGCAGCGCGCGCCCGCCCAGGCCGCGCCGCTGACGCCGCGGCCGTGGAAGCCGATGCCGCGCATGTCCGCGGCCCGGCAGCCTCCGGCGCCGACGGCGGGGGCGGTGAACCTACGGGGGCTCATGGCTCACCGTCCCCGCTCGCGGCTACCCCCGGGGCAGGTCCGTCACCCGTCGCGGCGAAGGGCGCGGACTCAGGAGCGAGCACGTAGTAGATGGCTCGTCCCGCGGGGGTTCTGTAGTGGCCCCAATCTGCCGCAAGGGCGGCGGCGAGAAGAAGGCCACGCTCGGCGTTGGCGCTGGATTCCGTAGTCTCCCAGGTATCCCTGCTCGCCGACGGGTCATGGACCTCGACGCGGAACTGGCCGCCCGACCACCTCATGCCAAGCATGATGTAGTCGTCGGCGCCGTTGGCTGCGGCGTTGATGACGAGATCGCTCGTCAGCAGGATGGCGACCGCGGGATTGACAGGAACCGACCACGCGGCGATCGCCTTCCTGACATGTCCGCACGCATGCGCCGCCATCCCCGGCCCCATCGTCAGCCGGACGCGGCGTTGCCGCAGTTCGGCGGGCAGGACCGGCTGGGCCGGCGCTATCGTGTCCATCTCGAGGGTCCTCCATGACCGTGCTTGATCGCAAAGCGTTGCGCACCCGGCGGCCGCAGCCGCCTGCTCCCGGGGAAGGGGAAGGGACGGAGCAGGCGCTCCGATCTGGTCATCGATCGCGGCGCCGGTTGCGAGACAAATGCTGCTGAAAATTGCAGTCCGAGACATCGGTCAGCTGACCGATCTTGACGTCAGCCCTGGCTGAAGCTCCAGAGTGAAGTACACGGCCTTGCCGACGGAGGTAGCGTAAGAACCCCACTCAGCTGACAGCGAGGTCACGAGAAGGAGCCCCCGGCCGGTCTCCGCGTCCGCCGGGGCGATGTCGAGCACAGGAAGGTCACCCGACCCGTCATGGACATCCACCCGCAGCACGGCAGCGTCACAGGCGACGGCGAGGAGCACGAACTCCCCCGTTTCCTTGGTGCCGTGCGTGACGGCATTGGTCACCAGTTCGCTGGTGAGCAAGATCGCCACGTCAGCGTCCACAGGGACGCGCCACGCGCGGATGACGTTCTCGACTACAGCGCGGGCTGATGCGGCGGCGGTGAGATCCGCGAGCAGCGGGATGCGGAACGCGTGCCGGGCCACCGGGAGCGGCACGGCAGTAGGGCGGTTCGGACGGGTCGGCGCCATCTGCGTCATGGGCTTTCCTTAGCAGGCCGGGCATTGGCTCTTGCATGACAAATGCTGATGCAAGTTGCATTGACAGACATCGGTCAGCTGACGGATATCGAATTAGCGCCAGGGAAGCCCAGTTCCCGCACGTCACAGCAGACATGACGGGCCTGGTCAAGCGGCAGAAAGGTGCCCCTACAACTCGCTGAGCACCATGTCGGCGGCGCGGTAGCCGATGAGCATCGCCGGCGCCGCGGTGTTGCCGCTCACCTGGACCGGCAGGACGGAGGCGTCGGCGACGCGCAGTCCGGTGACGCCGCGCACCCGCAGCCGCGCGTCGACCACATCGTCGTCCGCCGGGCCCATCGCCGCGGAGCCGACGGCGTGGTAGATGCCGGTGCCGGTGGCTAGCGCGTAGTCAACGGCCTCCTGCCGGGTGCCGACAGACGGGCCGGGAAACTCCTCAGCGGCAATCAGCTCGGCGGCCGGCGCCTCGGCGAGCACGCCACGCGCCACCTCGATGACCGGGGCCATCGCGGCCCTGTCCCGCGCGGTCTGCAGGAAGCGGGCGTCGATCACCGGGAGGTCTCCTGGCGCGCAGCCCGAGATGTGCACGGAACTCGCCGTCTCCGGGCGGATCGGGTAGGCCATGAACAGGATGCCGCCGTGCCTGGCCAGCTTCAGGTCCTCGCTTCCCGTGTCGATGGCCATCGGGACGAACAGGCCCTGCACGTCAGGGCGCGGCAGGGCCGGATCCGACTTGAACTGGCACACCAGGTCATACCCGCCGGTCGACAGCGGGCCGCCGCCGGTCGCGAGGTACCGCAAAGCCTCCGCCAGCTGACCCGTGCCGCGGCTGAGCCTGCGAGCCTGGCCCCCGATGCGCCCGAGCGTCACCTGAAGGGCGGCGCCGCGCTGCTCGATGACGCGCTCGCCGACGTTCGGCGACTCCGCCCTGACCTCGATGCCGTGCTCGCGCAGCACTTCCGGCCGGCCGATGCCGGACCGCTCGAGCAGCAGCGGCGTCTCCACGGCGCCCGCGCAGAGGATGACCTCGCGGCGGGCAGTCACGTCGCGGACGGCGCCCGCGGCGTCGATCGTCCGGACGCCGGCGACGCGGCGGCCGTCGAAGATCAGCGAGCCGGCCCTGGTGCGGGTGACGACGGTGAGCCCGCCCACCGTGCGGCCGACGGATCGGCCGGCGCCGCTGGCCAATGCCGGGCGGACGAACGCGTCGTAGGACGTGGTCCTGCGGCCGCGCCTGATCGTCGACGGCGTGTAGCCGATCCGCTCGGTGTCGTGGGCGTTGGCGTCGGCGACGTGCCGCCAGCCGTATCGCACCGCCGAGGCGAGAATCGCCGCGGTCACCTCGTCGCCTGTGCCGGCGACTGAGACGCCGAGCGGTCCGCCCGCGCCGCGGGTCTCGCTGGCGCCGAGGCTGTGGTCCTCCATGGCCAGGTAGGCAGGCAGCACCTGCGACCACGACCAGCACGGATTGCCAAGCGCGGCCAGGCCGTCCCAGTCGGCGGGCGCACCGCGCATCCAGATCATCCCGTTGATCGCCGCAGACCCGCCGAGCACCCGGCCGCGCAGCCATACCTCGTGATTGCCCGCGGGGCCGGCCGGGCTGACCGGGTAGCGGTAGAGGTACCGGTCGCCGCGCAGCGTGTAGTAGAAGCCCTTCGGCACGCGCAGCAGCGGGTTGCGTGCCTGGCCGCCGTACTCGATGAGCAGCACGCTCGGCCGCCGGTCGCTCATCGCGAGCCGCCCCGCGACCACGCATCCGGCGGCGCCCGCTCCCACGACGACGTAATCGAAATCCACGACGCTATCTTCCTCGGTCAGCCGGCCGGGCTGAACCACAGCCGCACGGCCAGGGCCAGGCCGGAGACGGCGACCAGCCAGCGCAGCACGCCTGGCGGCAGGCGGCGGGCCACCCAGGGGCCGGCCAGGCTGCCGGCGAACAGGCCGAGCGCCAGCGGCACGACGGCACCCCAGTCGACCCGGGTGAGCACCGCGAACAGCAGCGCCGAAGTGATGGTCGCCGCGCCGACCACCATGTTCTTCAGTGCGTTCGCGCTGGCCAGGCGCGGGTCGGTGGTCAGCAGCAGCAGTGCGAGCAGCAGCACGCCAGACCCGGCGCCGAAGTAGCCGTTGTAGCAGGACAGGGCCGCAAGGCCGCACGGGAACAGCAGCCTGCCCCAGCCGGCGTCCGCCCGCCAGGACGGCCGGGCCGCCAGCCATGGCTGGCACAGCAGGGCCAGCGAGCCCGCCGCCACCAGGAAGGGGACTACCCGGCCGAACACGCCGGGCGGCGTCACGAGCAGCAGCACCGAGCCGGCCGCGCCGCCGAGAGCGGCGACGAACCCCCAGCGCAACAGCCAAGGCCCGCGGCCGCGCAGTTCGGGCTGCGACGCGGCCGCCGCGCCCGGCCAGCAGGCGACGAGCGCGACCAGGTTCGCCACGTTCGCCTGCAGTGGCGCCACGCCGGCGAGCAGCAGCGCCGGATACGAGACAAGGGACGTGATGCCGCCGGCCGTGCCGACGAGTCCGGCGAGCGCGCCGGCCGCGACGAGGAACAGGTCACGCGAGGCCGGGCTCATCCCGCATCCCGCCCGTTCCCGATCACCACCGGATCACGGTACCCCGGCCTCCGGAGAAGCGGTGCCCGCGCCTTACCCCGCCCGTCCCGCACGCCACACAAGCCACTCCCGGTAAAGATCGGGCGCACTTACCTTAGAAACGCAGTCAATCTTGGCCGAGGCGGTGCGCGCGGCAACCGGGCCCGGCTTCGTCATCTCGGTGCGCATCTCCCAGTGGAAGGAGTCGGACTACGACGCCAAGATCGTCGAGAAGCCTGACGAGGTCGGTGACCTCGCCACCCTGCTGCGCGCGGCCGAGCGGACATCTTCCACGTGTCCGCCCGACGGTTCTGGAAGCCCGAGTGGGACGGCTCTGATCTCAGCCTCGCGGGCTGGGCGAAGTCATTCACCGACGCTGCGGTCATCGCGGTCGGCAGTGTCGGGCTCGACAAGGACGTGATGGCCTCGCTGAACGGCGAAGAGGCGGAGCAGACCGGGTCTCGCCGCATTGACGAGTTGATGCGCCGCTTCAACCGCGGCGACTTCGACCTGGTAGCAGTCGGCCGCAGCCAGATCGGCGATCCGGAGTGGATCACGAAGATGACGGACCACAAGACCTCCGACATCAGGGCGTTCCGTGCCGGCGATCCCTGGCTCAGCCACGACGTAGTAGACGACGTGACGGCCTAACGGGCACCGATCTAAGTGGCAGAGCCGGGCGACCGCCGCGAACCGGCCGCACGGCCGTGCCGCGCGGTCGCTGAAGAACGGGCTCTGTCCGGCGGGCCCGGTGGGCACCGCCGCGAGGTGAATGCTGCCGTCGCGCAGGCCCGCGTCGCGCAGCACGATCCTGTTGGCGCTCCACAGGTCGAACAGCCACCGGCCGGCGCCGTCCGGACGCAGGACATCATCCGTGCGTTGCGGTCCGAAGCACTGCCGTGCCTGCCCGGCGACGTCGCGGCCCACCTGATACCGCTCGGGGGAGATGGCGGGGCCGATGCCCGCGATGATGTCCCGCGGCTCGCTGCCGAGTGCGGCCATCGCCTCGACCGCCGCCTGGCTCACCCGCGCCACGGTCCCGCGCCACCCGGCGTGCACGCAGCTCAGCACCCGCGCCACCGGATCGTAGAGCACGATAGGCACGCAGTCCGCCACCATGACGACGAGGCCGATGCCCGGCTCGCTCGTCACCAGCGCGTCCGTCGCCGCGATGGCGTCGTCCTGGCTGAGGGTGCCCCTGCCCCGGTCGGCTGCCGTGACGACATGGACGTTGCGTCCGTGCGACTGATTGCAGAAGACCAGGTCGCCGAGGGCGGCGCCGAGGGCGGCGGCGGTGCGCCGCCGGTTCTCGAGCACCGCCCCGGCGCTGTCGCCCACGTGCAGGCCGAGGTTGAGCGACTCATAAGGCCCGGCAGAGACGCCGCCCTGCCTGCTTGTCACCAGGACGTCGACCGGGTGCCCGTCAAAGGCCGGCCAGGCCAGCACGTCAAGCTCACCGCGCCGTCGCAGGTCAGGCGACTCATCCGGGGCTGTCACGCCGCCAGCGTACCGTCGCGCCTATCTTCGGTCGACGACGAAGCCGATCGCGACCGCGATGATGATCAGGATGCCGCGGACGATGTTCTGCCAGTAGTCGGCGACGGCGATGAGGTCGAAGCCGTTGGTGATCATGCCGAGCATTAGCACGCCTAGTACCGTCCGCCAGACCGAGCCGACGCCGCCGAAGATGCTGGTGCCGCCCAGTGCCAGCCCAGTGCCACGCCGGCGATCGCGAATCAGGGTTAATAGCCCCCATAAGCTTGAATTATTACGGCGCGGCGAAGGTTGGCCACGCCCTCGTTCGGCATCCCTTTGTTGTGGACTTTTGTTTTTGCCTGTTTGGCATTAGTCCTGGAGATTGAGCGCCATCTTGGGGCAGCGCGATACCGCGTCGCGGATGCCGTCGGCCAGTTCCGGAGGAAACTCGCCGTCGTCGGCAATGACGAGGACGTCTTCGCCGTCTTCGTCTTCGTGAATGGAGAAGACCTGCGGGACCAGGCGAGCGCAGACGGCGTTAGCCTCGCACGCGACCGAGTCGACGATGACCTTCATAGCGCGGATAGTAGGCCCCCGTTGGACCAGTTACCAGATGGGTTGTGCTGGAAGACAGCCACGGGGATCGACATTTGTGACTAGACGGGGTACGGGCCCGCGCCGCCCGCCCATTGCCTTGACCCCCCTAGGAGGCCGGCTTAGGCTCCGGGCAAGCCCGGTAAACCCGGTGTTGGAATTACGCCGCCGGCATTTCCGAAAGGCGGGAGGGCACCGATGCCCGTGACCGAACCCTCTGTGGACTTTGACTGGTTCAGCCCTGACGTTTGCCAGGATCCGCAACTCTACGACGGCCTGATCCGCGAGGCGGGCCCCGTCGTGTACTCGCCGGAGTACGACGTGTGGGCTACCGGGCGGCACGCGCAGATCGAGCTGATGATGCGCGACTGGAAGGCCTTCAGCTCCACCAAGCCGGCGTTCGAGGAGATCGGGCAGCCGATGATCCTGCTGTCCGACGACCCGCCGGACCACCAGCGCGTGCGGACGGTGATCTCCAAGGGCATGTCCGCCTCGGTGCTGCGGCGCTGGTCGGAGGAGTTCGCGGCGGAGGCCGAACGGCTGGTGCTCACGCTGCTCGACGCGCCGGACGGGCTGATCGACGGGCACACAGACCTCGCCAAGAAGTACGTGCTCAAGGTCTTCCCCGACGCGATCGGGCTCGGTGACGCCAACCGGGAGATGCTGATCAAGTTCGGGCACGCGCAGTTCAACATGTTCGGGCCGAAGAACGACATCTACCGGGCGTCCATGGCGGCGGCGGGCGAGGTCTTCGAGTGGGTGGCGACGAACTGCAAGCGGGACGCGGTCAAGCCCGGCGGCGTCTGCATGGCGATGTACGAGGCGGCGGACACCGGGGCAGTCACCCAGGAGGAGGCCGAGATCCTGGTGCGGACGCTGTACTCGGCGGGGTCCGACACCACGATCTACTCGCTCGGCAACACGCTGCGCGCGCTCGCGGAAAACCCGGCTCAGTACGAGCTCCTGCGGTCCGACATCGACGAGTTCGCGGTGCGCGCGTTCGAGGAGGGCATCCGCTACGACAACCCGGCCCGCTTCACCCGCCGCCGCGCGACCGCCGAGATCGACGTGGACGGCGTGACGCTGCCCGCGGACGCCAAGCTGCTGCTGCTGCACATGCCAGCCGGTCGCGACCCGCGGCGCTGGGAGAACCCGGGGACGTACGACATCACCAGGGACGTGGTGGGCAAGCACCTCGGGCTCGGATTCGGCGTGCACGCCTGCGTGGGCGCGCGGGTCGCCAGGCTCGAGGGCGTGTCGCTGCTCTCCGCGCTCGCCAGGCACGTGCGGTCCATCGAGCTGGCGGGCGCGCCCGAGGTGACCACCAACATGGCGGTGCACGGGCACGAGAAGCTGCCGCTGCGGATCGTGCCCGCCTGAGCCGCTGCGCCTGCCAGCGCCCTGGCAATCAGGCCTTGCTAGCGGCGCCTGATCGCGAGCAACTGCTCCTGCGTCACGCTTGACACGAGCGTCCCGTCGGCGGTGCGGATGGTCACGGTGTACCAGCCTCGCCCGCCCGCCACGACGTGCGGGGTCAGTTCCTGCCAGGTCCAGCCGTCCATCCTGGCCGGCCGGTGAAACCAGATGGCGTGGTCCAGGCTGGGGCCGGTGGCGGTCCGTTCGTTCTCGTACGGGACAAGCGCCGACGAGATGTCCGAGGTGTAGGCGATGACGGCCGCGTGCACCAGCGGGTCGTCGGGCAGCTGGGTCGTGCACCTGAGCCAGAAGCGGGTGGGGAGGCGCCATTCCTTATCGGCGACGCGGAACTCGAACGACGGGTGCTTGGGGTGAGCCCACGGCACCAGCGCATCCGGCGCGGGCAGGACGGGTGCCGGCTCCGCATCCTCGTCAGGCATGGACCCGCCGCGCCCGCCCGGGGCCGTGAACGAGGCGGCGAGCGTGAAGATGACCTCGCCGTCCTGGCTCGCCGTGACGCGGCGGGCGGAGAACGAGAAGCCGTCCCTGTCCCTGTCGACCTGGAACACGGCCGGCCGGCTGGTGTCTCCGCGGCGGACAAAGTAGGCGTGCAGCGAGTGCGGCAGCCTGCCGTCTGGGACGGTCAGCCCGGCGGCGTACAGGCTCTGCGCGGCCACCTGGCCGCCGAACATACCCCAGTCCGCCTCGTAAAGTGCCTGGGACTGATACTGGTCGTCGTCGAGTTGCTTGAGGTCGAGCAGGTCGAGGATGGAGGGCAGGTCTGTCACCGCTCCATCTTCCTTGAGCGCTCACGGGCCAGCCTGGCGGGGCCGGCGCTTTTGCCGGCACAGTGTTCTTGCCGGCCGGCTTCGGGCAGGATGTATCAGCGTGACCGACGTCATCACCCGCACGGAGACTCTCGCGCCAGAGCCGGCCCGCGCGCTCGGGGCGCTGCTCGGCGTGCCGGTGCCCGACCTAGAGCGCGACGGACTGCCGCTGCTGTGGCACTGGATCTACCTGCTCGACCGGCCGGCCCAGGCAGACCTCGGGCCCGACGGGCACCCGGTGCGCGGCACGCTGCCCGCGCCGCCCGGCCCGGGACGGCGCCGGATGTGGGCGGGCGGACGCGTCCGCGCGTCAGGCCCGCTGCGCTGCGGCGCACCTGCAACCCGGCGGACCAGCGTGCTCGCGGTGGCGGAGAAGCAGGGCCGTTCCGGGCGGCTGACCTTCGTCACCGTCGGCCAGGAGATCTCCCAGGGCGGCGCGGTCGTGGTCGCCGAGGAGCAGGACATCGTCTACCGGGAGGAGGCCGCGGCGTCTTCGGCGACCGCCGGTCCTGTCGCGCCCGGCGATGCGGGCTCTGTCGTTCCGCCCGGGCCTGGCGAGTGGGAGATCGAGGTCTCGCCGTCGCTGCTGTTCCGTTTCTCCGCGCTTACCTACAACGCGCACCGCATCCATTACGACCGCGACTACGCGCGGGACGTGGAGGGCTATCCCGGCCTGCTCACTCACGGTCCGCTGCAGGCCCTGGCGATGGCCGAGGCGGCCCGTGCCGCGGGCCGCCTCGGAAACCTGTCGTTCGACTACCGGCTTGTCTCGCCGCTGTTCGACTTCCAGGGCCTGGTAGTCAGCGCGGCGGCCGGCCCGGACGGCGCGGGCGTCACCGCCGCCCGCGACCGGCACGGCAGGCAGACCGCGTCCGGGCGCGTGTCCTGACAGAAGCGTTCAGCGCCGGGTACGCCCCGGGAAGAGGGTCATCCCGCGTACCGCGAGATGCTCCGTGTGATAGCTGAGCCAGGCGCAGACCGCCGCGAGCGGGAGCTCGACGAAGGCGGCGAGGACGATCGCCTCGGGGATCTGCCGCCGGGGCGAGGTCATGATGTCGAACCAGGCGTCGACAATGAGCAGCGCCGATGCCGCGGCGGCGGTTATCGCCAGGTACCTGGAGGCGCGCAGCGCGAAGTACCCGGTGGCGCCGAGCGCGGCGATCAGCAGCACGTCGAATCCCACCCACGCGATGTTGTAGTGCGGCGAGAGCTGGCGCGAGGGCAGCGACAAGCCCAGGTACACGGTCCACGGGATGAGCACGACCGAGCACGCGATGAACGCCGGGCCCGCCCAGCGGATGATGGCCGACGGGCCGGCGCTGACCGGCCCGCCGGGGTCGCTTGACACGGCGGTCGCTCAGGGGACGACGACCGGCTGGATGGTCACCGCCCCTAGGGTCGGGTCGAGCTCGTCGGCCTGCGAGGTTCCGGCCGGCGTGATCACGTCCACTGCCTTAGGTACGGTCGCCGGGTCGACCGCGCAGATCTTCGCGCTGCCGCCCGGCGCGCAGACGCCGAACGAGAAGTCGCCCGGGGTCGCCGTGAAGGCGCGCGCCTGGTCAGAACTGAACCCGTCCTGGCCGGTCAGCACCACGCTGAAGCCCCAGCCAGAGGTCGGCGTGCCGAACTGCGACTCGGGCAGCGCGATCGTGATCGTCCGGTCCGACTGCTCGGCGAGCACGGACGCGGTGCCAACGGAGCCGCCGTTCGCGTTGACCCACACCGGGACCGCGAATCCCTGCACCTCGACCCGCTGGCTCCACGCGCCGGACGACGCGATCTGGTAGTTGCGCGAGGCGAAGGCCGCCTGTACCGAGGTCGGCGACTCGCCTGGCACGTGCACGTACACGTCGAGCAGCTGCGCGCCGTCCAGGGTGCCGAACGTCGGCACCAGCGTCGCCAGCGTGACCCGCAGGTACGCGAAGCTGCCGTCGCTCAGCACCTGGTACCTGGTCAGGTCGAACGACCCGGCCGTGAAGGCGGTCGAAGTCGGGTACTGGTACGTGCCCGGCCCGTTATCGTCACCGGTGGGGTCGGTCACGTCCAGCACGCTGGTGCCGCCGCCCTCGTTGGTGACCGTGATCTGCGCGTAGCCAGTGTTATGACCGCCGGCCGTGGTGGCGACGACGGTGATCGCGTTGCTGCCGAAGCTAACCGGCACCGCCGCGGAGTACGTTCCGTCTTTACCCGCGGTCGCGGCGACCACCGTCGCGGTCGAGCCGGCCGTGGTGTCGGCCGCAGCGATCGTCACCTTCGCCTTCGGCGCGGTGGTGCCCGTCACGGTGGTGGACGCGCTGGCGAGCAGGGCGCCGTTCGCCGGGCTTGCGATCGACACCGGCAGCGTGCCCGGCGCACCGCCCTTGACGTACCGCTTGGTGGTGAGCGCCGGCGTGTCGACGTTACTGCCGGTGCCGACCGACAGGATCAGCCGGAGCTCCTGGGCCTGCGCCCAGGTCAGCGGCGACGCCGAGCCTGCCGCCTTGCCGTCGGTGAAGCCGATCGACGCGGTCGCCGGATCGCTGCCGTAGGGCGAGGCGGCCAGGCCGGGGTCTTCCCACGCCTGCTCGGGTACCAGCCCCACCCCGGACGAGGAGCTGATCATCGACTGAAGCAGCGACTCCGCGCCGGCGATGTTTCCCTCGGCCACGTCGGACTCGGCGCGCTCGCCGGACAGCACGGGCCACAGGTGGCCGGTGCCGGTGCCGGTCGGCGGCCAGGGCGCGCCTGTCGTGCTGCACGAGGTCTGACTCGGCTGATAGCAGTCGCCGTACCCGTCCGCGCTGCCCGCCGTGGCGTTGTCGCCGTAGCGGTAGTAGCCGGTGCCGCTCGGCGTGGTCACCGCGATGCGCGAGTCGATGATGCCGAGCGACGCCTGCACGTCGGCATCGCTGACCGGCAGTTCGCCGAGCCTGACCAGCTCCTGGAAGCCGCCGTCGAGCACGCTGCGCTGGTCCAGGGTGGGACCGCCGTTGCCGAGGCCGTAGCTGATCGCGGCGTTCGGGTCGCCGGTCTTGGACAGCCTGATGAAGTAACTCGGGCCGTCAGGGCCGGTGGTCGTCACCGTCCACTTCTTGATGTTGCGCTGGAAGTCATCGGCGGTCGCCTGGTACAGGTCGGCCCGCGCCATGTCACCCTGCTGCTGCGCGATGGCGGATGCGGCGGTCAGCCCCGCGATCTCCGCGGCGATCGTGGACGGGGAGTATCCGGACTGTTCCTCCCACCGTTCCACGCCGAATGACGGGCCGTTGGCCACGAGGAAGTCGGCGGCCGCCCGGATGTGGCCGGCGTACAGCGACGCGTCGCCGCCGAGCCCGGTCAGGTAGGCGAGCAGGATGGGGTACGCGGCCTCGTCGAGCTGGGTGCCGCCGGTGTCCGGTGCGGCCTCGCCGTTGAGCAGCGAGTTGCGCGGCATCGACCCGTTCGGCAGCTGCTGACGGTCGAACAGGAAGAGCGTGGCCGCCCTGGCGGTGGCGACGTCACCGTCGGCGAGCAGGCCGGTCACCGCCTCGTAGAGGTCGCGGGCGAACACCTCGCGGTAGGAGCCGAAGTAGGACGGCTCGCCGCTGGCAAGCGTCCCGGCGGGGACCGCCTGGCCCCACGGGCTGGCGAGCGAGGCGACGATGGCGCCCGGGTAGGTCTTGTCCTCGCTGGCCTTCAGGACGTTGGCGGACAGGTAGTAGTGGCTCTTCAGGCTGGCTGCCTGGGCCGGCGTCAGCCCGGGGAAGTGAGCGGGCGGCTTGCGCAGGCCGGCGTCGTAGGCCGACCAGCCGCTCTCATACTCGGCCGCGACCTGGGTGAACGAGGTGCGCAGCGATCCGGTGGCCACGGCGACGGACTGCGCCTGGGTGCGGCCGAAGCCAAGCGCCAGCGTCACCGTGCCGTTGCGGCCTGGCGTGACGTCCGCGGTTGCCACGATGTGCCCGTCGGGCGCGGACGTGTACGGCATCAGCGCATGCGCGGCGTCCAGCTGAGTCAGCCCGTCGCTGGCGGTTCCCGCGTAGCCGACGCTCGCCGCGGTGGCGGGGGCACTCGCAGCCAGGGCCATGTAGGTGGGGACCGCGTAGTCGCGGTTCGCGGCGTTGGTGACGGTGTTAGTGCTGAAGACCACGGGAACCGGCGCGCCGGCGGAGGTGTCCACCACGCCGGAGTTGGCCCCGGCGTTCTGTGCCCCTCCCCCGCCGTTGCCGTTGACGTGCGCGTCGAGCCTGGCGTACAGGTGCAGCGCGGACAGGCTCATCGTGGAACCGGGCAGCGTCTCAAGCCGGGTGTGCATCAGCACCGTGTCGCTCGCCGGGTCGGTGAGGTAGGTGGTGACAAGCCGGAAGCCGTGCGCGGCGTCGGTCGACGTCACGGTGCAGGACATCCCGGCCGGGTCGGCGGCGACCGTGTAGCTCATGTCACGGGTCTGCAGGTCGGTGAACGTCGAGCCGTCGGTCACCACGTACTGGAGCGTGCTCACGTCGGTGTTGTCGATCGTCGGCTCGTAGACGTCAGACAGCACCCCGCCTGCCACGGTGTACCAGACCTTGGAGCCCTTGTTCGCGGCTGTGCCGACGCAGTCCTTCCTGGCCAGGTCGAAATAGGAGGCCGCGCCTGGCGCGCCCGGTGCCGCCGCCGCCGCCGCCGGCGCAGTCGCTCTCGCGGCGGCCGGCGCCGCGGGAGCGGCGGCGACACCCAGGCTGGCCAGCACAGCGGCCCCCGCAACGAACAGGCCGAACATCCGTCCACGCACCATGGCTAGACCCCATCGTCATGACTACGGTTGGTAGGAAACACCTAACAGTCCGGAACCCCTGCCCGCGCTGAGCCTCTCGCCGTTCCGCGCGCTCGTCAAGGGGCTATCCGGCACGCACCGCCTCGCACCAGGTCACCGCCGCGAGAACTGTTTCGGTAAGGTCGTCCTTGAGATTGACCGGGCAGGCGGGAGGTGCGCATGAGCGAAGTGGTTCGGCAGCGCGGTCTGTGGTTCGAGGAGCTACAGACCCGCACCGTGTACAAGCACGCACCGGGACGGACGATCGGCGAAGCGGACAACACGCTGTTCTCCACGCTGACCATGAACCCGCAGTCGCTGCACCTGGACGCGGCGTTCAGCGCGGACACCGAGTTCGGCGAGCGGCTCGTGAACAGCCTGCTCACCATGTCGGTGCTGGTCGGGCTCTCCGTGGGGCACCTGACCCAGGGCACGATCGTGGCGAACCTCGGCTTCAGCGACGCCCGGTTTCCCGTTCCCGTCAAGCACGGCGACACGATCTACGGCGAGACGGTCGTGACGAGCAAGCGCCTGTCGGCCAGCCGGCCGGGCCAGGGCATCGTGACCTTCGAGCACACCGCGCGGAACCAGCACGGCGAGGTGGTGGCGGTGGTCAGCCGGACGACGCTGATGCTGTGCCAGCCAGACCGTAAGGGCCAGCCAGACCGTAAGGGCCAGCCAGACCGTAAGGGCCAGCCAGACCGTAA
>Ga0335085_10006456_pt1 | contig 18497 bp, 20 predicted proteins | sample Lox_Sample_45_FD_206712 | JGI IMG/M metagenome (GOLD analysis project Ga0335085, IMG submission 206712) | Soil microbial communities from Loxahatchee National Wildlife Refuge, Florida, United States - Lox_Sample_4.5 | ecosystem: Environmental > Terrestrial > Soil > Wetlands | place: USA...
AGGAGGTAATGGGACCGGTTGCCGTTTATCGTCTTCAGCCAGGCGCCTTTATAAATAATAGTGTAAGAAAATTTATTGGCGATATTGATGCCGCCGGTGGCATTGAAGGCAAGACCCGAACAAAAATCATAGTCGCGGCCGTCCGGGGTAATATACGCATCGGGTACTGCAGCCAGCAGCACCAGGCCTCCGGCGACGGTGGTATGGATCTTGATTCCTTTCGTCAGTCCGAAGGTGGAGAACAGATTAAGCTTTATGTTCTGAGAACTGTAAGAGAATGCCTCGTTACGAATAAAGTCATAATTGGCTGTCAGCAGGAGGGTCTGACGGATATTTGCCGTCGACTGGATGTTCCAGCCGGTGAGTGATCCGTACAGGCTTACAATGTTCACCAGTGAGCTGTCGTCCTTTCCGAGTTCCGCATTGATATACATATAACTGAAGGGGGTCTTGTTGCTCTCGTATGGCGAACCATACAAAAGCAGTGCATGGCCATATAAACCAAAATTGCCGTCGGTGTGGTCGACTTTGAATTTTCGTAGTCCCAGGTCCACTTCCGTATAAATTTTGGTGGAATCCTTCCGGGTTGGATCATATTTCGATCTGCCCCATTGCCCGTTCAATATCCTGTTGAATCCACCGACCGGGTTGATCAGCAACGCGAATACTTCGCTAACCTGCCGGCTAAGACCGCGGCTGTTATTATTAACGAGCTTGTTGGCTAACCGGTGGGTCACTTCGCCTAATGTAACGCCACCGAAGCCGGTATTTATGAAATCATTTGTAGCGGGAGCCTGGTTTTCCGCGACGGTCTCCCACAAGTAGCTTCCCGCGAAGGAGGCGGGCACAGATTGCCAGAAGCTGTAGCCATTTTCTCTGAAGGCATTGAAGAAAAGGCTCCCGTGATAGGGGTGACCGAACTGGTTTGTAACAAATGGATCGTTATCCCAGGCCCAGCTGCCGGGTTTCAGGTTGTCGGCGACGGACTGGAATGAAATATGGGTGTAGTCTTCCTTTCTGAGGTATTGATCGACCAACCAGGGAGTCATTTCCACCAGCGTCAATTCTCCCGCGCCGCGCCAAAATCTTTTCCTGACCGGCGTATCGGGGAAATGGGTTTTGGGTACGCTGTCATCACCCAATGCTTGCCGGTTAAAGGAGGGTTCGCAAAAGACGGGGTTGAACGGACTGAGTAACAGAAGAAGGAATATGAATCGAAACAGTCCAGCCATTTTCAGCCAATTTTTTTTGAATTTATTCCAGATAAGTTCCCTGTCGAATGACCGCGATCAGGAAATTCGCTGACAAAAGTCATGCTGCGGCTATCGTCATTCCGATATCTTTAAAATCCAAATTTGCGGTATGAAGGCTGTCATTAAGTTCACGCGCAACCTGTTGCTGATCTGGCTGTCCTCTTGCCGAGCCCTTGACTTTTACGCCGATCCCGATAAGCCGATCTTTGTTTCCGCAAAAAAGGAAATCGCAAACCCGGAGCCGGCCGACACGCTCAATGTGGTAACGTTCAACATAAAAAAAGCGAGGAAAATACAACTGGCGATCTCCGAATTGAAACAACTGGAAAAAGAAACGCCGGTCGATATTTATTTGTTACAGGAAATGAATGAAGCGGGGGTAGAAGCGATTGCAACGGAGTTGGGCTTGAACTACTTGTATATTCCCATTGCATATGACAAGTCGGACAGGAAAGATATCGGCACCGCGATTTTAACAAAAGGCACCATCACGCATCCCGAAAAATTGATCTTGCCGCATGCGAAATGGCAGAACCGGCAACGGCGCGGCGTCACCATCGGTGAAGTCGATATCCATCAACGGAAGATACTGGTGTTCAGCGTTCACACGGAAACCGTCGCGATGAGCCGGAAAATGAGGATGGACCAGGTTGATTCTATTGTCCGCTACGGTCAACGGGAGTCGGCGTATTATAAATATGTGGTCATCGGAGGCGATTTTAATACGGCCTTTTCAGGATATTCCCGCGCGGTGGTGCGGGAATTCAACCATATCGGATTTGATTGGCAAACGGCGAGGGCCGGCCCTACCGCGAAGGCGATGATGGGGCTGGTAGCGCCGGTAAGCGACTATTTATTTTCACGGGGGTTTGGATACATGAACGGCTATGCGGTGCGCAGTTCAAGATCAAGCGATCATTACCCCGTGGTGGCGACATTGCGGTTTTGAAGATAGTCTGGCTTCACCTTCAGGCGCAGAAAATCGATTTCCCGCCCGAGAGCATGCGTTCAGCAAAGGACTTTGAATAAATACGGTGATCGCTTAATGAACGATCAGCACTTGTACCTATTTATTGATTTTAGATTTTCCTATCTCGCTTAAAGTCACCATATTGGGCGTTTGAGACCACAATATGAATACCTCTTTCCCTACGGTCGCCATTGCGGATGACCACGAGCTTTTCCGGCAGGCCGCCGTTACCGTCCTTTCGCAAATCGGTTTCCGGGTGATACTGGAAGCGGCCGATGGGCTTGACCTGCTCAGCCTCTTATCCCATCGGGCTCCGCTGCCGGATGTCTCCGTGCTCGACATCGATATGCCGTTCATGGACGGTTATGAGACCGCCCGCCGGTTGCAGCGCGAATTTCCCAGCATCAAAATCGTTGCGTTGACCCAGTTCTATGATCGCGACAAAGAACGCAGTATTCTGGAGGCGGGGGCGGTAACGATGCTGACAAAAGGCAGCGATCCCGGGGTCTGGAAAGAGGCGATACTAAAAAATTTTTGGAAAACCAGATAGCATCCGGGGGTAAATTGGTCTATATCAGAACCCAGTGAAAAAAGGCCAATGAAAATTAGCCGTCGCTTATGGAAAAAGTTTCAAGGAAATTATTTGTGCTATCGCCTGGCGCTTTAACCTTTTCCGACAACAGCAAAGCATCTGCAATATAACTGATTTCATACTCGTCTAATCTACCGGAACGGGATAAGCTTTCAAACGCGTCCAAGTCCTCTTTAGCTAGGTCGAAATACTCATCCTCAATCAAGTTAATGGGCGCCGAGACGCCCCTCTTTGCCAATTGATGCTTATAGGTTAACACTTCAGATTCAATTTCCGTCTTAAATGAGTCGACAGCCAGCTGACCGCGCAAAAAAAGCTTAATTTGACTCAACCGCATATTCGTTCATTTTGTAAAATTTGTAGTCGCACTTCCTGGAAAACCGGTGAACTCATTTGATCACCTGGTATTGTCCAGCAGCCTGCTGACCTCCTTGTGGAACCTGCCTGGATCTTGTATGGGGCCGCCATGGCTCACTGCGGGCATCACCACCAGCCTGGCGCCCGGGATGAGTCTGGCGAGCGATTCAAAATGCGCGCGGGTATAGAACTGTTCATATTCACCACATCCGATGACGACCGGTATGCCGATGTGGTGGAGCGCCGTCGTGTCAAGGTCAGGTTCGGTACTGTAAAGTTTTATTATCTGCGCCCGTAAATTTGCGAATCCGTCCGGGGTAGGAGATAGTCTCCGGTAGTTTTCCTTTACCCGGTTCATAAACTTTGCTGCCAGGGCCGAATCAAATGGCTCGTGCCTTTCACCGGACTTGTTGTAGTTGCTGCCGTAGGTGAACAGTTTCTTTATATATGCGGGATATTTCATCGCCATCACCAGCCCCGTGATCCCACCGTCACTCCATCCAACAACGGATGCTTTTGGTACCCGTAAGATGTCCATCAGTCCTTTTACATCGGATGCGAACAGGGCATAGCTAAATGGCCGATCGTCCATTGTACTACGTCCATGACCCCGGGTATCCATGACAATGACCCGGTGTGTAGTTGCCAGCAGTGGCACTTCAAAGCCCCAGTCCTCCGAGCTGCTGAAACCACCGTGCAGAAGGATTACCGGGTCTTTGCCTGTTTTGTTGAACACCGCAAAATACAAACGTGCGCCGTTTACACTGGCCAGCCCGCTGGTATCTGCATTCGGCATGGCAGGTATATCCGGGAGTGTTTTCCAGCGGGGGATCGTTTGGGCAAAGCCATGTTTCGTTCCCGGAAGCAATGCTAAGCAGATGATCAATATGTGTTTCATCGTGAGGGTGTCTTATTGAACGAGTAAGATAGGATATTTTGTGCCTGGAAACGGGCCGTTTTTATTTCGCTCGCTTCTATCATAGCCCGAGCTGCTTTTTAACCTTGTTGGAGAGTTTCATGGCAATCAGTCCGTAGGCGGTTCGGATCAGACTTTCCCATTCCCCGTCACGCACGGCGGCGGGGTTTTGTATGGCCACCCACTGGTTGCGGCCGCTATAGGGAGCTGGCGCGATGTCCTTCCGCTCGCAAAGCTCGGTAAATGTTTCGTTGGTGCATTTCAGGACGACCAAAAAGTCTCCGCGCGTGTCGAGCACGCAGAACATTTTCCCGCCGATGCAAAAACAGCAATCGGTACCCCACTTCACTTCCTCGGTGACCCCGGGAAGGCGTAGGCAGAACGCCCTGATGGATTCATAATCCATTGAGTAATGCTTTCTATTCGGCAGAACCGCCGATTTTATTTCTTACAATACAAGAAGGAGGCTGCGCCGGGCCCCTCGATCACTTGTTGTATACTGCGGCAAACTCCTTCGCGAATTCGGCGAATTTTCTTTTTCCCAGGACGGCGGGTTTATGCTTTATATAGTCATCCCAGAGCTTATTCTCGCGAATTGCCACACCCATTTCTGTATAGTTTTTGGCTATTTCGTCCGGCAATCCGGCCTGCTTCATTCCGCCCAATGCATCGGCATCGCTGAATTCGACCCATTTCAGATCCGGTTTGCCGATCGCCGCGCCCAGGATAGAAGCCACTTCGCCTGCGGTCTTCTCGTCGCTTGTGACATAACGAATGCCTTTGCCGGTAAACGATTGTTGTAGCTCTTCCGCAGCGGCGTCGGCGATGTCTGCCGGGCTTACCAACGGAAGATGGTTGCCGGCTCCATAGTTGCTTCCCAGGATGCCCATGTGTTTGATCATATCCACGTTGCTATAAAAATTTGTGTAGAAAAAGCCTGCACGGAGATGTCGTACCGCTACGCCGTCGAATGCGTTCAGGGCCTGTTCAACATCAAATAACCCTTTGATCGGTCCGGTACCCTCGGGTAAATGCGCGCCGATGCTGCTAAGGTTTACGACCTTTTTGACGCCTGCCGCCTTGATGGCCTTTGTGTAGTTGGCGCCTATTCCGCTGATGTAAGACCGCCAGTTGTCTGCCGCGAAATTGGGGGGTACCATGGTATATACCGCGTCGGCACCGGTAAATGTGCGGGTAAGAAAGGCAACGTCCTCGACCGAACCGATGGCGGCGCTTGCGGCCAAAGCCTGGATTTCGGTTGTCTTTTCTTTCTTGCTACTCACTACCGTTACCTGATGACCGGCTTTGATTAAATCAAGCGCCAGCGGCTTGCTGATGTGGCCCAACGAACCAGTTACTACTATTTTCATGATGTTAAATTTTGTATTTGCCCGGACAAAGGTATATTTGTACTAACTTTTATACAAGTACTTACCCTTAAGTATGTATCATGACAAAGATCAAGCCAACCTCCGTCATACAGGAGAATAAGCAGCTCGCCTTCAAAGAGTGCCCCGTTACGTTTGTGATGGAGAAGATAGGCGGGTATTGGACGCCCATTATTTTATATCATCTCCTGGCTGGCAGTAAACGCTATAGCGAGATCAGGAAAGCTATTCCGGCCATCACCGAAAAAGTATTGATCCAGCACCTGAAGCGGCTGGAAAGCGACCGCCTGGTGCAGCGGGAGGCTAAGCCTGTAGTACCTCCCTATGTTACGTATCGTCTCACGCCTTCGGGCCTTGCGCTGAAACCGGTATTGGACGCCATGATCGTTTGGGCCATGGATTTTCCGGGTTAAGTGGTCGTGCAGACCCGCACCAGGCTGACGGCCCCGGAAGAGCGCGGATAGTTTGGAGGGATCCTAATGGAGAATGGCGCAGCTGCTACGCCACGCCATTCAATATAATTAGAGGGCCTAATTTTTATCTGCGACCATGTCCATATCCCCCACCGTGTCCGCCAAACCCACCGCCGCCAAATCCCCGGCCATAGCGCGCGCCTAAGAATCGGGCCCGGTCAAAACGCCCGCCGTTGAAATAACCGGCATATCTCCGTTCAAAGAACGGGCGGTAATGGCTATAATACCAATAATCGCGATAGTGACCGTTCCAGGCCGGAAAGTCGTAATACGCATACCCGGGAAATTCGTCTTCATAGACCACGCCATCGCTGCTGGGGTAACCGTTGGGGTCGACATATGCGCCCTGGTCGTCATAGGGTTGCTGGTATACCGGAGCGGGTGCAGGGTAGACCACCGGCGGCGGCGCTACGTAAACGCGGGGTCCGCGGAAAGGAAACCCGAAATGGGCGCGGACGTATACCTGTGCATCGCTCGTGGAGACGATCAGCAGGCTTGCGGCAGTCAATGCGGTGAGTGTAAGGATCTTTTTCATATTGTTCATGATATTAAGTTGTATATAAGAAGGGAAGCAGGACTGGATATTTAATCCGACTATGTTAAGATTAAGGTAAAGCCGAATATTGGGGAATTTGCGGGAAGGAACGGCGTTTGCATACGCCTTCAAAAACAAGTATTATGCAAAAAGAAAAAACTTCGGCGAAGTCGACCGCGCGAGGCTCGAAGGAGACATCCAAAAACGGTCCTGGCCAATCGCATACCAAATCATCGGGCGGACGGACGGCGGATACCTCCCACAAGCCTAACCGGTCAAGCGAAAAAAGTGGGCGAAAAGAGCAGGTCGAGGATTCTCGCCTCAAGGAATTTTTTACCGATGAACTAAAGGATATTTATTGGGCCGAACAAAAGCTCGTAAAAACGTTGCCCAAATTGCAGAAAGCCGCCAGTTCAGAGGAACTTCAGGAGGCCTTCAGCAGCCACCTGGAAGAAACAAAGGGTCACGTAGAGCGGCTGGAGCAGGCCTTTAAGCTGTTGGGCGAAAAGGCCCAGGCAAAAAAATGCGACGCGATGGAAGGGATTACCGAGGAAGGCGCCTCAGTTATCGAAGATACGGATGATGGCACTGCTACGCGCGACGTTGCATTGATTATGGCGGGGCAAAAGGCGGAACACTATGAAATCGCCACCTACGGGGGCCTGATCCAGATTGCTCAGACGCTGGGCCTTGCCGAGGTTGCCAATTTGCTTGAACAAACGCTTGAGGAAGAAAAAGCGGCCGATCAAAAACTCACCGAGATTGCGGAAAGCAATATCAATTATTCCGCCGCGGGGGAAAAGAAATAGCGGTTGATCGATATTCAATACGCGTTTTCGGCGGTCGCACTTTTAAAGATCGCATTGACTTTTTGAAAACGGTAAGCAAAAATGCCTTCCACCCGCTCACGTAGGAACAGCCGGTTAGCCACATTGCCGAGGATGCCCATCGGCGCCCGCCAATGGACGATATCGGTCATCTCTACACCGGCATTCACCGCGCGGAAATGGTGTTGATGATGCCAGAACCGGTACGGTCCAAACCGCTGTTCGTCGACAAAGTATTTTTGCTGTTCTACCTGCGTAATCTCGGTCATCCAGTACACGGGTATCCGAAGCAAGGGCTTGACCCGGTACTCGATCAGTTGTCCGGGATACATCGCCGCCCCATGGTATTTGGAGACTATGTTGAAATCAAGATAGTCAGGTGTGATGAGCCGTAAATTGTCCGGGTTGGTGAAGAATTCCCAGGCTTGGGAGAGGGTACACGGAATGATTTGAACGGTATGAAGTCGTTGGGTAGCCATAATGCGCTTTCAGTCAAGCAATTTTTCAAGTTCATCCACGGATTCGAGAAAATGGGTTCTTTTCGAGGGCACCAGAAGGGTAGACAGCCGGTCGCCTGCGGCGTAAATGCGACTATTTTTTACCCCGGCGGCAAGCGTTCGGAGATATTGCTGCATCCCGTCGGGGTCCTGCCGGTGTACGAAAAAGAAAAGGATATTCGCCGGCCTTATGGTCGCGGCAGCGGCGAATAACGCTTCCGCGGGAACGTTTGCGCCCAGGTATACGGATTTCCTACCCGACAACCGAATCAGGTAGTGTGCGATGAGCAAACCGGTTTCATGAAATTCATTTTCCGGCAGGAACAGGAGCCAGTTCCCCGCTGTCGTGACCGGCGACGGCAACAGATCGATGGCGGTGAGTACCTTTTGCCGGATCAGGTTGGTGATAAAATGTTCGTTGCCCGGGTTGACTTGGTCGCTGTTCCAGAGGATCCCGATGCGCTGTAGCGTGGGATAGAGGATCCTGATATAGGTGTCGCGGACACCATACCGCGCCAAACATTGAGCGAAAATATTGGTGAAAAAAGGCTCATCATACGAAAATCCCGCGGCAATCAGCTGGGCGATAAAAAAGCCCTCCTGGTCGCCCTGCGCCGGCGTCTTTTTATCCTCGATCATCCGGAACAAAGTACTGTCCGGCAAGGCGCAGATCTCCGAAACCTTGTTTCCCAGTTCAAGCAGCGATACGATATTCAGGAGCCGCCGGAGTTGCTTGTTATTATAATATCGGGTGTTCCCTTCCGACCGGTCGGGATTAAGCGCGTTATACCTTTTTTCCCAAACTCTGATCGTAAACGGTTTCACGCCTGAAAGCCGGGAGAGCTCGGAGATCGAAAAGTGGTCCATGACGGGTAACTGGTTGGTTGTGGGCGAAGAAGATTTTGCATCCGCGGGCGGCCTGGCAATTTTGTTTAGTTTCTGGCCTGCATATTGCAACAAAATAAAATGTTTTTCGGGCGTTCTCAAAATTTATTCTCCTGTGGCGGTCGCCACCTTAAGGCCTTCCTGGCATAGCAAATTCAGCAGAACCAATTCCATCCCGTAAAAAATATCTTCCAGCGGGATGGTTGCGATCCGGAGGCCAAGAATGTCCTGGGGATGGTAAAGGACGACCGGCTCTGCCAGGCCGGTACCGGTCAGCAGGCCATCCACCACCAACAGCGGCAGCAGGAGGATTGCCCAGACAACATAGAAACGGCCCAGCCATGCTATCTTCCAGATCAACCGGCAACAGATCAGCAACAAGGCAAGGGACAAGAAAGTATAGGCCGTATACCGGCAGTCGATCTTCCAGACACCGATGACGAAAAGAAAGCCGATCAACAGCCAGGTGACAGCCGGTGTTTGCAGCGCGGCGCTACTATGGTTGAAAAGCCCCCCGATACAGTATACGGTAAAGACGCAAGCGTAGGGAATGCAAAGGAAGAACAGCCATTCTTCCACGGGCAGGTTTCCGATATATACGCCGGTCAGGTACCGTGGGTTAAACCGCCAGGTCCCCACGCTGGTAAAATACGCATCCCATGCTACGAAGAGTGTTGCCGTCAGCACCATCGCCGGCAACGCGCGCCGCCAGCGGCTGTAGTACTTTATCCGCGGATGGAATGAAAAGGCCAGGGGTATCGCCACGGTCAGCAGGTCGATCAGTAAGTAGGTTGCCTTCATGACAGCCGCTCTTTTTTTTCCATCCGGAAATAGCGAAAGGGAACCCATAGCATCCCAAAACACTCGCCATCCTCTTTACCGAGATGCTTGTGATGCATTTTGTGTGCCCGGCGGATGGCGCGGAGGTACCGGTTGTCGGAGTGGCGGAATAATTTAAACCGCTGATGTATGAAGATGTCATGGACAAAGAAATAGGCCACCCCGTACAAGGTAATGCCCAGACCGGCCCAGAACAGCCAGTTATAGGCTGCCAGGACGCCGGCCAGCAGACAGGCGATCCCGGGCAGCGCGAAGATCAGGAAGAAGAAATCGTTTCGTTCAAAAAAACCCGAAGATTCTTTCCGGTGGTGATCGCGGTGGAGGGTCCATAGCCAGCCGTGCATCAGGAATTTGTGAGCCGACCAGGCGATACCCTCCATGCCGGCGAATGCACCGGCCGTTACGATCGCATCGATCAAAACCATACTCATACTCTGTTCAATTTACATTCCAGCAAACTGTTGATCATCAGGCGCAGCTTGCGTGAATTGCTGATTCGTACCCGGCCGGACAGGATGCGCTGCGGCGGCAGTTTCTTGATCTTTGAAAAAAGGCTTTGGTAATACACATAGGCCAGGTAAACGCCACCTCTGGAGGAGACCGGCAGTTTTCGGATACCGCTCAACGCCTCTTCAAAGTCTTCCCCGATCTCTGATTCGATCCGGGCCTTCGCCTCCGGGGTAAAGCGCCCGAGATCCACCTTGGGGAAATAAACTCTTCCCAGCAGTTGATAATCGTCTTTCATATCCCGTAAAAAATTCACTTTCTGGAACGCCGCGCCAAGCTTCATGGCCGAAGGCTTCAATTCGGCAAAAAGCTGCAGGTTTCCCTCCGTAAAAACGTGCAGACACATCAGCCCGACGACTTCCGCCGAGCCGAGAATATACCGGTCAAATTCTTTTTCATCGTATCGGTTCCGCTCCAGGTCCATTTCCATGCTTTCGAAAAACAGCCTGATCAAATCGACGTCGATGGAATAGCGGCGAACCGCTTGCTGGAAGCTGTTTAAGATCGGATTAACCGAGATGCCTTCGGCAATCGCCTGCCAGGTATCGAATTTGAACTGTTCGAGCAGGCCGCGCCGGTCGTAGGCGTGGAAACTATCCACAATCTCGTCAGCCAGCCGGACGAAGCCGTAAATGGCATAAACGGCGTCCCGGATCCGTTTGCCCAGAAAGTAGATACCAAGAGAAAAACTGGTACTGTACAACCGGGTCGTCGCCTTGCTCACTTCGTTCGACAATATATCATAACGCTCCTTCATATCTTGTTCTTTTGAAATGCTTCATCACCTGGGCCGCTGCTATTTTACCGGAGATCAGGGCGGCAGCCACACCCGGGCCGGGGACGGTGAGTTGTCCGGCGTAAAAGAGGTTGCTCAGGTTGCTGTTTCTCATGCTTGGTTTCCAGATTGCGGTCTGGCGAAGTGTGTTGGCCAGGCCGTATGCATTGCCGCGGTAGGCGTTGTATTCCCTTGTAAAATCGCTCAGGCCGAAACTCTTCCTATAGTCGATGAACGGTTTTATTGCTTCGCCAGTGTGCGCTTCCAGCCGTGCCAGCATGATCTGGAAATAATGCTCGCGCATCACTTCGCTATCCTCCAGGTCCGGGGCCAGCGGCAGAAGAAGGAACAGATTTTCATGTCCCGGTGGAGCGACGGAAGGGTCTGTCTTCGATGGGCAACCGACGTAGAACTGCGGGTTGTCCGGCCATTTCGGGTCGGCGTAAATGTCCCTGGTATGACCATCCATGTCGCCATCAAAAAAGAGCGTATGGTGCGATAACCGCCGAAGGCGCTTCCGGATGCCAAGATAATAGATCAGGCAGGAAGGGGCCATCGTTCTGCTTTTCCAATAGTCGGCTGTGTAATTGCGGAACTGCGGCGGCAGGAGCCGGTCTTCCACGTGGTGATAATCTGCCGCGGCTACGACGGCATCGAATGGATAAAAGGTTCCGTTGACGACCACTCCGTCTGCCAGTGAGCCGCTGACCGAAATCCGCTCGATGGGGCTATTGTAGAAGAACCTGGCGCCGGCTGCTTCACCGACTGCTGCCACCGCGGAGACCACTTTGCCGAAGCCTCCCCGGGGGTACCAGGTGCCTAGTCGCAGTCCGGCATAGTTCATCAGGCTGTACAAGGCCGGGATTTGGTCTGCGGATCCACCGAGGAAGAGGACGGGGAATTCCATTAAAGAAACAAGTCTCGGATCCCGGAAATATTTCCGCACATGACGGCGAAGAGATGTCAACAGCTGAAGCGACCACGCGCCCCTGAGTACACCGGCACGAAGAAATTCGCGCAAGGACAGGCCGGGCGAGTAGATCAGGTGCTGCATAGCCGTCTCGTATTTGTATTGGGCGCCTTGCATAAAGCGATCCAGCCGCAAGGCGCTACCCGGCTCAATACCCTCGAAAAGGGCCTTTAGCCGATCGAATTCATCGGGAACCAGCAGCGTACTTTCTTTTTCAAACACGACTTCAAAACCCGGGTCGAGCAGTGTCAGCCGGTAATGGTCGGCGGTGCTGCTGCCAAAATCGGCGAAAAAACGATCGAATACGTCCGGCATCCAGTACCAGCTCGGTCCCATATCGAACACATATCCTTCGGGCACCGCCATCTGGCGGGCGCGACCGCCGGCGGTTGTATGCTTTTCAAATACGGAGACCTCGTGGCCTTCGTACGCCAGATAAGCCGCTGCGCTTAATCCCGAAAATCCCGCACCAATAACTGCCACGCTGGCCATAATGACGATTTAGATAATTTTGTCTAACTTTATGCAAAAATATCTAAACAAAATAGATTTTCCAAAAATTGGTAAAAATGCGGAAAGGCGGGGGGCTGCTTCCGACATGCGTATGTACGTGCACTCCGCGGTGCAGATTCATGTTTAAGTAAGCAAGGATAAATGTAGACACGCTTTCCCCGAACGGCGAAAGCGTTTGATAACAAGGAGTTTGTGGCGCTTGTGGGCCCTATTTCCTAACCATCTTGATCTCCATATTCTTAAACTCTTTACCGCCGGCTGTCGAATACATGGCCAGTTCCTCATGGTTGTCGTCGACGATCTTTAATGTCTCCTTGACAGGGATGTCTTTTCCGGAGACCGGGTCGACCTCATTCCCGGTAAAGGTGATGGTATTGCTGGCGGCATCCCAGGTACCGGTGAGCACCATGATCCCGGTGCCCATATTGTCGATCCAGGTGTTGACGAAGATCTTTTTCGCGTTGTCATATGCGGTGGTGGAGACGCCGGTAAACGGCTGCCCCATAAAACTTCCCGTATTGGTCTGTTGCAGGTAACGGCCGCCGAGGATCATCTCGTTCTTTGCTTCGGTGGTGGAATTCATCGGCTGGGCGCCGGGAGCCATCCACATCGTGACGGTACAGGTCCAGGTGCCGGCAGACTTCGCCAGCATTTTATGGATCTCACCGGGCGCCGCATATGCGGCCATAGCCTTCATGTCTTCGTTGCTTTGCGCGTAGGTGGAGCGGGGGATGAAAAAGAGGAAAATCACGGGCAAAGCAAAGGTTAGCCGTTTCATAACATGTGTTTTGGTAGGATAGAAAGATAGTGAATATAATTGATTTGTCTGCCGCATGAAATTTAAGTATATTGATTATCAGTATACTTCCATCTCCATTTCCTTCAACTACCACACTATGTTCCGAAATTATTTTAAGACCGCCGTCCGCAATATGATGAGAAACCCAACTTTCTCGTTCATCAACATTTTTGGACTGGGGCTTGGCATTGCGTGCAGCCTGTTTATCTACCTGTGGGTCCGGGATGAGCGTAGCTACGATGATTTTCATGCAAACGGGGACCGGCTTTATAAAATAATTGTACATAGTAAGGACAAGAGCGGCGGCATATCAGCCAGCGAGGAATATTCCCCCGGGCTGCTGGCCGAAGCCCTGAAAAAGGAGATTCCGGAAGTGCAATATGCTGCAATGGTCGCGTGGGACGATGATCTTTTGTTTACGGTCAACGAAAAAAGCGCAAAGGAGAACGGGCGCTATGCAAGCCCCGATTTTTTTGAGATGTTCAGCTTTCCGCTGGCGCAGGGAGATGCTAAAACAGCATTGTCATCGCCGGATAATATCGTGATCTCCCAAAAGCTGGCGGACAATTATTTCGGTAAGCAAAATCCGATCGGCAAATCCGTTCGCATCGACGATAGAAGAAACTATATAGTCAGCGGGGTAGTAGCCGATCCGCCGGAAAATTCGTCGATCAAATTCGACTTTATGCTGCCCATCCAACCTTTCTTTGATGATAACCAGTGGCTCGTTGCGGGGTGGGGGCACTACGGGCCCGCAACGTACGTGATGCTGCATGCGAATGCATCGGTCGAAAAGGTAAATGCCAAGATCAGGAATTTCATTTCCCAACATGATAAAAAGGAAGGCGATAAAACACTCTCCCTGCAGTCATATAAAGACATGTACCTCTATTCCCGGTTCACAAATGGCGTCGCCGACGGCGGAAGGATTGAATATGTGCGGCTTTTCTCCATCATCGGTGTTTTTATCCTGCTTATTGCCTGCATAAATTTTATGAACCTGGCAACGGCCAGAAGCGTAAAACGCGCAAAGGAAATAGGCGTACGAAAAGTGGTAGGAGCAGAGAAAGGCCGATTGGTCAGCCAATTTTTGTTGGAGGCGTTGGTCACCACGTTGTTGGCTGTTGTGGTGGCGGTCGTAGTGGTAACCGTATTGCTGCCCGCTTTTAACCGGGTCACGGAAAAACACTTGTCCCTGAACATCCTTGACCCCTTTTTCATTTTTGTGCTGATCTGTCTCACAATCGCCACAGGCATTATCGCCGGCAGCTATCCGGCGTTATTTCTTTCGTCGCTGAACCCGTTGACCGTTTTGAAGGGGTCGCTTAAATTCAAGGCCGGTGATATTTTTTTCCGAAAAGGGCTGGTCGTTTTTCAGTTTACCCTATCTGTCGTGTTGATCGTATGCACGGCGATCGTGTATAAACAGTTGAACTTTGTCCAGACAAAGAATCTGGGGCTTGACCGAAGTAATATTATTTACATTCCATTGGAAGGCGACCTCGCGAAAAATTATGCTGTTTTTAAAAGGGAGCTGATGCCAACCGGCCTTGTCCAGGATATTTCGCAATGCACGACCATCCCCACAAATGTGCACACGTGGTCCTATGGTTACAATTGGCCCGGAAAAGACCCGAATGAGAAGGCAAAATTTATGGAAATTCATGTCGGCTATGATTTCCTTAAGACGATGAAGATCCAGTTGAGTGCGGGTCGGGACTTTTCTCCCGACTATGGCGCCGACTCGGGTAATTTTATTATAAACGAAGAAGCCGCGCGGCGGATGAACATGAGACATCCCGTTGGCGAAACAATGTCGGGAGAGGCAAAAGGGACCATCATCGGGCTCATAAAGAATTTTAATGCCCGGTCTCTTCACGACCCGGTTGAACCCCTGATCATAAACCTGCGCGAAAAGCCCGAGGGTGGATATGCGATCGTGCGGGCACAACCCGGCAGAACAAGGCAGGCTATGACCGCCCTGGAAACGGCGTATAGAAAATTCAATGCAAAATATCCGTTCGAATTCACTTTCGCGGACGATCATTTTGCGCACCAATACCACAGCGAAATGATGGTGGGGCAACTGGCGGATATCTTTGCTTTCATCGCCGTCTTTATCTCGTGCATGGGCTTGTTCGGACTGTCGATGTTCATGGCGGAACAGCGAACGAAAGAGATCGGCATCCGCAAAGTAGTCGGCGCTTCCGTCGCGCGTATTGTGGTCATGCTTTCAACGGATTTTTTAGTACTGGTGATTATCGCTTTTGTGATCGCTTCCCCTTTTGCGTGGTGGGCGATGAGTAAGTGGTTGCAAGGCTTTGCCTACAAGACCGATATCGGCTGGGTAGTCTTTGCATTATCGGGGTTCGCGGCAATCGTAATTGCGCTGGGCACGATTGGTTACCAGGCGATAAAGGCAGCGGTGGTTAGCCCGGTAAAGAGCTTGCGGACCGAATGACACCGGCATCGGGGCGGCGGACAGCTGGATAGGAATGGCTAATTCCGTTCAATTTTTGCCACGCGCGAATCTCCGTCCATCGTCCGGATGACCAGGAAATAGATCCCAAACGGATACCTGCTCATATCGATGGATCGACTTGCCGTCGATCCGTTGAACACCTGTAAGGTTCGGCCATCCAGGGTGATCAGCGTCGCAGACCGGATCACGGCTTCGCCGGATATCGTCAGGCGGTCGTGTACCGGGTTGGGATACCAGTTGATCGATACGGCCGAACCGGCGAATGCCACTTCCCTGACGGGAGAATAGGCTACGGCGCCGTTGTCATCGATCTCTACCAGCCGATAGAAATTAGCGCCGGAATTCGGATTGTTATCGACAAATTCGTATTGAAAGGACTGGTCGCTGCTACCGGCAGCGGCTACCTGCCCGATCCCGGTCCAGTTGGCGCCGTCCTGACTGCGCTGGATGGTGAAATGGCTTGAATTTTGTTGGGTGGCGGCGGTCCACTCGAGCCCCACGGAATGGTCCTGGGCTTCGGCGGTAAACGCGCTCATATTGATCGGAAGCTCGATGATCGTGTTCTGTGCGGAAACGCCGATCAGCCAGGCATCGCCGGTATGATTTACCGCGTTGGACCACGTAGGCGTCTTGCCATTGCCCCGCATATAGAGTTGGAAATGGAGCGTACTCACGCTGGTTCCGTTGACCTGGATCGATCCCGAGGCCGCGCCCGCTCCCGTGGTTGCGGTAGGCGAAGCTGCCGAATTGAGGATCGCGGTCGGCGTTACATTCAGCTCCGCAGAACCTGTCAGTTTGGTCAGGGTGACCCCGGCAGTTACCAACTGCAATTCCGTGGTAAAGCCTAATGCGTTGTACGTACCACCAATGCCGACGATATGAAGGACCGGGTTCGCCAGCGGGATGTTAAACGTTATCGTCAGGTCGGCCATGTAGTACCGGCCGTTGGTAGGTAGATTGGCGTTGTACAGCCCCATGGTCGAACTGAAAATTTCGACGGCATGATTGGTTCCGACGGCGATCCCGGCGCCGATATTGAGCGGAGTGGCGCTGAAGTCGATGTTGGACGGGGCGCTGATCCAGTTCATTGCCGGAAAAACCGGGGCCGGAGTAAGCAAGGTACTGCTGGCGCTGTTGGTCGCGCCAAAGGAAATGTCGGCGCCGTTGGCATTCTGCGAAGCCGGCAGGACGTACTGTTGATTGCTGATTGCGAACGTTGCGGTAGTGGTCGGGCTGAAGGGCGAATAGGTGCCCGTTGTCGGGTTGAGCGCGTTGTTCTCAAACGTAATGACCTGATCGGTCGTTGCCGAACCATTGGCTGCCGACCCCGAGCCGGCGACAAATTCAATGGCGGGTTGCGAGATTCCTGCGAATGGTAACAGGACCAGCAGAAATACGCACAGGATATCGGATTGTTGCGATTTCACGGGTAGGGGATTTGCATTAAAAATAGACAATATAACGCAATAGTGCAAGTGTTTTCACCTATTTTGCATTATAGAATTGGAAATGAGGTCCTTGTAAGGTGAAATCAACAACGGGCCCCTTTGCTACAATCGATTCCAACCGCCTTCCGGTTGCAGGGCACAGAGATTTTGAACAAAAAGTCTTAGTTCTCCCGTTGTTTCAATGGGGCCGGTTGGCGCGTGCCTCGGAAGGTAATGTGGGTTCAGCCTGGCCAGTGTCTGGTTAACAAAGATGGCCGGGTGTGAGACCAGCCCATTGCAAACCGTAGCACTCGTAAGCGTTCCGAAGTGATATTGACAAAGACCGGACAGTCGGGGATATTTTTGAAATAAATTTTCCAGCTTCCACTCATACTCTACGAGTTTTTTCAGGTCCCGGTCGCGGCCCAACTCCCAGGTCATGTCACCGGTTGCCCATAAGCCGTTGTAGCCATCGCTCAATGCCAGGTTGATGGCGTCCTCAAGCTGGCGCAACATCGCATCGACATCGAAGTGCCCGTCCTTTAACTGGCGTTGATCCGATGACAGGATCAGCCGGCCATTTGCGATCTCTTCCTGCACATCCACACCGATGGGAAAAAGATACGATCGCAGCCCGGCCACCATGGCCGGACTGTTCAGGTACATGCACCGTACATTCCCGGAAAGTTGTTGTTTAATGTGCGCCCCGATGGCGGTTAGCATCTTGGCGGGCGAGCCGTCATAAATGAGGCACTGGTGGCGAGGTATTGCTTCCATAACGATATAGATCATAGCAATATACGCCAAAGGAGCCTGAAATTCTGACAACTGCCGCTGACATTTTTTACTGAAAATTTTTCATTTTTTTTGATCGGCACGAGGCTTGATGTCCGAAAAACCGCGGATAATTTTTGAGTGTTCACGCTACGAATACGATGCATCGTATAAAAATCAGTTTCTATTAAACATTAAAAATCAAACAATTATGTCAAACGCACTCCATCTCACTCCACTCCACGACAGGGTCGTCGTAAAGCCGGCGCCGGCAGAAGAGAAAACGGCGGGCGGTATTATCATCCCCGATACAGCGAAGGAAAAGCCGCAACGCGGCACGGTGATCGCCGCCGGTCCGGGCAAAAAAGATGAGCCGACCATGGTTAAAGAAGGGGATACGGTGCTATATGGAAAATACTCCGGCACAGAGATCCGTCTTAATGGGGAAGACCTGCTGATCATGCGTGAATCGGACATTCTGGCGATCGTATAAGCTATCCATTCCTTTGTTACAAAAATCACCAATCTATCAGAAAACGTTTAAATCTGCTTGTTATGGCAAAGAATCTCTTTTTTGAAATCGAAGCACGGAACAAGATGAAGCGGGGGGTAGACACCCTGGCCAATGCCGTCAAGGTGACCCTGGGTCCCAAGGGACGTAATGTAGTACTGGAAAAGAAGTTTGGCGCTCCTTCCATCACCAAGGACGGGGTGACC
>Ga0335085_10006457_pt1 | contig 18496 bp, 13 predicted proteins | sample Lox_Sample_45_FD_206712 | JGI IMG/M metagenome (GOLD analysis project Ga0335085, IMG submission 206712) | Soil microbial communities from Loxahatchee National Wildlife Refuge, Florida, United States - Lox_Sample_4.5 | ecosystem: Environmental > Terrestrial > Soil > Wetlands | place: USA...
CCGGCCCGGCGGGCGGCGGGGGTCGATCCCACGGTAGCGCTGCGCGCCGAGTAGGGACTACCTCCAGCTCGGGGCCGAGCACCTTGAGGGCGACGTGCCGGTCGAGGGCTACCGGCCCCCGCCGAGCCGCCGCCCGAGCTCCTCGGTCCAGTTCACGGCCACCACGAGCTGCCGGTTCTGCTCCACCGGCCGGATCATGATGAAGCTCCGGCCGTCCGCCGCCACGTCGTAGTTGGGGTGATACGACTCCGTCGCGTAGGGCCCCTGGAACACCAGCTCGGGCGCGGAGACCGCGAGCCTCGGAGAGGTCGCGACGGTCGCGACCAGAAGCTTGGTCCCGCTCCGGAAGTACAGCCGCCGCCCGTCGCGGGACCAGAGGGGCTCCGAAGCTCCGCCCGACGACACCGGCACCCGCGCACCCCCCGGCATCAGAGCCCGCAGGTACACCTCTTCGACGCCCGACTCGTTGGACACGTACGCCAGCCATTTCGAGTCGGGCGAAATCCGCGGCTCCTTCTCGTCAGCGACGCTGACGAGCAGGCCCACCGGCTTCTTCTCGCCCTGGAGCGGCAGGAGATAGACGTTCCGGTTCGAGTCCGGCGTGTCGGCCCGGTACACGACGGCCTTCCCGTCGGGCGTGAAGAGCGCTTCGCGGATGGGATTGTCCGCGTGATAGAGCATCGTGGCGTCCGCCGAGCCGTCGGCGGGCTGGATCCAGATGGCGTTGTTCGGCTCCCGCGACGACATGTACAGGAGCGTCCGGCCGTCCGGGGACCACTCGGGCCGGTTGTTGAACCCCGAGTGCGTGATCCGTTCCCGCGTGTGCAGCGCCAGGTCGGTCACCCAGATCTCGGATTCCGTGGCCCCCTGGACCTCGTAGGCCAGGCGGCGCCCGTCGGGAGAAAGCCGGGGATGGAGATACACCTGGGCCGAGTCGAGGATGGGGTGCGGCTGGCCGTGGAGGTCGACGGAGACGAGCTGGCTCACCGCGCCCCCGTGCTGGTAGAACAGCGTGCCCGACTCGGACAGGGCGACCGGCACGTCCCACCCGGACGCCGGCACGGTCACGCTGTCGTCGACCTGCACGGGCGTGCCCGCTTCGAGCCGGTCCACGTCGAACGGCGCCGCCATGACGGCCCCGTCGGCCCGCACGTAGATCAGCTGGCCGTCCGCCAAGCCGACGGCGCGGATCCCCTTCAGCGCGGCGAAGACCTTGGGCTTCCCGGTGGACATCGGGATCACGCCGATGTTCAGATCCGTGGTGCTGGCGATGGTGCTGCTGTAGAGAATGAGGCGCCCGTGATCGGCCGCCACGGGGGAAAGCTGGAGCCGCTCGCCGGTGGCGGAATCGAGCTGGGTGAACCGTTTCGCGTTCCCCCCGCCCGCCGACACGCGATAGAGACCGCTCCCTTCCGAGTAGATCCCCCGCCCGAACACGATCTCCTGGTCCGAAATCCACGTGAGACCGGCGGCGTCGGTGCCCGAGATGTCGATGGGGCAGATGGTGGTGATGCCGCTCCCGTCCACCGCCACCTTCTTGAGCTTCCCGTCCGGCGCCCGGAAGGCCAGCCACCTGCCGTCCGGAGAGAACGCGGGATTCAGGGCGCCTTCGGTGCCCGGGAGGGAGCGGCTCACCAGGCGGTCGAGGCTCCGGACGTTGATGGTCCAGGGGTCGTTGGGTGGACCCCCGACGTAGGCGACCATCTTCCCGTCCGGAGAGATGGTCACCTGCGTGGCGACCCCGCCGATGGCGAGCGTGAGGTTGTCGGGACGCATCTCGAACCGGATGACCCGGCCGGCGGGTTCCCGGCGCGCCCATCCCCAGACCCCGCCGACGGCCAGCAATCCGCAGAGCGCGATCCAGGGCAGCGGTGACCGCGCGCTCCAGGCGCCCGGCGCTTCGCGCCGCAGGGTCCGCGCGCTCGTGGGGCGGAACCCCGGGCCTCCCGCTTCGGCGGAGAGCGCGCTCGCGAACTCCGCGGCCGTCTGAAACCGGTCCGCGGGGAGTTTGGCGAGCGCCGTGAGCACCGCGTCGTCCACCGATTCGGGCACGGTATCCCGGAAGTGCGAAGGCGGCTGGGGCTTTTCGGTGAGCACCTTGGCCACGACGGCCTGGGCGGTGGGGCCCGTGAAGGGCGGGTCGCCCACCAGCATTTCGTAGGTCACGCAACCCAGCGCGTAGACGTCGCTCTTGGCGGTGATATCGCGTTCCCCCATGGCCTGCTCGGGGCTCATGTAGAACGGCGTGCCGAGCGACATCCCGGTTTCGGTCATGCGGGTGCCGCCGGCTTTGCTCGCGGCGAGGGCGATCCCGAAGTCGGCGATGAGCGCCCGGCCGTCCAGCAGCATGATGTTCTCGGGCTTGATGTCGCGGTGGATCACGCCGCGCCGGTGCGCATAGTCGAGCGCGCCCGCCACTTCGCCGGCGATGCGGACCGCCTCGCCGATCGCCAGCTGCTTTTCGCGGACCAGGCGCTCCCGCAGCGATTCGCCTTCGACGAAGGGCATCACATAAAAGAGGAAGCCGTCGGCGGTGCCCGAGTCGAAGAGCGGCAGGATGTTCGGGTGCTGGAGGTTCGCGGTCGTCTTGATTTCGGCGAGGAAACGCTCGCCGCCAATCACCGCCGCCAGCTCGGGCAAGAGGACCTTGAGCGCGACCTTGCGGTCGTGCTTCAGGTCGTGCGCCAGGTAGACGGTGGCCATGCCGCCCTGCCCCAGCTCCCGCTCGAGACGGTAGCGGTCGGCGAGCGCGGCCGCGAGGCGGTCGAGGGCGTCAGTCATGGCGGGCTCGCCGGGGGGCGACGGCGCTCACCCGGCCGGCCGGCCCGATAACCGCCTCGACCGCGAGCGCCCGGAGACGTCGCAGTGGCGAAGGCTGCGGACCAGGAACAGGAGAGAAACCTCAAGATACGCCGCGCCCGTGTCGTCACGCGCCCCTCATTTGAGGAAGTTCATCCGCTGCATCAGCGCGACGAACCGCGGCTCGGAGCGCAGGGGATCGTACATCGGGTCCACCTTCAACCAGACCAGTTGCTGCGAATTGGCGACGTAGGCCTGCTCGAGATAGTCGAGGGCGCGCGCGTGGTCCCCCAGGCCGAGGTACAGCAGCGCCAGCGCGTGCGGGGCCACGTGGCCTCCGGGTGAGATCTTCTTCAACTCCCCGATGGCCGCCATCGCGCCCGCGCGATCCCCCGACTTCGCCTGCGCGTACGCCAGAATCGCGGTCACGAACGGCGGGGCGCCCCGGGCTCGTGAGGCCTGGAATTTCGCGATCGCTCCCCGGTAGTCGCCCGCACCCATCGCCACCAGCCCCTCTTCCTCGGCGGGAAAGAAGAAGGTGGGGTCGAGATCCTCCGCCTTGCGGTCCAACGCCAGGGCGTCGGCCGTCCGGCCCGAGAACATGAGCGCGACCACCTGATCGGTCAGGATCGACGGAGAGAGTGGATCGAGCGCGATCGCGCGGTCACCTTCGGCGGTCGCCTCGTCGAACCGTCCGACGATAGCGAGGATCAAGCCGAGCTGGTCGTGGGCGAAGGCGTAATTGGGATTCAGCGCGATGGCCCGCCGGAGCTCCCGCTCGGCGCCGTCCCAATCGTAATCGAGCCACCCCTCGAACACGCCGAGTGACGTGTGTGCTTCCGCCGACATGCTGTCGAGCGCGACGGCGCGTTCGGCGGTTTCCTTGGCGAGGGGCTTCGCATCGGTCACCGAGATGAAGCCCTCGTTGAACGCCGCCCACGTGTACGCATCCGAGAGCCCCGAGTACGCCGGCGCGAACGTCGGGCTCAGAGTCACCGCGGTATCGAACTGGGCGATCGCGAGTTGGAGATTCTGATCGCTGGGGCGGGCGAAGAAATACCGGCCCTTGAGATAGGCGTCATGCGCCGCCGGATCGATGCTGGGCGCATTCGACAGGCGCGACTGTTCGCGCGGTGTGAGCTGGACATTGATCGCGCCGGCGATGGCGGATGCCAGTTGCGCCTGGAGCGCCAGCACATCACTCGACTTGCGTTCGAACGTCCGCGCCCACAGATGCCGGTCGGCCCGCGCGTCGATCAGCTGCGCGGTGATCCGCACCCGGTCTCCCGCGCGCGTGACGGACCCTTCGACGATCGCGTCGACGTTCAGCGAACGGGCGATCTCCGGCGCGGGGGGACGGTGGCGGCCGGCGTACTGCATGACCGACCCGCGCGAGATGACGCGCAGGGAGCTGATGCTCGCGAGATCGGTGGTGAGCTCGTCGGTCATCCCCTCGGCGAAGTACGCCTGGGTCGAGTCGGCCGAATAGTCGTCGAGTGGCATGACGGCGATCGACCGGATGGCGCCCGGCGCCGCGGGCGAACGGCCCAGGCGCACGATGATCGCTACGGCTGCAAGCACGATGAGCGTCGCGCCCACAACGATCCCGGGGTGCCGTGCGGTACGAACGGCGGTCTGTGGGACCGCCGCGCCCGGCGCCGGGGTGGTTGGGGTGGTTGGGGCGCTCGAGAGTGCCAGGGCGAACTGCGCGACGGGGTTGAAACGATCCGCGGGCGCCTTGGCGAGCGCGCGCTGGAGCGTGGCGGCGACGGCCGGGGGAACCGCCGGTCGCAGGTTGGTGATCGGCGGCGCCTCGACCGTGAGGTGCTGGTGCACCACGCTCTTGACCGTGGGGCCGGTGAACGGCGGCTGGCCGCCCAGCATTTCGTAGAGCACGCACGCGAGCGAATACAGATCACTCCGTCCGTCGAGATCCTTCTGGCCCGCCGCCTGCTCGGGACTCATGTACTGCGGGGTACCGATCGCGGTGCCGGTCTGCGTGAGCGACCCGCCGCCCGCCTCATCGAGTGCCTTCGCGATCCCGAAGTCGGCCACCACCGCGTGGCCATTCTCGAGCAGGATGTTCTCCGGCTTGATGTCGCGGTGAATCACGCCGCGCGAGTGGGCGTAGCTCAACGCGTCGGCCACCTCCGCGGCGATGCGCAGCGCCTCGTCGAGCGGGAGTTGCTTCTCACGCTCCAGGCGCTCCCGCAGCGCTTCGCCCTCGACGTACGGCATGACGTAATAGAGGAACCCGTCCGCCTCGCCCGAATCGTAGAGCGGGAGAATGTGCGGATGGCGCAGGTTGGCGGTGGTGGTGATCTCGCGGAGAAAGCGCTCGGCGCCCAATGCCGCCGCGAGCTCGGGCTTCAGGACCTTGATGGCCACCTGGCGGTGGTGCTTCAAGTCCTCGGCGAGAAAGACCGTCGCCATCCCGCCCTGCCCCAGCTCCCGGTCAATCCGATAGCGGTCGGCGAGCGCCGCGGCGATGCGCGAGATGGCGGCGTCAGTCAAGGACGGCCCCGGCTCGCGTTGCCCGGTACCCGAATGCGATATTCGGATGACGGTGTTCGACGGTTACGACCCATCTTCCGGAGCATGGGCTTGAGCTACATCCAGGCAACCGTCCGCGGCCCCGCCGGCGAGCGAACCCTCCGCTTCCTGATCGACAGCGGCGCGATGTACTCCCTGCTCCCGGCCGACGTGTGGCAATCCATCGGCCTTGGACCCAAGCGGGAAGCGGATTTCGCGCTGGCCGACGGCACCACCATCCGCCGCGCCGTGTCCGAGTGCCACATCTCGCTGCCGCAGGGCGATGGTCATACGCCGGTCGTGCTGGGCGAACCGGGAGATGACCAGCCGCTGCTCGGCGTCGTGACCCTGGAAATCCTCGGCCTCGTGTTCGATCCCTTCCGCCGAACGCTCCACCCGATGAGGGCCCTGCTGGTCTGAGCGACCCGGACGGGCCAGCGGGAAAGCTCGGTGCCATGCCGCCCTGCCCCACCTCCCGCTCGATCCGGTAGCGGTCGGCCAGGGCTCCCCTGAGGCGGTCGATGGTCATCCGACGTTCACCGAAGGCCGGTGCGCCGAAGGGCTTGCCCTGAGGCGGTCGATGGTCATCCGACGTTCACCGAAGGCCGGTGCGCCGAAGGGGCGGCGGCGAGGCGGGGGCCAGGATCCGTCATCGAGCGGGCTTCATGGGTTCACCCGTCGTGCCGGAAGGGTCACGCCACCTTGAAGCAAAGAGAACCCCGTCGCTTGTCCATGCTCGACCGTGAACGTGATGCGCAACGACGGGTCGAACGCCGCGCCGAACACGTCGTGGCCGTACGGGATGAGCTCGAAGGCGTCTTGACCCTGCGCCTGAGCCTCGAGTGCGTGCCCGTCGTCGCTGACGGTGAACGGCAGCGTCGAGCCGTTGGGCATGGTCATCGCATAAGCGCCGACATACGGTCCGCGCTGATCGGCGCTCAGCGCGACGCGCTTCGGTGGTTGTACCAACGGGATCCCGAGTGCCGCGCGTACGACCTGCATCCCCAGTTGGTTGGACGGCGCGCTTCCCGAATTGGCGAGCACGGTCACCGACAGGCGATCCGTGGGTAAGTAGGCGTTCGCCGTGATGAATCCCATGATGCCGCCGCCGTGCTCGATGATCTGGTGACCGTTCAGGGTGTCCGCCATGAGACCGAAGCCGTAGTGGTGCGACGCCGCGGCTCCGATGGGTGTGGTCATCGCGGCGTACGATGCCGAGTCCACCACGTGCCCCGTGGCAAGCCAGACGTTCCAGCGCGCCAGGTCGCCGACGGTCGAGCAGAGGGCGCCGGCGGAGTACGGCTGGGTCATGCTCAGGAAGGCGGAATGCGTCCAGTGATCGCCGTCGCGCTCGTAGCCGGCGGCGCGCCCGGGCAGGATGCGATGCACGTCGCAGTAGTACGTGTGATCCAGGCCCAGCGGGCGCAGCAGGTCGTTCTCGATGTACTCGGGGTACGGCGTGCCGGTCACATGGTCGAGCAGCATGCCGAGGATGACGTAGCCCGAGTTGTCGTAGCGCCACTGCGTGCCCGGTGCGAACCACATGGAATCCGAGGCGGTCATCGCCACGAGCGTGTCGGGCGGCATGTCCTCCCGCCAGCGCCGTTGCCAGCGTTCGCCGACGTCCGTGTAGCTCGGGATGCCCGAGGTGTGGTTGAGCAGCTCGCGCACCGTGACGCCACGCCACGCGGCCGGAAGGTTCGGCACGTACGCGGCGATCGAGTCGTCGAGCGCAACCTTTCCGGCCTGCACGAGCCGCATCACCGCCGCCGACGTGAACTGCTTGGTGATCGAGCCGATGCGGTAGAGTGTGGCCGCGGAGGCGGGAACCCGTTCATCGAGATTCGCGAAGCCCCATCCGCCGCTCACGATCGTGTCGCGCCCCCGCACGACTTGGATCGAGACGCCGGGCGCCCCGCTGTCCGCGATGAAGGCGCGGGCGAGCGAATCCACGACGGCGCGCACGCGGGCGGCGGTCGGTGGCGCGGTCTGCGCGCGCGCTGCGATCGGGAGCGCCAAGAGCACGAGGGCGGCGATGGGCAGTCCCGAGCGGTCGGCCAGGCTTGCCCTGAGGCGCTCGATAGTCATCCGGCGCTCACCGAAGGGCGGTGCGCCGAAGAGGCCCCCTTGAGGCGCGCGGTGTCCGTCACCTCACTTTCCCCCCGGCTTCGCGCGCCGGGCCTTGTCCACGAACGGGGGATGGTGCGGCGCCTGGACTCCCTGCGTCTCCACCAGCTTCAGGGCTTCCTGCACCGCCTGCTCGAGCTGCGGGTCATGGCCCCCCGCCCAGCTCTTGGCGTCGAAGTACACCGGAAGGTCGGGCGGCACACCCTCATTCTCCGCCACCCAGTGATCGTCCGAGAACACGCCGCTGCACGGCGAGGTGATCCAGCCGAGGTCCACGAGAGGATAGGGCACGCACGCCGCCACCAGCCCGCCCCAGGTGCGCTCGCCGATGAGCGGACCGATGTGGTGCTGCCGGAACGCCCAGGGGAAGTAGTCTCCACCCGAGCCCGCGCGCTCGTTGATCAAGAGGACCTTGGGGCCCAGGACCCCCGCTTCCGGCAACCGGTAGTCCGTGCCCCCCGCCGCGTCGTTGGTGATCCCGCCGATGAGCTTGCGACTCATCATGTCCACCATGTAGTCGTCGAGCTCCCCGCCGCCGTTGAACCGCTCGTCGATGACGGCCCCTTCCTTATCCTGCTGCGAGAAGAAATAGCGATTGAACGAGACGAAGCCCGTCCCGGCGGTGTTCGGCACCCACACGTAGGCCAGCTTCCCGTGGGAGAGCGAATCCACGAGGCGGCGGTTCGATTCCACCCACGCCCGCTGCCGCAGCGCCACGTCGTTCCGCAACGGCACCACCGTCACGGTCCACGAGCCTTCGGTGGTCGGCTTGTCGTTGAGTCTCAGCACGGTCTGTTGATCGGCGGTGCCGTCGAGCAGGCGATACGGATTCTCCGCGGCGGTGAGCGCCTGGTCGTTCACGGCCAGCAGGTAGTCGCCATCCCGGGCCCGGACCCCCGGCGCCGCCAGGGGCGCTTTGAGCTCCGGATTCCAGCTCTCGGAAGTGTAGATGTGAGTGAGCCGCCAGCGCCCGTTCTGGGCCTCGAGATCGGCACCCAGGAGCCCCGTGCGCACCGTGTCCACGTCGGGGTAGTCGCCGCCGCCCGTGAAGCTGTGCCCCACGCTCAACTCGCCACCCAGCAGGTCGAGGAGGTAGCGCAAGTCTTCCCGGCTCCGGACGAAGGGCACGAGGGGAGCGTACCGGCGGTGCACCGCGGGCCAGTCGGCCCCGTGGAGGTTGGGCGCGTAGAAGAAGTCCCGCTCGATGCGCCACGCCTCCTCGAAGATCTGGTGCCACTCGGCCGCCGGATCCATCCACACGCGGAGGGCGACGTCCAGCTTGCCCTCACCGGGCTTGGGGGGCGTCGCCGTTCCCACGAGGTGCCAGTCCCGGCCCTGCTGGTACAGCAGCTTGCTCCCGTCCGCCGACAGCGCCGTGCGGCCCGCGCCGCTGACGAACGTCTCCGCCTTGCGCTTCTTCATGTCGAAGCGTTCCAGCGTGACGCCCGGCTCGTTCTCCACACCTTCGGCCAGGAACACCACGCCGGCGGGACCCGCGAACAGGCCGTTGTACTGCCGCACGGGCACGGGGAGCGCCACGATCCGCCCCTCGATCCCCGCCACGTCCACCTGCACGGTGACGCCCGTATCCGCATTGGTCGCCGCTCCGGCCCCGCCCGGACCGTGGTGTGCCGCCGAGTCGCCGGCGGGCTTCTCCGGTTTGCCGGTCTCCTCGTCACTCCGGGGCGCGAAGGGCGTCGAATCGGATGCCCGCAACACGGCGACGTATGCGCCGTAGGTGGGCCGGGCCTGCGCGCTCGAGAGATTGGCCCAGGCACTCGCCAGGCCCAGATCCGTGCTCGCCAGGAAGTAGAGCCAGCGGCCTCCTTTGTCCCAGGCGGGAGCCGCCGCGTCGGCCAGCTCGTTGGTCAGGGCCTCGGCCCTGCCGCTCGCCAGCGACCAGACCACCACGCGGTGGAAGTGATTGGGAAACTCCTTGGCGTAGGCCAGCCACTTCGAGTCGGGGGACCAGGTGAGGCCCAGCCCGTCGCGGTTCTGGATCGTGCCGTCGGTGTCGGCGGTGGTGAGCTTGCCGGTGGCGACGTCGAGGACGTGGATGCGCGCGCGTTGATCCACCCAGGCGATGCGCTTGCCATCGGGAGACCACGTGGCGTCCCACGCATAGCGGGTTTCGTCGCCGATCGAGACGGCACGGGGGGCCGCGAGTCCCTCCTGGTCGCCGATCAGGAGCTGGTAGCCCGGCCCCGAATCCGAGAACCACGCGATCGCCTTCCCGTCGGGGGACCACATCGGCGAGCGATCGGCGGCACCCGGGGAATGGGTGAGATTCCTTACGTCCCCCTCCTCGGCGGGCACCGTGAAGATGTCGCCGCGCGACTCGAAGAGCGCGCGCTTGCCGGTGGGCGAAACCGACGCGTCCACGATGGTGCGGCTTACATCTTCCCAATGCGGCATGGCCCAGGGAAAGTCGCCCCGGACGGTGATGTCGAGCTTGTGGGTCTGCCCGGTGGCGGGATCGAGGAGCCAGATCCAGCCGTCCTCCTCGAAGGCGAGCGCGTCCGCGGCGCCACCGCCCAGGGTCTTCACGTCGGCGTCGGTGAAGTGGGTCAGCTGGCTGAGCTGCCGGCTCGACACGTCGTACGACCACACGTTGGTGGTGTAGTCGCGGTCCGACAGGAAATAGATCTTGGCGCCGAGCCACACCGGCCAGGTGTCGGTGGTGCGCTCGTTGGGCAGCATGACTTCGTCGAGCGACTTGAGGTCAAGGATGGTGAGAGCAGTGTTTTGCCCGCCGCGGTAGTTCCGGAACTCCACATCCCAGCGGTCGACGCGATCCACCACCAGGTGCCGCCCGTCCGGGGAGAACGCCCCGCGGAAGGCCATCGCTTCGGGCACCTCGTGCGGCGGCCCGCCGTCCGCCGGCACCAGCCAGAGGTGGGTGTACGGCACCGGTGCCGAGCCGCGGTTGGAGGCGTAGAGCACGTCCTTGCCGTCGGTGGTCCAGCCGCGCGCGTACGAGGCCGAGGGGTACCAGGTGAGACGGCGCGGCTCCCCACCGTCGGCGGAGACGATCCAGACCTCGGGCATCCCGGAGCGATTGGAGGTGAATGCCACCCACTTCCCGTCGGGAGAGAACTGCGGATCGGTTTCGATCGCCGGCGTGGCCGTGAGCCGCCGGGCATCCCCGCCACCCCGACTCACCACCCAGATGTCGCCGCCGTACTCGAACGCCACCTGGGTGGCGCTGAGGGTGGGCTGGCGGAGGAGGCGGGTGCCGCCCTCCTGAGCGCGGGCCGGGCGAGCGGAAAGGACGCCAAGGACAGCGGACGCGAAGATGGCGATACCGGGACTGCGGAGGCTTGGCATGACAAACTCCCTGACGTTTGACCGCGACGGCCTGCACTTCGAATCGCGCGCCGAACAGGATGTGCGCCACGCCGAGACAGGCGCGGGGCGGGAGCTCCTTGGTGAAGTAGTCGGTGACGTGTGCGAAGATGAGCCCAGAATCCAGGTCCCGCTACCCGCGGAACGGGCGAGAGGTTGCCGCGGAGCCCGAGGTGCACAATAATCGCCTGCCCATCCCCTTCCGCGAGGCACCCGATGATCGTCCAGGCCCGACGTGGAGTCCTCGCCCTTTAGATTGGCGCCATGACTCCGGCCCTGCTCGCCCTGTCCAGCCTCGCCGTCCAGAGCGCCGTCCCGGTTCCGCGCCCCGTCGACCTCGCGGCCGCCCGTGCCCTGATCGCGCGCGTCGTCCCGAAGAGCGCCGGCCGGTTCAAAGTGGAGGCCATCCCCGACAGCGCGGGCCACGACGCCTTCGAAGTCGCCGGCGCCGGCGACACGATCGTCCTCCGCGGCTCCTCCGGCGTCGCCATCGCTTCAGGCCTCGACTGGTACCTCGAGCACGTCGCCGGCGTGAACCCGTCCCTGCCGCTCCGCCCCATCACGCTGCCAAACCCGCTGCCGCGCGTCCCCGCTCCGGTCCGCGTGACCACCCGCTACCACGTCCGCTACTTCTTCAACTACTGCACCTTCTCCTACTCGATGGCGTGGTGGGGCTGGCGGGACTGGCAGGCGATGATCGACTGGATGGCCCTGAAGGGAATCAATGCGCCGCTCGCCGTCACCGGACAGGAAGCGGTCTGGCGCGCCGTGCTCACCGACTTCGGGTTCTCCCGAAAGCAGATCGCGGCCTTCCTCGTCGGTCCCGCGTACCTGCCCTGGGGCTGGATGGCCAACATCGACGGCCTGGGTGGCCCCCTTCCCGACAGCTGGATCGACTCGCACGCCGCCCTCGAACGGCGGATCCTCGCCCGCGAGCGCGCGCTCGGCATGACGCCCGTGCTTCAGGGCTTCACCGGCCACGTCCCCGAGGCGATCACCCAGGTCATCCCGGGCGCCAGGATCCACCGGACCGGCGACTGGTCGGCGGGATTCCCGGGCACCTGGTTCCTCGACCCGGAGGACTCGCTCTTCCAGCGGATGGGGACCCGCTTCATCGAGCGGCAGACCGCGCTCTTCGGCACCGACCACCTCTACGCCGCCGACCCGTTCAACGAGATCAACCCGCCCTCGAACGACTCGACGTTCCTGGCCGGCATGGGGCGCGCCATCTACGGCGCTATGCACTCGGCCGACTCGTCGGCGACGTGGGTGCTGCAGGGGTGGTTCCTCTATTATCAGGCCGGATTCTGGAAGGACCCGCAGGCCGAAGCGATGCTGGGCGCGGTGCCCGACGACCACATGCTGGTGCTCGACCTCTGGGGCGACCGCCACCCGGCGTGGCCGGCGCGTCACGCCTTCTACGGCAAGCCCTGGATCTGGAACGTGCTCTACAACTTCGGCGGCAAGGTGAGCCTGAGCGGCGACCTGCCCCGGATCGCCGCCAACCTCGACACCGCGCTGCGAAGCGCCGCGCACGGCCGCCTCGAAGGCCTGGGGATGACCATGGAGGGCCTGGGCACGAACCCCGTCGTACCCGACTTCGTGCTCGACCAGATCTGGCGGGACAGCGTGCCCGACGTCGGCACGTGGACCTCCGACTGGGTGACGCGCCGCTACGGCCGGGACGACCCCTCCGCCTCGAGCGCCTGGCGGCTCCTCCTCGCCTCGGCGTTCCGGTCGGCGGCCGAGACCGGGAATTTCCTGGCCGAACGGCCGCAGTTCTACGTCGGGGGCCGCGCCTACCGCTCGGAACCGATCCCGCCCTATGACGGCGCGGTTCTCTGGGACGCGCTCGATTCCCTGCTTGCCGCGGCGCCGCGGCTCGAGAGCAGCGACGCCTACCGCTACGACGTGGTGAATCTCGCGCGCCAGGCCCTGGGCCAGCTCGGCTTGCCCCTCGTGAACGACGTGGACAGCGCGTACCGCCGGCGCGACCGCACCGCGCTGCTCGCGGCCGAGGGAAAGGTCGAGGCGCTGCTCCGCGATCTGGACACGCTGGTGGGCACCCGGCCCGAGTTCCTGCTGGGGCGCTGGATCGATGCGGCGCGTGGCTGGGGGACGACCGCCGCGGAGCGGCGGCTCTACGAGTGGAACGCCCGCAACATCATCACCCTCTGGGGCACGAAGTGCACCGAGGGGGAGAACGACGACCTGAACCTCTACGCCTACAAGGAATGGGAGGGGATGTTCACCGGTTACTTCCTGCCCCGCTGGAAGGACTTCTTCGCGAGGCTCGACCGGTCACTCGATCAGGGCGTCCCGTTCGACCGCGCGCCGTTTGCGCGGGCGTCGTGCGCCTGGGAGCAGCGCTGGTCACGGGACACGACGGCGTTTCGCACCGCCCCGGTGGGGGACCCGGTCGCTACGGCGGAGCGGCTGGTGCGGAAATGGCGGTGAGGGGCCGGGCCTCCCACACCTGACCCCCGGCACCTGACACCTGACACCCGGCACCTCTTAGCTTCAAGCATGGACCTCCACGACGCCATCCACACCCGCCGCTCCATCAAGCAGTTCACCAGCCGCCCGGTGAGCCGGGAGGAGATCGAGCGTCTCCTCGACGCGGCCGTGCACGCCCCGAATCACCGGATGACCCAGCCCTGGCGCTTCTACGTGCTGGGTCCGAAGGCCCGGCGCGCATACGGGGAGGCGCTGGGGGCGCGGAAATCCAGGAAGGTCGAGGACGCCGAGGCGGCGCGGGCGGTGGCGGAGAAGGTGGCGGCGCAGGAGGCCGCGCTCCCCGCCATGATCGCGGTGACGCAGATCGCCGACCAGAATCCGGAGGTCCGCGAGGAGGATTACGCCGCGATCATGATGGCGGTGCAGAATCTCCTGCTGGCCGCGCACGCGGAGGGCCTGGGCGCCCACCTGCGGAGCGGCGCGGTGATGGACGACCCGCGCGCGCGGGCCGCGGTGGGCGTGCCGGAAGGAGAACGGATCGTGGCGCTGATCCAGCTCGGCGAGCCCGCGGACGTGCCGGCCCCCAAGACTCGCCGCGCCGCGGGCGAGCTGACCACGTGGGTGCCCTAGACCTGTGATCGTTCCCGCCGAGCGCCCGCACATCGAGATCGTCCGCGCGCTCTTCACGGAGTACGCGGAGTCGCTCGGTTTCAGTCTCTGTTTCCAGAACTTCGATCAGGAGCTGGCGGGGCTTCCCGGCGCCTACGCGCCTCCCCGGGGTCGTCTCCTGCTCGGCTTCGCGGGCGGGGAGCCCGCGGGATGCGTGGCGCTCAGGCCCTTGCGGGACGACGTGTGCGAGCTGAAGCGCCTGTTCGTGCGCCCCGCGTTCCGCGCGACGGGCCTGGGTCGCGGCCTGATGGACCGGGTGCTGGTCGAGGCGCGCGGGATCGGCTACCGGCGGATGGCGCTCGACACGGTGGTGGGGAAGATGGATCGGGCCATCGCGCTCTATCGCAAGCTCGGCTTCACGGAGATCGAGCCGTACGGCGCGCACCCCGTGCCCGGGACGATCTGGATGGAGCGGGCGATTTAGACCAGCCGGATCGGGTTGCGCCTCCGGCTGACGCGGGGGGTTCGTCCTCACTGCAGCCTGACGCGATAGCCCCCCTCGTTGGCCGTGAGCGCGAACTCGCGGATCGTGCCGGCGGGAAGGTTCCGCAGCACGCGCCGCACCAGGGGCCTGAGAATCGGCGCCCCCTTCGATCCCCTGCCCCGGCCCGTGATCACGTGGACCACGGCTCCCGGGGCTCTCGTCTTCCAGGTCTCGAGAAATGCCTTGAGCGCGGCTTCGACCTCGCCGGCCGGGAAGCCGTGGAGATCGAGGGTGGCGACCGCCTTCGCGTCGAAGAGCGGGTCGGCCGCGCTGAACTGGGGCTGGCGTCTGGGCATCCGGGGAAGATCACCAGACCGTGTCACGGATGTGTAGCGCCGGGGGGCTCAGCCTCTCGCAAGCTCCTGCAGGGCGTCCAGGAGCCGCACCATGGCCCAGGTGTCCCGGTGGCAGTAGTCGAGGAGATCCTGGCGCACCCGGTTGCGCTCGTGCCGGGGAATCCGGTCGGCCACGAAGAGGAGCCGGGCGATTTCGACCGAGGCCACGCGCCCGTCCACGATCACCAAGTCCGAGTAGGTCAGCTCGGGCACGAGCGGCGTGAGGATGTACTTCAGGCTGAAGCTGCCCCGGAAGGCGGGGTGATAGACGTGGTTCCGCACCACGGGGTGCAGGTCGATCAGCTTCGCCTCGAGGCGGGCGAGCTCGTCCGCGAGCGCCGGCACCGCGGCCTGAAGCTCCCGGATCCGCGTCTTCTCGAACGCCGTGTACGTCACCACGCGGTCGGCGTTGGCGGTGGCCTTCACCATCGCGGCGGCGAGCGGGGGGCGCGCGTCCCCGGGTCCTTCGGCGAGGTGCGCCGTGTGAGTGTACGACCCGTCGGACTGGCGTTCGTGATAGGAGAACTGGGCCGCGGCCTGCTGCCACGGCGCCATTCCGGGCCACACGGGGATGGCGCGGGCGACGGTCTCGAAGTCGAGAAAGCCCAGCCGCTCGGCGGTGACGAACGGCTCGAGCGCCTCCTTCAGCGTGGGCTCCACGATCACGCGGTCCTCGGCCATCGCGCGGAGCTGGCGCTTCTGCACCGCGGTGAACTTCTCGGTGGGCGGCAGGTCGGCGATCGACTGGATGCCGCGCCGGAAGTACTGGTCCGCGGTCTTCGGCCCCACGCCCGCGAAGTTCGAAATGTGGTCGAGCCGGTCGGGCCAGCAGCGCTTCCGGAACGGGCACTCGTGCGGTTCTTCGCAGTGCGAGCCGATCGGCACGCTCGGGATGGGGCCCGCGAGCATCGCCCGCTGCCGCTCCACCTCCTCGAGGACCCGGGGCAGGAAGGCCGCGACGTCGCCGGTGACGTCGGTGCGGGCGAAGAGCTCGCCCTCGTCCGGGTTCCGGAAGTCCCGGTTCAGGTGCATCACCTGGGCGGCGGAGATGGGCACCCCGCACGCGGCCGCCACGCGGGCCTGGATGGCCACGTCGGGGACGTGCTCCGGCTTCCGGGAAGTCGAGGCTTTGACTTCGGTGAGGCGGTAGGAGTCGCCCGCCTTCTCGAGCACGTCGATGGCCACGAAGGTCCCCTCGTGGGCGAACGCCGCTTCGAAAATCGCCGGGGCGCCCGCCTCGAGGGCCCGGCGCGTGGCCTCCACCCGCTCGACGTAGGCGTCGTGCGGGAGGTCGATGAGCGTGCCGTCCGGGTACCGCTGCCGCGCGGCGGCGCCCACCTGCCGGCCCTGGTCGAAGAGATCCTGGAGGACCTTGTCGGGCTGGAGCTCGGGGGCGTCCGGCTCGTGGACCTCCCACCAGAGCTTCTTGTGGCACTGGAGCCCCGACGTGAACCGGGACTTGGAGAGGCGGTAGGGTTTGGGGTCGGACACGGTTCACAAGATGCACCAACTGCGCGTTCCGCGCAGCAGCCGTTCTAGCGGCTCGACGCCTGCTTCAGCCCCAGCGCCCCGTTGAGCCATCGCACCAGTGGCAGGAGCCTCTTGAACTCGGCCTCGAGCGTGGCGCCGAGCCTCGGTCCCGTCACCTCGCGGTCCTTGAGCATCCGCCCCGCGGTGAACGACTGGTGGCGAAGCCAGCCGGCGGCGGGATGGTCGGGGGCGAACCCACGCGGGACCCGCTTGAGCATCTCCTCCCGATCGAGTCCCCCGAACCGGCGGACGAACGCCGGGTGCTTCACCACCCGCATGAATCCGGCGGGCTTCTCGACGATCGCTTCGCGGAGCCGCTGGAGCGTGGGGCGCGGAGGCCTCCACATCCCGGCGCCGAGCATGGAGCCTCCCGGCTCCAGGTGGAAGTAGAATCCGGCGCTGCCCGACTCGGCCGCGTCCCCCACGCGCGGGTCCGCGTCCCGGTGCCAGAACCAGCAGGCGGCGTGGGTCTTGTAGGGCGACTTGTCCTTGGAGAACCGGACGTCGCGGTAGATGCGGAACACCGACCGCTTGGGGTCGCCCGTGATTTCGGGCGCCGAGCGGGCGAAGCGGACATCCAGCTCCTCCACGAGCTCGCGCATCGGGACGACGACCCCGGCCTGGTATTCATCCTTGTGGGCGTCGAACCAGGGCTTCGCGTTGTGGCGCTTGAGATCCTTGAAGAAGCGCAGGGCGGCGGGCGTGAAAGGCATGCGCGGAAGCTCGCCCGGCGGGGCGGTGACTGGCAAGCGCACCGAGGTCAGTGCGGCGGGGGCGGCGGGGCGACCCCCAGCTCGCGGGCGGCGCGGGACAGGGCGTGGTCCAGGGTCCAGAGCGGGATCTGGTCGAGGAGGGCGGAAGCCAGAAGATGGGCGTCCACCCATCCGATGCCGCGGCGCCGGAGGCGGGCGCGGTCGACGAGGTGGAGCACCTCGTGGTGCCGCGCCTGGCGGGCGGCGGGGAGCGCGGCCAGGTGCTCGAGCACCGTGGCGCGGGCCGCGACGGCGCCGAGGGCGATTTCGCCGATCACGAACGGGTGGACGACGATCCGGCTCTGCAGGAGCAGCTGCTCGAGCCGGGAGTTACCGTGTCGCCAGTGATCGATCCAGACGGAGGTGTCGGCGAGGACGGTCACCGGCGCCGGCCGGGCGGGGAGGGGCGGCGCCGGGGGATGGGCGTGAGAGCGGGCATGGTGCCGCCGAGGGCGGCGAGCCGCCGGGCCGCTTCGCGGGCGATCAGGGCTTCGAGGCCGGCGCGCACGAGGGCGGTCTTTTCCTCGATGCCGCTCAGCTCCCGGGCCTTCTCCACCAGGCCGTCGTCGAGAATCAGTGTGGTTCGCATATGCATATACATGTGCATATTCTATATGCACCCGTCAACCCCCGACCAACCCCCGCACCGCCGTCACGCGGCCATCCTCACCGGACCCCGGCGGCGTATAGGTTGGAAGCCCCTTCCACCGGAGCTCCGATGACCAGCTGGCACCGCCTCGGCACCCGCGACGAACTGGCCGCCCGGGTTCCGTTCAGCGTCAAGATCGAACGGCACCGCATGGCCGTCTTCCTTTACGAGGGACGCTTCGCGGTCATCTCGGACATCTGCAACCACAAGGGCGGGCCCCTCTCCGAAGGACGCCTGCACGGCGAGTACGTGACGTGCCCGTGGCACGGCTGGGAATACAGCGTCCTCACCGGCAAAGGCCCCGCGGGCTACGACGAAGAGCAGGTTCCGAGCTTCGCCGTGGAAGAGCGCGCGGACGGGGTGTACGTCCAGCTTCCGCCCGTGATGCCGCGCAAGCTCCTGAAGCACAAGCCGTCCCATCTCCTCGAAGCGCACCCCAAGCCCGCCGGGGCGCCCCCGCGGGTCCTCGGCATTTCGACCACCGGAATGGACGAAGGGAATCCGCGCTTCTCCACGTCGGACGCCCTGCTCGACCACGCCGTGGAGCGGGCCCGCGAGCTGGGCGCCGAGACGCGCGTGGTCCGGCTCCGGGAGCTCACGTTTCAGCACTGCGAGGGGAACTACTCGAAGGCGTCGCACGCCTGCACCTGGCCCTGCGCCATCACCGAGCGGGACCCGGGCGACCAGCTCACGGAGGTCTACGAGGGGCTCGTGCACTGGGCCGACGTCGTGCTCATCGCGACGCCGATCCGCTGGGGCGCCGCCTCGTCCCTCTACTTCAAGATGGCCGAGCGGCTCAACTGCATTCAGAACCAGA
>Ga0335085_10006458_pt1 | contig 18493 bp, 16 predicted proteins | sample Lox_Sample_45_FD_206712 | JGI IMG/M metagenome (GOLD analysis project Ga0335085, IMG submission 206712) | Soil microbial communities from Loxahatchee National Wildlife Refuge, Florida, United States - Lox_Sample_4.5 | ecosystem: Environmental > Terrestrial > Soil > Wetlands | place: USA...
CGTGCTCGGACTCGAGGCCCGACCAGGTCGGCGAGCTGATGATCTTGCGCGGCTGCGCCTGCACGTCGCGAAAACGGATCTTGTCGTCCTCGCGCGGCTTGGCCAGGTGCGTATGGTCGCGCCCGGTGATGTCGGAAAGCGCCTGCCAGGCCTTCACCGCCACCTCGCCGTTGGTTTCCGGCGCCAGCGCGAGGATCACCTCGCAGGCGTCGATGTCGGTCTCGATGCGCGGCGCGCCCGCGGCATTCCTCTGGTTGAGTTCGCCCAGAAACCTCACCTCGTGCTCGGTGTTCCAGGCGATGCCCTTGCCGCCGTTGCCGGCCTTCGCCATCAACGGCCCGAGCGAGGTGAAGCGCGCATAGACGTTCGGATAGTCGCGTTCGACCACCGTCACCGCCGGCATCGTCTTGCCGGCGACCGGCTCGCATTCGCCCTTTTTCCAGTCCTTCGGCTCGAACGGCTGGCCGAGCTCGCCGGGCGTGTCGTGCATCAGCGGCGTGAGCACGACGTCCTTCTCGACGCCCAGATGGTGCCGGGCGATCTCCGAGAACTTCTTCGCGATGCCCTTGTAGATCTCCCAGTCGCTGCGCGACTGCCAAACCGGATCCACCGCCTGCGACAGCGGGTGGATGAAGGGATGCATGTCCGAGGTGTTGAGGTCGTTCTTCTCGTACCAGGTGGCCGTGGGCAGCACGACGTCCGAATACAGGCAGGTCGTGCTCATGCGGAAATCGAGCGTCACCAGGAGATCGAGCTTGCCCTGCGGGCCCTTGTCGTGCCACGCGACCTCCTCGGGGTGGCGCCCGTCCTCCGCGCCCTGCACGCCGTTGGTCGTGCCGAGGAAGTGCTTGAGGAAGTACTCGTGCCCCTTGCCGGAGCTGCCGAGCAGGTTCGAGCGCCAGACGAACAGGTTGCGCGGGAAATTGTCCGGGTGGTCCGGATCCTCGCAGCTCAGCTTCAGTGTGCCCGACTTCAGCTCGCGCGCGACGTAGTCCTTCGCCTCGAGGCCCGCGGCCGCCGCGTCCTTCGCCACCGCCAGCGGATTGCGCTGCAGCTGCGGCGCCGAGGGCAGCCAGCCCATGCGCTCGGCGCGCACGTTGAAGTCGATCAGGGTGCCGGTGTAGCGCTTCGGGTCGGCCAGCGGCGACAGGACCTCGGGCACCGCGAGCTTTTCGTAGCGCCACTGGTCGGTGTGCGCGTAGAAGAAGCTCGTGCCGTTCATCTGGCGCGGCGGACGCGCCCAGTCGAGCGCGAAGGCGAGCGCGGTCCAGCCGGTCTGCGGCCGCAGCTTTTCCTGGCCGACGTAGTGCGCCCAGCCGCCGCCCGACTGGCCGACGCAGCCGCACATCACCAGCAGGTTGATGATCGCGCGGTAGTTCATGTCGGAGTGGTACCAGTGGTTCATCGCCGCGCCGATGATCACCATCGACTTGCCGTGCGTCCGGTCGGCGTTGTCGGCGAACTGGCGCGCCACCGAGATGACGTCGGCGCGCGGCACGCCGGTGATCTTCTCCTGCCATGCCGGGGTGTACGGCACGTCCTCGTCGTAGGACTGCGCCGCGCCCACGCCGTACTGCGCGAGCAGCAGGTCGTACACGCTCGCGACGAGATGGCCGCCCACCTTCATCGCCGGCACCTCGCGCAACAGCACGTCCTGCTGCACGTTCGACTTGAAATGCTCGTGCGCGATGCCGCCGAAGTACGGAAAGGCGACCTTCACCGTCGCTTCGCCCGCGAGCGAGAGCCGGGGCATGAGCGCCGTCTTCTCCAGGTTCCACTTGCCCTTCTCGCCCCAGCGAAAGCCGATCGAGCCGAGCGGCACCGCAGGCCGGCCGGTCGCTTCGTCGATGCACACCGTCTTCCACTCGGGATTGTTCGTTTCCTGCAGCGCGTCTGGAAAATCCGACGCCCTGAGGAACCGCTCCGGCACCCGCCGGCCGTTCGCCTCCACCAGCCGCACCAGCATCGGCATGTCGGAGTACTGGCGGCAGTACTCGGTGAAATACTCGCTCTTTCCGGCCGCGTGAAACTCCTTCAGGATCACGTGGCCCATCGCCATGGCGAGCGCGGCGTCGGTGCCCTGCTTCGGGTGCAGCCACAGGTCGCCGAACTTGGAGCCTTCGGCGTAGTCGGGGAACACCGAGACGATCTTGGCGCCCTTGTAGCGCGCCTCGGTCATGAAGTGCGCGTCGGGCGTGCGCGTCTGCGGCACGTTCGAGCCCCACATCATGATGAAGGTCGAGTTGTACCAGTCGGCGGATTCCGGCACGTCGGTCTGCTCGCCCCAGGTCTGCGGGCTCGAGGGCGGCAGGTCGCAATACCAGTCGTAAAAGCTCAGGCAGACGCCGCCGATCAGGGACAGGTAGCGGCTGCCTGCGGCATAGGACACCATCGACATCGCCGGGATCGGCGAGAAGCCGACGACGCGGTCCGGGCCGTACCGCTTGATCGTGTACACGTTCGCCGCGGCGGCGATCTCGGTGGCCTCGTCCCAGGAGGCGCGCAGGAATCCGCCCAGGCCGCGCTGCTTCTTGTAGGCGCCCTCGCCCTCGGCGATCGAGCGCCACGCGGCGACCGGGTCCATCGTTTTGCGCAGCGCGCGCCACATCGTCAGCAGCGAGCTCCTCACCATCGGGTACTTGAGCCGGTTGCCGCTGTACAGGTACCAGGAATACGAGGCCCCGCGCGAGCAGCCGCGCGGCTCGTGGTTCGGCATGTCGGGGCGCGTGCGCGGGTAGTCGGTCTGCTGCGTCTCCCAGGTGACGATGCCGCCCTTCACGTAGATCTTCCACGAGCACGAGCCGGTGCAGTTCGTGCCGTGCGTCGAGCGCACGATCTTGTCGTGGCTCCAGCGCTGGCGGTAGGCCTGCTCCCAGGTGCGGTCTTCGACGCGGGTCTCGCCGTGGCCGCCGGAGAACTTCTCGCTCGAGGTGGCGAGGAACTTCAGGCGATCGAGGAAGTGGCTCATGCGCGGATCCTCAGCAGGGCATCTCGGCGCCGCGGCGGCTGTAGAACCACCAGGTCACCGCGATGCAGGTCAGGTAGAACACGATGAAGACGTACAGCGCCATCTCCGGGCCGCCGGTCATCGAGATCGAAGTGCCGTAGCTCTTCGGGATGAAGAAGGCGCCGTAGGCCGCGAACGCCGAGGTGAAGCCGAGCACGGCCGCGGCCTCCTTGTTGGCGTCCTTCGCCGCCTGCTCCTCGGCCGCCTTGCCCTTGCCCGCGGCGTCGCGCATGCGCTCGGTCAGGAAGATAACAGGGATCATGCGGAAGGTCGAGCCGTTGCCGATGCCCGTGGTGAGGAACAGCACGACGAAGCAGGCGAAAAAGCCCGCGAAGCTGCCGTGCGACCCGCCCGACGGGAGGAACCAGAGCACGCCGACCACGGCAAGCGCCATGACGATGAAGTTCCAGAACGTCACGCTCGCGCCGCCGAGCTTGTCGGCGAGCCAGCCGCCGAACGGCCGCACCGCGGCGCCCACCAGCGGGCCGACCCACGCGTACTGCAGCGCGCTGACGCCCGGGAACTGCGACCGGATCAGCAGCGGGAAGCCCGCGGCGTAGCCGATGAACGAGCCGAACGTGCCGAGGTACAGCCAGCACATCAGCCAGTTGTGCTTGCGCCGGAAGATCACCGCCTGCTCGCGCACCGAGGCGCGCGCGTCGGCGATGTCGTTCATGCCGAGCCAGGCCGCGATCGTGAAGATGACGATGAAGGGCACCCAGACGAACGCCGCGTTCTGCGCCCAGATGTGCGCCGTCTCGCCCGATGCGCGCACGATCGTCTGCGGGCCGCCGGCAAGCGGGCCGTAGACGCCGGCCGCCACCACCAGCGGCGCGAGGAACTGCACGCCGGAGACGCCGAGGTTCCCGAGCCCCGCGTTCACGCCGAGCGCGGAGCCCTTGCGCTCCTTCGGGAAGAAGAAATTGATGTTGGCCATGCTCGAGGCGAAGTTCCCGCCGCCGAAGCCGCACAGCAGCGCGAGCACGAGCAGCGTCGCGTAGCTCGTCGTCGGGTCCTGGATGGCGATGCCGATGCCCACGGCCGGCAGGATCAGCGACGCCGTCGACAGCGCGGTCCAGCGCCGCCCGCCGACCACCGGCACCATGAACGAGTAGAAGATGCGCAGCGTCGCGCCCGAGAGCCCCGGCGCGGCGGCCAGCCAGAACAGCTCGTTCGGCGCGAGCTTGAAGCCGAGCGCGGGCAGGTTCACCGCGACCACGCTCCAGAGCTGCCAGACCGCGAACGCGAGGAACAGCGACGGTACCGAGATCCACAGGTTGATGTTCGCGATCGCGCGCCCCTGCTGCTCCCAGAAGGCCTTGTCCTCGGGGGTCCAGATCGTCAGCGTCCTCGCCATTTCAGGCTCCCTGCGCGGCCGCGCGCGCGCGTTGCGGGACGATCTCCGTCCAGTACATCCACACCAGCGACACCAGCGTCACCCCCCACATCAGCATGAACACCGAGCTGTTGACCCCCGTGAGGTCGACGAGCGCGCCGAACATGATCGGCAGCAGGAACCCGCCGAGGCCGCCGGCGAGGCCGACGATGCCGGAGATCACGCCGATGTTGTGCGAGTACTCGTCGCTGATGTACTTGAACACCGAGGCCTTGCCGACCGCCCAGGCGACGCCCATGAGGAACATCAGCGCGGTAAACGTCCACACGCTGAGCCCGACGTGCAGGTGCAGCTCGCCGCTGGTCGTGCGCACCACCAGATCGGTCTGCGGGTACGACAGGAAGAACAGGCACACCCAGGAGACCAGCAGCACCCACCAGGTCACCGGGTGCGCGCCCCAGCGGTCCGACATCCAGCCGCCCATCGCGCGCAGCACGCCGCCCGGCAGCGAAAAGCAGGCCGCCAGCAGCGCCGCGATCCGGATGTCGAAGCCGTACTCGGCGATGTAGTACCGCGTCATCCACAGCGACAGCGCGACGTAGCCGCCGAACACGATCGAGTAGTACTGGCAGAGCTTCCACACGCTGGGGTCGCGCAGCGCCTGCAGCTGCGCCTTGACCGTGACCCCGCGGCCGCCGTGGTGCGCCGGATCGGTGTAGGTGAGGAACCAGAACGCGAGCGCGGTGACGAGCATCGCGGCCGCGTAGACCTTGGGCACCATCGCCCAGCCGAAGGCGACGACGAGGCTCGGCGCGACGAACTTGTTCAGCGCCGCGCCCGAGTTGCCGGCCCCGAAGATCCCCATCGCAAAGCCCTGGTTCTTCTTCTCGAACCAGCGCGCGCAGTACGCGATCCCGACCGAGAACGACCCGCCGGCGAGGCCCACGAACAGCCCGAGCACGAGGAACTGCCAGAACTTCGTCGCCTCGCCGATCAGCCAGATCGGCACGACCGTGGACAGCATCAGCAGGAAGAACACGATGCGCCCGCCGTAGCGGTCGGTCCACATCCCGAGCGGGAGCCGGATCAGCGCGCCGGTCAGCACGGGGGTCGCGGCGAGCAGCCCGAACTCGGTCTCGTTCAGGCCGAGCATCTTCTTGATCGGGATGCCGATCACCGCGAACATCATCCAGATGGCGAAGCACACCGTGAACGACAGCGTGCTCATGCCCACCACTGAAATCTGCTTGCTGCGCTGCGACGCCATCGCCTTGTTCCGCGTTTGTTTGCATGCACCGTATCCGAGGAGGCATGCACCGGTTTGATGCAAGTCAAATCCCCAGCGATTTACTCAACCATAGTGGCGTCATGCAGGCCACGGAGGACTGAATGTTCAAGCACGTACTGATCAGCACCGATGGGTCCCGCCTCGCCGCGAAAGGCGTCAAGGCGGGCGTGAAGCTCGCGGCCGCGCTCGGCGCGCGCGTCACGGGCGTGTGCGTCACGCCGCCCTGGCGCATCCCCATGTACAGCGAGGGCGCGGGCGCCGCCCGGATGGTCTCGCCCGCGCAGTACAAGGACGACATGGAGCGCGCGGCGCGCAAGGCGCTCTCGCTCGTGGAGATCGAGGCCGAGGCTGCGGGCGTCCCCTGGAGCACGCTGCACGCGACGGCGGATCGCCCGTGGCAGGGCATCCTCAAGTCAGCGGCGGGGCGCAAGTGCGACGCCATCGTCATGGCCTCGCACGGGCGCGGCGGGCTGGGCGGGCTGCTGCTCGGCAGCGAGACCACGCGCGTGCTCGCGGGCACGAAGCTCCCGGTGATGGTGATCCGGTAGGGTGGGCCAGCGGCCCACCGTACGGACTACGCAAACGCGAGCACGACCCCGCCCGCGACGATCGACGCGGCGAGCGGCCAGAGCGCGCGCAGCGCGAGCCGACGGCTGTACCACAGCATCACGCCGAGCTTGAACACGCAATTGGCGAGGTAGGCGAGCGCGATCGCGACGGCGGCCGCGCCCGCGGCGACGCGCGCCTCGCCGAACAGCCGCAGCGTGGACAGCGTGATCGCGTCGATGTCGACCAGGCCCGAGGCGAGCGCGGCCGCGTACAGTCCGCGCGAGCCCGCCAAGTCCTGCAGCCAGGCCGCGCCGAGCAGCACCGTGCCGTACACGAGCGCGAAGCGCAGCGCGGTGGCCATCTCGGCCGGGTTGTGGATCCCGGCGGCGGCCTGCGCGGTGCCGCCCGCCTGGCGGCGCAGCTGCAACGCCCAGACCGCGAGGCCCGCGGCCAGCGCGGCGCCGAGCGCGGGTGCGAGGCGCGGCAGCATCGCGGGCTGCACGACGACGGCGAGCAGCGCGATGCGCGGGATGGGGATGAGGTTCGCGAGCGGCACGACCGCGAGCGCGAGCCGTTCCATCGCCTCGGACTCGCGCGCGCGCCGCGCGTAGAGCACCGTGGTCGCGGTCGAGGACACCAGCCCGCCCAGCACGCCGGCGAGGATCGCGCCGCCGCGATCGCCGGCGACGCGCAGCGCGACGTAGCTCGCCAGGCCGATGCCCGCGATCAGCACCACCATCAGCCACACCTGCCGCGGGTTGAGCACCTGGTAGGGCCCGTAGGCGTGGTCGGGAAGGATCGGCAGCACGATGAAGGTCACGATCAGGAACTGCAGGATCGACACCTGCTCCTCGCGCCGCAGCGCGGCCGAGAAGCCCTCGATCTCGGGCTTGAAGTACAACAGCGCCGTGACGCCGATCGCGAGCGCGCCCGCGAGCGCGGTCTCGCCCAGGCCGCAGAGCACGCCGAGCAGGTAGCACACCATCGCGGCGGCGACCGTGGTCGTGCCGGGATCCTCGCGCTGCGGATCGCGCGAGTGCGCGATGACCAGCATCGCGGCCACGCCCGCGAGTCCCGTGGGGATCAGCCAGCTCCCGCCCGGGATCTCCGCGAGCAGGGCCGCGAGCGTGCCCGCGAGCGCGATCAGCGCGAACGTGCGCACGCCGGCAAGCGCCTGCGGGTTACGCTCGCGCTCCGAGCCGATCAGCAGCCCGATGCCGGCGCTCACCGCGAGCTGGATCCAGTTCTCGTCCACGCGCTCAGCCCAGGCAGGCGATCCCGGCGCGCAGCGCGGCGGAGAGCTCCGCCGAGCGCGCGAGCCCGAACACGCCCATGCCCATCACGAGCAGGCCCGCGGCGACGCGCCAGCGACCCACGCGGCCCGCCACCGCGCCCGCGCCGAGCAGCCAGGGCAGCGTGCCCGCGCCGAACGCGGCCATCGCGAGCGCGCCCGCGGGCGCACCGCCCGCGAGCGTGGCCGCCGCGAGCGCGCCGTACACCATCGCGCACGGCAGCAGCCCCCACAGCATTCCCGCGCCGAACGCGCCGCCCGGCGCGCGCACGCGCATCAGCGCGAGCGCCGCAGGCTGCACGCGGCGCCAGACCGGCGCCGCGAGCCCCTCGAGCCGGCCGAGCAGACGGCCCGCGCCCGCGAGATACAGGCCCGCAAGGATGAGCGCGGCGTTCGCGAGCACGAACAGCACTGTCTGCAGCGGCAGCGCGCCCTGCATCACCGGCACCGCGCCGCCGAGCGCGCCGGCGGCCGCGCCGAGCAGCGCGTAGGTCGCGATGCGACCGCCGTTGAACGCGAGCTGGCGCGCCCATTCGCTGCGCGTGCGCGCGGCGGGCGCGATCGGGATCACGCGCCGGGCCGAGAACGCGGCGACGATGCCGCCGCACATGCCCACGCAGTGCAGTCCCGAGGCGAGCCCGAGCGCGAGCATGGCGCCGAGCAGCGCCTGCACGCTAGATGACCTTCGAGTACCGCGCGCGCGCCTCGCGCTCGCGCAGGTAGCGGTCGAACACCGCGCAGACCACGCGCACCAGCAGCCGGCCCTTCGCGGTGACCACGATCCAGTCGCCGTCCAGCGCGACCAGGCCTTCCTGCTCCAGGCGCCGCAGGTCCTTCATTTCCTCGGCGAAGTAGGCGCGGAAGTCGATCAGGTGCGCAAGCTCGATCGACTCGATCGAGAGCCGGAAATGGCAGGCGAGCGCCTGGATCACCGCGCGTCGCAGGAGGTCGTCGGGCGTGAGCTCGAGGCCGCGCGTCACGGGCAGCCGCCCGGCGTCGAGCTCGGCGTAGTAGTCCTCCAGGCGCTTCTCGTTCTGGTAGTAGGTCGGGCCGATCGCGCCGATCGCCGACACGCCGAGCCCGATCAGGTCGCTGCCGCGCCGCGTCGAGTAGCCCTGGAAGTTGCGCTGCAGCCGCCCTTGCGCCTGCGCGAGCGCCAGCTCGTCGTCGGGCCGCGCGAAATGGTCCATGCCGATGTAAAGATACCCCGCCCGCGTGAGGCGTCCAATCGCGAGGCTCAGGATCTGGAGCTTGGTCTCCGCCGGCGGCAGGTCGGCCTCGGCGATGCGCCGCTGCGGCTTGAACACCGTCGGCAGGTGCGCGTAGCTGTAGAGCGCGATGCGGTCCGGGTCGAGCGCGATCGCCTGGTCGAGCGTGCGGTTGAAGCTGTCCAGCGTCTGCCGGGGCAGCCCGTAGATCAGGTCGAGGTTGACCGACTGGAACCCGGCCGCGCGCGCCTCGCCCACCGCGCGGCGCGTCTCGGCCTCGGTCTGGACGCGGTGCACGGCCTTTTGCACCTGCGGGTCGAAATCCTGCACGCCGAACGAGACCCGGTTGAAGCCCACGCCGGCGAGGAACGCCATCGTCCCGGCCGTGGCCCGCCGCGGATCGACCTCGATCGCGCATTCGCAGCCGGGCTCGCGCCGGAAATGCCGGTCGATCAGCGCAATGAGAGCAGCCAGCTCGTCGTGCGACAGGAACGTCGGCGTGCCGCCGCCCCAGTGCAGCTGGCCGATCGACCGGTCCGCCCCGAGCAGCGGATCGAGCAGCGCCAGTTCCTTCTCCAAGTACTTGATATACTGAAGCGATTTCGAATGGTCGCGAGTCACGATCTTGTTGCAGCCACAGTAATAGCAGAGCGTGTCGCAGAACGGCAGATGAACGTACACCGACAGCGGCAAGGAGATGCCGCCGAGATTGCGCTTGCCCAGCCACTGGCGCAGCTCGGCCTCGCCGAAGGCCTCGACGAAGCGGTCGGCGGTCGGGTACGACGTATAGCGCGGGCCGCTGACGTCGTACTTGCGAATCAGGACCGGGTCGATGACCAGGTCGGAGGCCGGGTATTGCATGTGACGCTACTGTGTCGCCAAACGGGGACCGCGCCTTGATGCGGGTCAAACGCGAGCTGTTTCGCCACCCGGTGACGATCGCCGCGGGCGGCGCCGCGCTGGCGGCGCTCTTCGTCGCCAACGTCGTCGGCTTCATGCGCGGCTTCGACTCGCCCTGGCTGCTCGGCGCCGTGATCCTGTCCGACCTGCTGATCGTCATGGTGAGCATGTTCGCCGCGCTATGGGCGGTCGCGACGCGCGGCGAGCGCGAGGTGCAAAGCGAGGCGCGCCTGGACGCGATCGTCGATTCGGCAATGGACGCGATCATTACGGTGGACGCGGCGCAGCGCATCGTCTACTTCAACCGCGCGGCCGAGCAGATGTTCGGCGTCCGGCGCGACGGGGCCATCGGGACTTCGCTCGATCGCTTCATCCCCGCGCGCTTTCGCGGCGCGCACCGTGCGCACATCGAGACGTTCGGCCATACCGGCGTCACCAGCCGGCGCATGGGCGACCAGACCACGCTCTGGGCGCTGCGCGCCGACGGCGAGGAGTTCGCGATCGAGGCCTCGATCTCGCAGGCCGGCGATCCCGGAAGCCGCGTCTTCACGGTCATCCTGCGCGACATCACGCTGCGCAAGCAGGCCGAGGCGCTGATGCTCAGGCAGCAGCAGGAGCTGCGCGAGCTCTCGGCGCGCGTGCTGGAGGCGCGCGAAGAGGAAAAGACCCGCATCGCGCGCGAGCTGCACGACGAGTTCGGGCAGCTGCTCACCGCGCTCAAGATGGACCTCGCCTGGCTGCGCGAGCGCCTGCCGCGCGGGGACGGCGAGCTGGCCGCGCGCGCCGGCAGCATGGGCGAGCTGCTCGACCGCACCGTGACCTCGAGCCGGCGCCTGGCCGCCGACCTGCGCCCGCTCATGCTCGACGACCTCGGCCTGCCCGACGCGACGCAGTGGCTGACGGAGGAGTTCGGCAAGCGCTCGGGCGTGCGGCTGGCGTACCAGGCCGGCGAGCAGGACGGGATCGACGCGCTGGAGAAAGGCGCCGCGACCGCGGTTTACCGCGCGATCCAGGAGTCGCTCACCAACATCGCGCGGCATTCGGGGGCGAGGAACGGCTGGGTGCTGCTGACGCGGGAGAACGGCGACGTGCGCGTCGAGATCGAGGACGACGGCCGCGGCATCGCGCCCGAGGACCTGGCCAAGGCCGGCTCGCTCGGGCTGAAGGGCATGCGCGAGCGCGTCGCGTACTACGGCGGCACGCTCGAGATCGTGCGCGCGCCGCGCGGCGGCACGCGCGTGCGGCTGCGCATGCCGCTGCGCGGCGGCGGACGCGAGCGCGCGTGATCCGGGTGCTGCTCGCCGACGACCACCAGATCGTGCGCGACGGCCTGCGCCGCATCCTCTCGGCGCAGGCCGACGTCGAGGTCGCCGACGAGGCCGCCGACGGCGACCGGGCGCTCGCGCTCGTGCGCGGGCAGGACTACGACGTCGCCGTGCTCGACATGTCGATGCCCGGGCTGTCCGGCCTCGACCTCGTCAAGCGACTGAAGGCCGAGAAGCCGAAGCTCCGGATCCTCGTGCTCTCGATGCACGGCGAGCAGCAGTACGCGGCGCGCGCGCTCAAGGCCGGCGCGTCCGGGTACCTGAACAAGGACAGCGCCGCCGAGCAGCTGCTGGGCGCGCTGCGCAAGGTCGCCGCCGGCGGCGTGCACGTGTCCGAGGCCGCGGCGCTCGAGCTGATCGCCGGGCGCACCGAGGACGGGCCGCCGCACGCGCGGCTGTCGGACCGCGAGTTCGAGGTGTTCAAGCAGCTCGCGGGCGGCGCGAGCCCGACCGAGATCGCGCAGCGCCTGCACCTGTCGGTGAAGACCGTCAGCACGCACAAGACGCGCATCCTGGAGAAGCTGGGCCTGGGCGGCACTGCCGAGCTCGTGCGCTACGCGCTGGAGCACAAGCTGCTCTAGGAATTTTCCGCGCGCCGAATCGGGCGTTTCCGGTATCTGACGCGAAGATGACGCGGCACAGTGGGCGCGTGCCTTTCACTGTCTACGTCGTCGACGACTCTCCTCTGGTCGTCGAGCGGCTCGTGGACATGCTCGCCCGCATGCGCGGCGCCACCTTCCTCGGCCACGCCGCCGACGCCGCCACCGCGATCGCCGAGATCCTCTCGCTCGCCCCGCAGGTCGTGCTGCTCGACCTGAAGCTCGCGGACGGCAGCGGGCTCGACGTGCTGCGCGAGGCCGGCCCGCGGCTGCCCGGGACCGACTTCTACCTGCTGTCCAACTTCGCCTCGCCGCCCTACCGCAAGACCGCGGCCGAGCTTGGCGCGACTGGATACTTCGACAAGACCACGGAGTTCGAGGCACTGATCGACCTGCTCGCCGCGCGCGCGCGGGCGTAGGAATCCTCCCACCCCGAATCCGAATCCGCGTACGCCCGAATCAGCGCACGGCCGATACCGCGCGGCGCGGCGCCCCGCCACACTGGCGCCGTGCAGGTCCACACCATCTACGTCGTCGAGGACTCCCTGCTGCTGGTCGAGCGGCTGGTCGAGATGCTCGACGCGGTGCCCGGCGCGCGCGTCACCGGCGTCGCCACCGGCGCCGACGACGCGATCGAGGACATCCTCGCCGAGCGGCCCGACATGGTGCTGCTCGACCTGCAGCTCGCCCAGGGCAGCGGCTACGACGTGCTGAAGGCGCTGCGCGCCGCGGCCCCCGAGATCGACGTCTACATGATGTCCAGCTTCGCCGCCGAGCCCTACCGGCGCATCGCCGCGCGCCTCGGCGCGCGCGACTTCTTCGACAAGGGAACCGATCTGCGGCGCCTGCGCGACCTGGTCGCCGCGCGCGCCGCGCGCCCGCACTGACAGAGGAGGCCCCATGCACGCCGTCACCGCCATCCATCCCGTCGCCGCCCCCCGCAAGTACGCCGTGACCTGCTCGAGCTGCAACCTGCGCGAGATGTGCCTGCCGGCGGGCCTGTGCGCCGAGGACCTCGAGCGCGTCGAGAACGTGGTCTACGCGCGCCGCCGCGTCAAGCGCGGCGAGGCGCTCTACCAGGCGGGCGCCGAGTTCAGCTCCGTCTACGCGATCCGCAGCGGCTTCTTCAAGACCAGCCTCCTCGACACCGAGGGCCGCGAGCAGGTGACGGGCTTCTTCATGGGCGGCGAGCTGCTCGGCATGGACGGCATCGGCGGCAGCTACCACGGCACCGCGGTCGCGCTGGAGGACAGCGAGGCCTGCGTGCTGCCCTACAGCCTGATCGAGGAAGTGTCGCGCGAGATCCCGGCGCTGCAGCGCCAGCTGCACGCGGTGCTGTCGCGCGAGATTGCGCGCGACCACGGCGTCATGATGCTGCTCGGCTCGATGCGCGCCGAGGAGCGCCTGGCCACGTTCCTGCTCAACCTGTCGCGCCGCTTCGTCCGCCGCGGCTACTCCTCGACCGAGTTCCACCTGCGCATGACGCGCGAGGAGATCGGCAGCTTCCTCGGCCTCAAGCTCGAGACCGTGAGCCGGCTGTTCTCGGCGTTCCAGAAGGACGGCCTGATCGAGGTGCAGCAGAAGCACGTGAACATCCGCGACGTCGCGGGCCTGGAGCGCGTGCTCGCCACGCGGCACTGAGGAGGCGCGCGGGAGGGGGCTATTTCGCGGCGAGGTAGGCGACGATCTGGTCGAGCGTGCCGAGCTTGCGGTAGTCGGCCTCCGGGATTTCGACCTTGAGCCGCTCGTCGAGCGCGACGAGGAAGTTCAGCCAGTCCATCGAGTCGAGGTCGACCTGGTCCCGCAGCGGCTTCGCGGCCTGCACGTCCTCGAGCTCGGGCGCGATGCGCCTCAGCTCCTCCAGCACGACCTTGCGGATCTCGTTCGAGTCTTTCACGTCAGCTTCTCCGGTTCCTGCAGCAGGGCCGCGAGCGCGGCGAGGAAGCGCGCGCCGCGATGGCCGTCGCTCGCGCGGTGGTCGCCCGCGAGGCTCGCCACCACGGTGGGCTCGGCCCCGATCATGCCATCCTCGGCCCAGGGCCGCTCGGCCAGGCGCCCGAAGCCCACGATCGCGACCTGCGGCGGGTAGATGACCGGGAAGGCCGCGTCCACGCCCTGGTCGCCGAGGTTGGTGACCGTGATCGTGGGATCGCTCATCTCGGAGGAGCGCAGGCTCCCCGCGCGCGCGCGGCGTACGAGGTCGGCGAGCGCCTTCATCAGCTCGTCGAGCGGGAGCTCGGCCACGTCGTGGATCGCCGGCGCGACGAGCCCACCCTGCCGGAGCGAGATCGCGACGCCGAGGTGGATCGCCGAGGACGGCTGGTACGCGTTGTCCTTCCAGAAGCCGTTCAGGTCGGCGAAATCCTTCAGCGCCCGCGCGACCGCCTTCAGCTGCAGCGCGCCCATCAGCACGCGGCCGGCGACCGGGCGCTCCTCGTTGTACGCGGTCAGCCAGGCCTGCGCGCGCCGCATCGGGATCGTCTGCGAGAGGTAGTAGTGGGGGATCTCGCGCTTGGAGCGGCTCATCGCCGCAGCGATCGCCTTGCGCATGGCGAGAAGCTTGTCCGCGGCGGGCGGGGCCGCCGCCGGCGCGGGCGCCGGCGCGCGCTTCGCCGCCTTCTGCACGTCCTGCAGCGTGACCGAGCCGTGCGGGCCGGTTCCGGCAAGCTGCTCGACGTCCACGCCGAGCTCGCGCGCGTGCTGGCGCGCGGCGGGGGACACCGGGTGGCGCGTGGCGGCGGGGGGAGCCGCCGCAGCCTTCGCAGCCGGAGCCTCCTCGGCTCCGCGCAGTCGCGCGAGAACGCCGCCCACGGCGATCGTGTCCCCGGGCTTCGCCACCAGCGCCTCGACCACGCCCGATTGCCAGATCTCGACGTCGACCGCCGCCTTCGGCGTTTCCACCACGGCGACCAGGTCGCCGCGCTTCACCGCGTCGCCCGCCTTCACCTTCCACTCGATGAGCTTGCCCTCGTCCATGTCGGCGCCGAGCGAGGGCATCTTGAACTCGATCATCCGAACAGTCCCTTCGCCGCGGCGACGATCTTGCCTACCTGCGGCAAGGTCGCCTCCTCCAGGTGCCGCGCGTAGGGCACCGGCACTTCCTCGCTGCACACGCGCGCGACCGGCGCGTCGAGCTCGTAGAACGCCTGCTCCATGATGCGCGCCACGATCTCGGCGGCGAGGCCGCCGCTCCTCCAGCCCTCGTCGACGATCACCGCGCGGCGCGTCTTCTTCAGCGAGGCGACGACCGGCGCCATGTCGAGGGGCCGCAGCACGCGCAGGTCGATCACCTCGCCGTCGACCGCCTCGGCGGCCTCGAGCGCCTTCGGCAGGCAGCCGCCGTAGGTGACGATCGTGACCTTCGAGCCGGCGCGGCGCAGCTTCGACGTGGCGATGTCGACCGGATCGCCCGACACCTCGCCCTTCATCTCGTACAGCGCCGGGTACTCGAAGTGCAGCACCGGGTCGGGATCGGCGAGCGCGGCGCCCAGCATGCCGCGCGCGTCGTCGATCGTCGCCGGCGCGACGATCTTGATCCCCGGGATGTGCGCGAACCAGCCCTCGAGGCTGTGCGAGTGCTGCGCGGCGAGCTGGCGCCCGGCGCCGGTGGCCATGCGCACGACGAGCGGCACGCTGAACTGGCCACCCGACATGTGCCGCAGCAGCGCCGCCGTGTTCACGATCTGGTCGAGCGCCAGCAGGCTGAAGTTCACCGTCATCACCTCGACGATCGGGCGCAGGCCGCCGAGCGCCGCGCCGACGCCGGCGCCGGTGAAGCCGAGCTCCGAGAGCGGCGTGTCGCGCACGCGCTCGGGGCCGAACTTCTCGAGCATGCCCTTGCTCACGGCATAGGTGCCGCCGTACTTGCCGACGTCCTCGCCCATCAGGAACACGCGCTCGTCCTTCTCCAGCGCCTCGTACAGCGCCTGGCGCAGCGCTTCGCGGTAGGTGATCGCGCTCACGAGGTATAGACGTTCTTCGTCAGCTCGCGCGCGTCTTCCCAGGTCCCGGCCTCGGCGAACGCCACCGCCTCGTCCACCTCGGCCTGCGCGGCGCGGTCGAGCTCGAGGAAGCGCGCCTCTGTCAGGTCGCCTTGCGCCTTCAGGCGCGCCGAGAACGTGTGCAGCGGGCCGCGCGTCTTCCACGCCTCGACCTCGCTCTTGTCGCGGTACAGCTCGGGGTCGAACATCGAGTGCGCGCGGAAGCGGTAGGTCTGGAACTCGACGAAGATCGGCCCCCTGCCTTCGCGCACGTGGGCGCAGGAGCGCTGCGCCGCCTCGTGCGACGCGACGACGTCCATGCCGTCCACCTTGATGGTCGCCATGCCGTAGGCGGCGGCCTTGGCGCACAGGTCGGTCTGCGACTCGGAGCGCTCGAGCGCGGTGCCCATGGCGTAGAGGTTGTTCTCGCAAAAGTACGCCACCGGCAGGCCCCAGAGCTGCGCCAGGTTCATCGATTCGTGGAACGCGCCTTCGGCCACGGCGCCCTCGCCGAAAAAGCAGGCGGTGACGCGGGTTTCCTTCCTCAACTTCGCGGCGAGCGCGAGGCCCGTGGCGAGCGGCAGGCCGCCCGCGACGATGGCGTTGCCGCCGTAGAAGCGCGACTTGGCGTCGAACAGGTGCATCGAGCCGCCACGCCCGCCCGAGCAGCCTTCGCGCTTGCCGTACATCTCGGCCATGATCGCGCCCATGGGCACGCCGCGCAGCAGCGCGTGGCCGTGCTCGCGATAGGTGGCGATGACGTTGTCCTCGGGCCGCAGGACGCGCATCGCGCCCGCCGCCACCGCCTCCTCCCCGATGTAGAGGTGCAGAAAGCCGCGGATCTTGCCTTCGCTGTAAAGCTCGGCGCACTTCTCCTCCATGCGCCGGATCCTCAGCATGTCAGCGAGCAGCGCGAGCGAAACCTCGGCCGGCAGCGCGACCTTGCCGGAGGGCGGCGGCGGCGCTCTCACGCGCCCTCCTCCAGCGTCGAGGTGTCGCCCTCGGGCAGGCCGAGCTCGCGCGCCTTGAGCAGCCGGCGCATGATCTTGCCGCTTCGCGTGCGCGGCAGCGCCGTCGAGAAGGCGATCTCTTTCGGCGCGACCGCCGCGCCGAGCCGCTTTCTCGCGTGGCCGAGGATGGAAAGCCGCAGCTCCTCGCTCCACTCGTTGCCGGGCTTCAGCTCGACGAAGGCCTTCACCATTTCGCCGAGCGTGGGATCGGGCTTGCCGATGACGCCCGCCTGCGCCACCGCCGGGTGCTCCATCAGCGCGCTCTCGACCTCGAACGGCCCGATCAGGTGCCCCGCCGACTTGATGACGTCGTCGGCGCGGCCGACGAACCAGTAGTAGCCGTCGGCGTCGCGCTTCGCGAGGTCGCCGCTGAAGTACCAGCCTTGCGCGAAGCACTTGCGGTAGCGCTCGTCCTGGTCGAGGTAGCCGCGGAACATCGACGGCCAGCCCGCGCGCAGCACGAGCTCGCCTTCCTCCTGCGGGGCATCGACGAATCGCACGCCCCTCGCATCGCGGTGCGCGATCGCGGCCTCGACGCCGGGCAGCGGCTTGCCCATCGAGCCGGGCTTGACGTCCATCGCCGCGGTGTTGGCGATCATGATCCCGCCGGTCTCGGTCTGCCACCAGTTGTCGTGGATGGGCATGCCGAAGGCGTCCATGCCCCACCACACGGCCTCGGGGTTGAGCGGCTCGCCCACGCTCGCGATGAAGCGCAGCGTCGGGTAGGCGCGCCGCTTCGCGAGCTCGAGCCCGCCCTTCATCAGCATGCGGATCGCGGTGGGCGCCGTGTACCACACGCTCACCTTCTCCGACTCGAGGATCGCGTACCAGCGCTCGGCGTCGAACTCGGCCTCGTCCACCACGCTCGTCACGCCGTGCAGCAGAGGCGTGACGATGCCGTAGGACGTGCCCGTGATCCAGCCCGGGTCGGCGGTGCACCAGAAGACGTCCTCGTCGTGCAGGTCGAGCGCGACCTGGCCGGTCGCATAGTGCATCACGGCCGCGCCGTGCACGTGCAGCGCGCCCTTCGGCATCCCGGTCGTGCCGCTGGTGAAGTGCAGGAACGAGACGTCGTCGGGCGTCGTCTTCTCGATCTCGAACCGGTCGGAAGCTGCGTCGAGCTTCGCTCGGTCCGCGGGCGTATCGACCTTCAGCACGTGCTCGAGCGTCGGCATCTCGCCCGCCACCTTCCTCACCTTGCGCTCGTAGAGCGCCTCGGTGGTGACGAGCAGCTTGCCGTGGCCGAGGTTGATGCGCGTCTTCAGCGGCTCGGGGCCGAACGCGGCGAACAGCGGCGACACCGCCGCGCCGCACTTGAGGCCGCCGAGCACCGCCGCGTAGAGCTCCGGGATGCGGCCGCAGAGCACGAACACCGCGTCGCCCTTCGTCACGCCCAGCGCGCGGTAGACGTTCGCGAAGCGGTTGGACAGCGCCGCGAGCTCGCGGTAGGTGATCTCGCGGCGCGCGCCCTCGGCGCCGAGCCAGCGCAGCGCGACGCGCGAGGCGCGCGGGCCGGCCGCGTGCCGGTCCACCGCCTCGTGCGCGATGTTCAGGCCGCCGCCCGGAAGCCCGGCGAGCCGGGCCCGTGCCTGCTCGAACGAGAGCGGCGCATTGGGCTGCACGCGGCGCTGCGCAGCGGCCTTGCGGATGACGCCGGGACGATCCATTGGGCTAGGGTGCGCGCACGGCCGGATGACGACTTGATCTGCATCAAGGCCCGCGGGACGGCGCGAGCGCGTGCGACGCTAGAGCACCGTCCGCACGAGCCGCCTGATCACCGTCCGCGGCCCGTCGCCTTCGCGCACCGTGTCGAGCTCGATGGCGAACCTGCACCGCTCGCCGTCGGGCGTGACGACGGTGAGGTCGTCGATGCCGGCAGGGGATTCCATGCGGTGCCGGGCGAGCTTCGGCCCATGGCGCCGGGGCGGCAGGCGGGCGTCTATCAGCGCCTCGATGCTCGAGCGACCGCGGACATCGCCGAGCGGGGAAGCCGTCGACCA
>Ga0335085_10006460_pt1 | contig 18485 bp, 18 predicted proteins | sample Lox_Sample_45_FD_206712 | JGI IMG/M metagenome (GOLD analysis project Ga0335085, IMG submission 206712) | Soil microbial communities from Loxahatchee National Wildlife Refuge, Florida, United States - Lox_Sample_4.5 | ecosystem: Environmental > Terrestrial > Soil > Wetlands | place: USA...
GTCCCCCGGTGCCGGCGATGCCCGCGAGCAACCGGGGCAGGCGGGACGGGCCTACCGGAGGCGGCACCGTGGCCGGCACCGGCACCGTGGCCGGCACCGTGGCCGGCACCGTGGCCGGCACCGTGGCCGGCACCGTGGCCGGCACCGGCACCGTGGCCGGCACCGGAACGGCGGCGGCCATCGGCCGGGTCGCGATCACCGGGCCAGCCGCGGCCGGGTCGCGCTGATCGCGCGCCAGGCCGCGGTGACCAGCACGGCCAGTACGCAGGCGGCGCTCAGCGCGATCACCCACGTGGTGCTGCGGTCGGTGCCGATGCCCAGGCCGTGGGCCACTGCGACCGGCCAGCAGGCGTACGCCAGCCAGTGCACCCGGCGCCAGCCGCGGTACCCGAGGCGGCCGCGGACCAGGCTGGTCGCGATCAGGGCCAGCAGCAGGTCGCAGGCGACCGCGCCGAGGCTCAGCCAGGCCGCCTTGTAGCTGGCGGCGAACGGCACGAACGCGGCGGCCAGCGGGATGGATGTGTAGGTGTCGGCGACCGTGGTACCGACATGCAGGGCCAGGAACGCCAGGACCAGCAGCGAGATGTTGCGGTGCAGGCCCTGGGAGAGGAACCGGGGCCAGCTGTCGCTGGCGAACCGGCCCGCGGTGAGGATGCCGAGCAGCGCGCTCGCGGTCAGCAGCAGCAGGGTCACCAGGCCGGTGGCCCGCGTGGCGTACCACAGGCCAGGTCCGTGGAAGTCGATGCTCATCTCGTTCGGTCCTCGGGTCTCGTGGTCTCAGCGTCGTCGCCCGGCCAGCCTGCGACGGTCACCACCGTGCCGTCGTGCCGGACGAGGCGGGCAGGCAGCCGCAGGTCCGCCAGCCACCGGACAGCCCGCTCGCCGCGCAGGATCGCGGCGGTGCTGGCCATGTTCGCGTCGGTGCAGCGGGCGGCCGCGACGCTTACCGTGCGCCAGCAGGAGCGGGCGGGCCGCCCGGTGGACGGGTCGATGATGTGGTGCAGGCCGGTGCCGCCCCGCCGCCAGGCGCGGCCCAGGGGGCTCGACGTGGCCAGGCCGCCGTCGCTGATCAGCACGACCTGCCGGGGCTCGGCGCTGGCGGTGGTGGTGTCGAAGCTCGCGTCGTCGGCGATCCCCACCCGCCAGCCCGGATGCGGAGGATTCCCGGCCACCCTGATGTCGCCGCCCAGGTTGACCAGGACGCCGCTGCCGGTGGCGGCCGCGATGGCGGCCGCGGACCGGTCGGCGGCCAGGGCCTTGGCCGTGGCGCCCAGGTCGAGCGCGAACCCGGCGGGGACCCGCACCGCCGGGCGGTCCCGGTCGACCTCGACCCTGCGCCAGCCGCCTGCGGGCATCGGCGGCTGGCGCAGGGGGCCTGTGCGCTGGCGGGCGAGGGTGAAGTCCCGGTCGTAGCCGAGCCGGGCCAGGCTCAGCCCGCAGGTGGGATCCACGTCTCCTCCGGTGAGCTCGGCCGCGTCCAGGGCGACGGCCACCGCCTCCGCGAACAGCGGGCTGACCGGGACCAGGCGTCCGGGGGCGCGGTTGACCTGGCAGAGCTCGGAATCGGGGCGAAACCGGGAGCAGGCCGCGTCGATTGCCGCGAGTTCCGCGGCGAGCAGGTCGTACGCCGGGCCCAGCGCCTCCGGGTCGGCGACCAGCACGGTCGCGAAGGTGCCCAGCGCCGGGAAGGTGCGGGCCGCGACCGCGGGGGCCGCGCCCGGCATCAGCCTCCCCCGTGCGACGCGCTGGACACGGTCGGCGCCGGGGCAGGGCTCGGCGGGGCTGCGGCCGGGGTCGTGGCAGGCGGCGCGGGGGTAGCCGATTTGGACGGGGTCGCCGTGGCCGTCCGGCTGGCCCTGGCCGTCGGCTGAGCGGTGGCCTGGGGGGCGGGCCCGGCGGCGGCCTGGGCGCTCGCGGACGCGGCCGTCCGCACCCGCCGGGGCCGGGTCTTCGCGGCGGCAGAGACGGACGGGGAGGCGGCCGGGGCAGAAGCCGTCGCGGCCGGAGCCGTCGCGGTGTTGCTGGCCGCCTTCTGCGCCGGGGCGGTGCGGGCGAACAGGGTCGCGAAGCCGACCGCGGCAACCGCGCTCAGCTGGGTCGCTCGCCAGGTCAGGCGAGAAAGGCGGCGCAGGCCCGCCGCACGCGCCGCGCCTGGCGGCCCGGCTGGGAACTCGGCTGGGAACTCGGATGTGTCGTGCATGACCGGTGATCACAGCAGGCTCGTGGTTAAGAGCTCGTGAAGAGCGGCTCAAGAGGTAGTTGCCGCGACCGCGCCCGGCCCCGCAGACTTACCTTGATGTCATGGAAGGGAGCGCCGTGACCAGCCGCCATCCCCCGGTCGAGGACTGGGCCACCGACTTCGACCACACCGACCCCGCCTGGGCCGCCGACCCGTACCCGATCTGGGCCGACCTGCGCCAGCGCTGCCCGGTCGCCCGCACCGGCCGCTACGGCGGCACCTGGCTGCCGGTGACCCACGAGCTCGTCTCCGAGGTGGCCTACGACACCGAGCACTTCACCTCCCGCTCGGTCGTGGTCAGCGAGGACCGGCCGGGGCCCGAGGACCTGCCCGCGCCCATCGGGCTGTCCCCGCCGATCACCTCGGACCCGCCGTTCCACGCCCTGGCCCGGGGGATGCTGCTGCCCGCCTTCGGGCCCCGGGCGATCGCCGCCGTCGAGCCCTACACCAGGGAGCTGTGCCGTGAGCTCCTCGCCGCGACCGAGGGCCAGCCGGTCTTCGACGCGGCCACCGAGTACGCCCGGCACATCCCGGTCCGGGTCATCGTCAGGTTCCTCGGCTTCCCCGTCGAGGACGCCGACAAGTTCAGGCAGTTCATCCGCCTGGTCCTCGAGGACGTCGACACGTCCGCCGGGGACGAGGAGCGGGAGGCGATGTTCGCCGAGCTCGACGCGTACATGGACGCCCAGATCGACGACCATATCGCCCGGCCCAGGGACGACCTGACCTCGTTCCTCATCGACGCGGAGATCGGCGGGTCCAAGCTGAGCCGGGAGCACATCCGCGGCACCATGATCCTGCTGATGATCGCCGGGATCGACACCACCTGGTCCGCGATCGGCGCCTCCCTGTGGCACCTGGCCCAGCACCCCGGCGATCGCCGCCGGCTTGCTGCCGAGCCGGGCCTGATGGGCACCGCCGTCGAGGAACTGCTGCGCGCCTACGCCCCGGTCACGATGGCGCGGCTGGTCGCGCAGGACTTCGACTTCCACGGGTACCCGCTGAAGGAGGGTGACTGGCTGCTGCTTCCGTTCCCGGCCGCCAACCGGGACCCGGCCGCGTTCGAGAACCCGGACGCCGTGCAGCTCGACCGGGCCAGGAACCGGCACGCCGCCTTCGGCCTCGGCCGGCATCGCTGCCTGGGATCTCACCTGGCCCGGATGGAGCTCCGGGTAGCCCTGGAGGAGTGGCTGGCCCGCTACCCCGACTTCGAGCTGGCCGACCCGGCCGCCGTCACCTGGTCCGGCGGCCAGGTCCGCGGTCCCCGCACGCTGCCAGTCAGGATCGTCTAGCCGGCCTAAGGCCCTCCCGTCGCCGCGGTCCACCCGACCTAAGGCCTAAGCCCTCAGTCGCCTTGTCTTAGGCCCATCCGCGGACCTCGAATAAGGCTTACGCACGATGCATTCGCGCAGGCCTTAGCCGTAATTTCGATTACATGATGCCCTATCAGTCGTACCAGACCTTCCAGGCCGAGCGGCCTAAGACCACCGCCGAGATCCGCCGTGCCGACGACCAGCTCGGTCACATGGCCGAGAACGTGTCCTGGCTATGGCGCCATGCCACCAGGCCCATCACCCGGTTCCGCTGGCACCACTGACCCGCGGCGGCTTACCGGCCGGTCCACACGGGTGGCCGCTTGTCGCGGAACGCGGCCGGCCCTTCCTGCGCGTCCGCGCTGTGATAGACGGGCGCCCAGATCCGTTCGGCCTCCTCGAACAGGTCAGGCCGGGACAGGTACGCCGTCCGCTTGGCGGCCAGCACCGACAGCGGCGCGTTCGCGGCGATCCGCTCGGCCAGCGCCTGCGCCCGCGGCCGCAGGTCCGCCAGCGGCACGACCTCGTTGACCAGCCCGATCTCGCAGGCGCGCTGAGCGCTGAGCGGATCCCCGGTGAGCAGGATCTGCAGCGCGATCCGGGGCGGGATCAGCCAGGACAGGGGAGCGGCCCACGGCGCGCCGCGGCCCACCTTCACCTCGCTGATGGCGAACGTGGCCGTCTCCGCGGCGATGCACAGGTCGCAGCTCTGGGCGAGCAGGAACCCGCCGGCCCAGGCGACGCCGTTCACCGCCGCGATGGTCGGCTTGGGCACGTCGATGTTGCGCCCGAACTGGGGCACGAAGTCAGGCGGCGGCACGGTCAGCGCCGTATCGGCCATCTCCTTCAGGTCGCCGCCGGCGCAGAACGCCTTGTCCCCGGCACCGGTGAGGACCATGACCTTGGCCGTACCGTCCTCGTTGAAGCGCCTGACCCCGGCGTACAGGCCCTCGCGCACGGCCGCGTTGAGCGCGTTGCGCGCCTCGGGCCGCTCGATGGTGAGCCAGGCGACGCCATTGCTCACCCGGTAGCTGACCGCTTCAGTCATCGCACCACTCCATGGCTTCACAGCGGCGGGCTGAACTCGTAGATTATGGCATTAGTGAACTGCGAATCACTAATGTCGCTGCGGGAGGACACCGTGGACCTAGACGTGACGAGCCTGCATCACCGGCGCGCCGTGCACCGGTGGGAGCGGATGAGCGTCGGTGACCTCATCGAGCGGGTGACCTGGAGCAGGCCGGACAAGGTGGCCATCGTGGGCCGCCCGGGCGCCTACGCCGACGAGCGGTTCGCGGCGCTGACCTACCGGCAGGCCGACCAGGTGGCGAACCAGGTGGCCCGCGCACTGCTGGCCCGCGGTCTGGAGCGCGGCGATGTGGTCCTGCTGTTCTGCGAGAACTCGGTCGAGGCCTACCTGGCCAAGATCGGCATCGCCAAGGCCGGCCTGGTGGCCGCGCCGCTGAACCCGATGATGGCACCGGACCTGGTGGCCGCCATGATCGACCTGGTCCAGCCGAAGCTGGCCCTGGTCGACAGCGAGCTGTGGAGCAAGGCAGAGAAGCCGTTCGCGGCGAAGGGTCTTAGCGCCGGGATCAGCATTCCCATCGGCGCGCCACCGGTACCTGGCAGCGTGTCGTTCGCCGAGCTCATCGCCGGGCAGGACGGCACCGAGCCGGACGTGGAGATCCACGCCGACGACATCTGGGAGATCCTGTTCACCTCGGGCACCACGGCCCTGCCGAAGGGCGTGATGATCTCCCACGCCACCAGCTACCTGGCCGGGTTCGGGTTCGCGCTGTCGCTGACCAGGGGGCTGAAGCTGGAGTCCGACCTCACGGTCGGCACCTACCTGCCGATGATCTACCACGTTGGTGATCAGCCGTTCACTTACTCGGTGTTCCTGTCCGGCGGCACGCTGGTGCTCGGCCGCCGCCCCAACCCCGAGCACATCGCCGAGATGATCGCCGAGGACAAGGTGACCGCGCTGTGGGCCGGCTCGCCGGCCATGGTCCGGGCCGTGGACGCAGTGCTCACCGCCCGGCCGGACCTGGACGCCCGCAGCCTGACCGTCGTCGTGTACGGCTGGGCCGCGCTGCCCCCGGCCACGCTGGCCTCGATGAAGCGGCACTGCGGCGAGGACCTGTGCGCGTTCGAGATCTTCGGCCAGACCGAGTCGATCGCCTGCCACCGGTTCTGGCCCGACGAATGGCCCGAGCTGTACGCGGCCACCGCGCCGCAGCACAACTACGTCGGGGTGCCCAGCCCGGTCCTCGCCTCCACCGTGCTCGGGCCGGACGGCAACGACCTGGCCGGAGCGCCTGGGGTGGCCGGCGAGGCGGTCTACCGGTCGCCGTGCATGATGGCCGGCTACTACCGGGACGAGGAAGCCACCAGGCACGCGTTCAGGTACGGCTGGTTCCACTCCGGGGACAGCTGCGCCTACGACGAGAACGGCCTGCGGGTCATGCTCGACCGGTACAAGGACATCGTGAAGACCGGCGGGGAGAACGTCTCCAGCCTGCGGGTCGAGGCCGTGCTGGCCCAGCACCCGGACGTGGCCAAGGCGGCGGTCATCGGGCTGCCGCACCCGCACTGGAGCGAGGCGGTGACCGCGGTCGTCGTGCTCAGGGACGGGGCCGCCGCCAGCGAGGAGGACCTGATCAAGCACTGCCGGGCCAGCCTGGCCGGGTACGAGACCCCGAAATCGGTGGTGTTCGCCGCCGACCTGCCCGAGACGGTGGGCGGCAAGGTCCTGAAGTACCGGCTGCGGGCCGACCACGCCGGCCACTACCGGGACATCGCCCCGTAGGGAAAACCTGGCATGCTGGTCACGTGAACGAAGAGCCGCCGCCCCGGAGCCGGTTCGGGCGCCTGCAGCGGGCCGCCGAACGGCGCCACGTCCCGCTGCTCACCATCCTGGTCACGGTCGGGGTGGTGGTCGCCGTCTACCTGGCCGGCAAGCTGCTCTACCGGATCAAGGACATCCTCCTGCTGATCGTGGTGGCCGGGTTCATCGCGCTGCTGCTCAACCCGATCGTGGTCCTCGTGCAGCGCCGCCTGGTCCCGCGCCGGGGGGCCGCCGTCGCGATCGTCACCATCGGGGCCGCGCTGGTCTTCGCCGGCCTGGCCGCGGCGTTCGGCTACCCGCTGGTCAACGGGATCACGCACCTGGCCGACCAGCTGCCCACCTATATCGCCAACGCGCAGCACAACCGGGGCTGGATCGGTCACCTGGTGACCAGGTACCACATCCAGAGCTGGGTGCAGCGGAACACCCCCAAGCTGGTGAGCTACGCCCAGTCGCTCAGCAAGCCGGCCCTGAGCATCGGCGCGGGCGCCCTGTCCCTGGTCATCGAGCTGCTGACGATCTTCTTCCTGGTCCTGATGCTGCTGATCGAGGCGCCGAAGATGCGGGCCTGGATCCTGCGCCAGATGCGGCCGGAACGGGCGGCCAAGGCCACCCAGGTGGCGGCCGACGTGAGCCAGTCCGTGACCGGGTACATGCTGGGCAACCTGCTGACCTCGCTCATCGCCGGCGTCGTGGTGTTCGTGACGCTGATGATCCTCGGCGTCCCTTACCCGCTGCTGTGGGGGCTGTGGGTCGCCCTGGTGGACTTCCTCCCGATGATCGGCGGAGCGCTGGCCGGCATCCCGACCGCGCTGTTCGCCTTCACCCACTCCCTGCTCGCGGGCATCGTCACCGCCATCGTCTTCCTCGCCTACCAGCAGGTCGAGAACCACATCCTGAACCCGGTGATCATGGCCAAGACGGTGAAGATCAGCCCGCTGCTGGTGCTGATCGCGGTGCTGGTCGGCGCCTCCCTGGGCAGCCTGGTGGGCGGCCTGTTCGGCGGCTTCGTCGCCGCCCTGCTGGCCATCCCGACGGCCGGCGCCCTGCAGGTACTCGTCCGGGAGGTCTGGCAGGTCACCGCGCCGCCGCCCGATCAGCCGGCCCCGCCGTCCGAGCCCGACGATGCGGCCGCCGCACCCGGCGAGCTCTTCCCTGTTCCGCCCGATACGCGGGAGCATGGCTCATAAGCCGCCGCACGGTAAGCCGCAGCAACGCGTCTTAGGAGGACCGGACATGGCACAGCCGTCAGTCCTGGGAATCGTGCTCGCCGGAGGCGCCGGGACCCGCCTGTCCCCGCTGACCGCGGACCGGGCCAAACCCGCGGTCCCGTTCGGCGGCCTGTACCGGCTGATCGACTTCGCGCTGTCCAACCTGGCCAACGGCGGCATCCGCAAGATCTGCGTGCTGACCCAGTACAAGAGCCACAGCCTGGACCGGCACATCTCCACCACGTGGCGGATGAGCTCCCTGCTCGGCAACTACGTGACCCCGGTCCCGGCCCAGCAGCGGCTCGGGCCGCACTGGTACACCGGCTCGGCCGACGCGATCTTCCAGTCGATGAACCTGATCAACGACGAGCAGCCGGACATCGTGATCGTCTTCGGGGCCGACCACGTCTACCGGATGGACCCGATGCAGATGATCGACCACCACGTGCGGCACGGCGCCGGCGTCACCGTGGCGGCCATCCCGGTACCGAGGCACGAAGCCTCCTCGTTCGGTATCGTCCAGGTCGGATCCGACGGCCGGACCATCGACGCCTTCCTGGAGAAGCCCGCCGACCCGCCGCCCATGCCGGGCAATCCGGAGATGAGCTACTCGTCCATGGGCAACTACGTCTTCGACGCCGACGTGCTGGTGGACGCGCTGCGCAAGGACGCGGACGACGACTCGAGCCGGCACGATATCGGCGGCAACATCATCCCCAACCTGGTGCGGAACGGGAGCGCGCAGGCCTACGACTTCATGTTCAACGAGGTCCCGGGGGCGACCGCGCGGGACGCCGGCTACTGGCGCGACGTCGGCTCGCTGGACGCCTACTTCGACGCCCAGATGGACCTGTGCGCGGTGGAGCCGATCTTCAACCTGTACAACGACAAGTGGCCGATCCTCACCCACGTGCCCTCGATCCCGCCGGCCAAGTTCGTGCACGACGCGGGCGACCGGGTCGGGCGCGCGATCGACAGCCTGGTCAGTCCCGGCGTGGTGATCTCCGGCGGCCTGGTCCGCCTGTCCGTGCTCTCGCCCGGCGTGCGGGTGAACAGCTGGGCCACCGTCGAGCGCTCGGTGCTGCTGCACAACACCAAGATCGGCCGGAACGCGGTGGTCCGGGACGCGATCATCGACAAGAACGTCATCGTGCCCGAGTGGGCCCAGGTCGGCGTGGACAAGGAGCACGACCGGGCGCGCGGCTTCGTGGTCTCGGCCGGCGGCATCACCGTGGTGGGCAAGGGGCAGGAGGTCGTGCCGTAATGGACAAGCTGCGAGTCGCCCTGCTGACCCGGGAGTACCCGCCCGAGGTGTACGGCGGCGCGGGCGTGCACGTCACCTACCTGGCCCGCGAGCTGGCGCCGCTGGTCGACGTCACGGTGCACTGCCAGGGCGCGGACCGCCCCGACGCCGTGGCCCACCGGCCCTGGGACCTGCTGGCCGGCGCCAACCAGGCCCTCCAGGTGGTCTCGGCCGACCTGTCCATGGCCGCCGCCGCGGGATCGGCCCAGCTGGTCCACTCCCACACCTGGTACGCGAACCTGGGCGGCCACCTGGCCTCGATGCTCTACGGCATCCCGCACGTCATGACCATGCACTCGCTCGAGGCGCTGCGCCCGTGGAAGGCCGAGCAGCTCGGCGGGGGCTACCAGGTCTCGACCTGGTGCGAGCGGACCTCGGCCGCCTCGGCCGCCGCGGTGGTGGCCGTCTCGGAGGGCATGCGGGCCGACATCCTGGCCGCTTACCCCGAGATTCATAACGAACGGGTCCGGGTTATCCGCAACGGTATCGACACCGACGAGTACCGGCCGGACCCCGGCACCGACGTACTCGAACGCTACGGCGTCGACCTAGCGCGTCCCTACGTCATCTTCGTCGGCCGCATCACCAGGCAGAAGGGCGTGCCGGTCCTGCTCCGGGCGGCCTCCCGGCTGATTCCCGAGGCGCAGCTGGTGCTGCTGGCCGGGGCGGCCGACACCCCCGAGCAGCTGGCCGAGGTGACCGAGCTGGTAGACGGCCTGCGCGCGACGAGATCCGGCGTGATCTGGATCCCCGAGATGCTGCCCAAGCCCGAGGTCATCCAGTTCCTCACGCACGCCGCGGTGTTCGCCATCCCGTCCATCTACGAGCCCCTCGGCATCGTGAACCTGGAGGCCATGGCGTGCGGGACCGCGGTGGCGGGATCCCGCACCGGCGGGATCCCCGAGGTGGTCGCGGACGGCGAGACCGGGCTGCTGGTGCCGCCCGACGACCCGCCGGCGCTCGCGGAAGCCCTGAACGCCCTGCTGCGCGATCCGGCCCGGGCCCGGGCCATGGGACAGGCCGGCCGCAAGCGGGCGATCGCGGAATTCGGCTGGCCCGCTATCGCCGCCCAGACCGCGGAACTCTACGCTGAATTGGTACACGCGGGCTAAAACTTCCGTTCACTGCTGGACTCGCCTAAGCGGGCATAAAACGCCGTCCTCCCCGCTCAGACCGGAAATCTGGTGTAAACCAGTTTCGGCGCTGAGGCGTCACAAATGGGGGCTAGGGGACTTAAGGCGACCGCTGAAAGGCATTTGATGATCCGTATATCACCTCGTGCTGCATTTCGTGCTGCTTTGACCGGATTGCTAGCGGCTGGTGCGATTACTGTGGGCGTCAGCACGGCGAACGCCAACGTCGCAGGCTTCTGCAGCGGGACCGGCACCGCCACTGTCGGGAACACTCCCGGCAAGGCGGCCAATTGCATGGTCATCAACAACGACATCACCAAGCCGGCCACGATCTTCTTCACCGTGACCGTGACCAAGGGCGGCGCCCAGGACGTCAACACCTTCTGGCGGGCCTCCTGCACGCTGGCCGGCGACACCGAGGTCAACTCCGGCGGCGGCACCGCGATGTCGCCGACCACGCTGACCCTGGTCCTGCCCTTCCCCGCTCCTGACACCTGTGCGGTCACGGTGAGCGCCACCCAGACCAAGGTCAGCACGACCGCGGCCAGCCTGTCGATCTCGCTGCAGTTCGCGCCGCAGCAGGGCGCCACCCCCACGCCGACCCCGACGCCCACCTCGGGCGGCACGCACACCATGTACCGGGGCCTGGCCGGCAAGTGCATCGACGCCCTGCACAACGGCTCCGCCAACGGGACCAAGGTCACCATCTACGGCTGCAACCGGAGCAACTCGGCCCAGTACTGGACCTACACCGGCGGTCAGCTCAAGCACAACGGCAAGTGCCTCAACGACCAGCGCACCGGCGGTAACGGCAGCAAGGTGATCCTGTACACCTGCAACGGCGGCGCCAACGAGCAGTGGACGCACAGGAGCAACGGCGAGTGGGTCATGAAGGCCAAGGGCGGCCAGTACTGCCTGGACGACCCGGCCTCCTCGAAGAAGGACGGCACCCAGCTCATCATGTGGAAGTGCAACAACGCCACGAACCAGCACTGGTTCGCGTCGACCGTGAGCTAGTCTCCCGGTCCTCGGCCCGACGGCGGGCTGGTCTCCACTACCAGGTGGGGACCAGCCCGCCGTCGATTCTGAAGTCGGCGCCGGTGACGTTGGCGGTGCGGTCGCTGGCCAGCATCAGCACGAGGTCGGCGACCTCCTCCGGGCGGCTGAACCGCCCGGTGACGCTCTGGCGCGCGGCGCCGCTGGCTACGTCCTCGGCCGTGGCGCCGGTCGCGCCGCTCACCGTCTGCGCGACCCCGTGCTCGCCCAGCCACAGGTCGGTGGCCACCGGGCCGGGGCTGACCGTGTTGACCCGGACACCCCGGGGCCCTACTTCCTTGGACAGCGCCTTGCAGAAGCCGGCCAGGGCGGCCTTGGCCGCGCTGTAGTCGAGCACCGCGGGGTCGGGGAGCTCGGCGTTGACCGAGCAGACGGTCACGATGGACCCCTTCCCCGCCGTTAGCATGGCGGGCAGCACACTGCGGGTGGCGCGCACCGCCGCCATCAGGTTGAGGGTCAGGCTGGCCTGCCAGTCCTCGTCGGTGATGCTCAGGAAGCCGCCCGTCCTGGCAGGGGCCCCGCCGACGTTGTTGACCAGGATGTCAGGGCCGCTCTCGGCCAGCGCCACCAGCCGGGCGGGCCCGCCGGCCTCGGCCAGGTCGACCTCGAGCACCCGCACCTGGCCCTGCTTGGCCAGCTGGTCGAGTTCCGCGGAAGACCGCCGTGCCCCCGCCACGACACGCACGCCGTGCGCCGCCAGCCCGCGGGTGATCGCCAGCCCGATGCCCCGGCTGGCCCCGGTCACCACCGCGGTCCGTCCCTCAAGCCCCAGATCCATCGCATGCCTTTCGTCGGTGGGTTGATGCGGGCCACGCTAGTCACCCGCAATCCTTCCCGCTTGGGTCAAGCGACTGATGTACCGTGATCCCCGTGACTGCCGGCCGCCTCCTCTCGGTCAACGTCGGCTTGCCGAAGGACGTGTCCTGGCACGGGAAAACGGTGCACACCGGCGTCTGGAAGTACCCCGTCGACGGCCCCAGCCAGGTGCGACGGCTGAACATCGACGGGGACGGGCAGGGTGACCTGGCCGGGCACGGCGGCGAGAACCGCGCGGTGTTCGTCTACCAGATCGAGTCCTACCGGTACTGGCAGGGCGAGCTGGGCCGCGACGACTTCGAGTACGGCCAGTTCGGCGAGAACTTCACGGTCAGCGGGTTGGCCGACGACCAGGTGCGCATCGGCGACCGCTACCAGATCGGCGCGGCGCTGTTCGAGGTGTCCCAGCCGCGGGTGACGTGCTACCGGGTAGGGATCCGGATGGACGAGCCGCGGATGCCGTCACTGCTGGTCTCCCACCACCGGCCGGGGTTCTACTTCCGGGTGCTGCGGGAGGGCACGGTGCGGCCTGGGGATGAGATCGTCCGGGTGGCCGCCGGTCCTGAGGCCATGACCGTGGCCGAGATCGACGGCCTGCTCTACCTGCCCGGCCACCCGCGCGACCGGCTGCTGACCGCGCTGCGCATCCCTGCGCTATCCGAAGGCTGGAAGGCATCATTCCGGGCCATCACGGACCAGGATGGGGCGCAAGCCGAGGCCGGCGCCGCGGGCAACGCCGGCCTGGCCGCCGTCAGCCCCCCTCCGGCCTGGCCGGGCTTCCGCTCGCTGACGGTGACCGCGGTGATCCCGGAAAGCGACTCGGTGACGTCGGTGACGCTGGCCGGTGCCGATGGCGCTGCCCTGCCCGCGCCCGAGCCGGGGCAGTTCCTGACCCTGCGACTGGACGCCGCCCCCGGCGCCCGGCCGCTGCTGCGCAGCTACTCGCTGTCCGGCGCGCCCGAGGCCGGCTCCTACCGCATCAGCGTCAAGCGCGAGGCGCACGGCGCGGGCAGCCAGTTCGTCCATGACCGGGTCCGGCCCGGTGACCAGCTCGAGGCGGCCGCGCCCCGCGGCACGTTCATCCTCCAGCCCGGGGAGCGCCCGGTCCTGCTGATCAGCGCGGGCGTCGGGGCGACCCCCGTCCTGGCCATGCTGCACGCCCTGGCCGCTGACCGGTCAGGACGTGAGGTCTGGTGGCTGCACGGCGCCCGCAGCCGGGCCGAGGAACCCTTCGCCGACGAGTCGCGTGCCCTGCTGGCCGCCCTGGCCCACGGGCACCGGCATGTCTGCCACAGCCACCCAGGACCCGGCGAGGTCCCTGGCCGGGACTACCAGACGGCGGGTCGGCTCTCGGCCGCCGTGCTGGCCGGCCTCGGCTTGCCGGCGGACGCCGACGCCTACATCTGCGGCCCGGCCGGCTTCATGGCCGAGATGTCGGCCGCCGTGACGGCCGTGGGGCTCGACCGCGCCCGGGTGCACACCGAGATCTTCGGCGCCGCCCCCGCCAGCACGCCGGGCATCGCGGCCGTGCCCGCGCGGCCGCCGCACCCCCCGGCCGGGCCGCCCGGTGACGGCCCCGAGATCGCGTTCGCCCGCAGCGGCCTGACCGTCCGCTGGGACCCCGGCTACGGCAGCCTGCTGGAGCTGTCCGAAGCCTGTGACGTGCCGGTCCGCTGGTCGTGCCGTACCGGCGTCTGTCACAGCTGCGAGACCGCCCTGATGTCAGGAACGGTCAGCTACGCCCCCGAGCCGGTCGACGAACCCGCGCCCGGCGACGTCCTGATCTGCTGCTCCCAGCCGTCTGGCGATCTGGTCCTTGACCTGTGATCAGATCCGGGCACCGACAGGCTCGAAAGTCAGTTGCTTGCTGAGGGTCGAACGCACCGGCGAGCGTTCGATGGATTCGGTGACCGCTGGCCGGTGAGGCTCGAGCGCCGGATCGAGGATGAGCTCGTACCGGAACCGGGTGACGGACTGCTCGCGTTCCAGGTGGACGCGCACGCCGACCGCGCCACCGGGAATTCCCAGGTCCGCCAGTGCCATCCGCGCGTCGATGGTCATGCACGTGGCCAGCGACGCCTCTAGCAGCTCATGCGGCCGCATCCCGGCCGAACCGCCGGTGCCGTCCTTGACGGTGTCGGCCCGGCCCTCATGGTCGTCCGCCCTGAACCTGACTTGCCAGGCCACCGGGAGCGCAGTCGCCTCGATCACAGGCGCGATCATAACCAACGACCATATAGCAAGAAAAGAATGTCCGGATAGCGGACAGGGCTAGCGCTTCGGCCTGCGGTCAGATCGGGTACCGGGTGGGTTCGTTGGTGTACTGGCGCCCGGACGGGGTGGTCCACCGGAAGGTCCCGTCGGGTAGCTGGTCGACTTTCCAGCGCGGGTGCTGTTTCACTCGGTGATCATGCCGACACTTCGGGTCGCCATTACACAAACAGGTCCGGCCGCCTGCCTCGTAGGGCGTGTTGTGCTCGTAGTCGCACTGGCTGGCGGGCCGTCGGCACACCGGGCTGGTACAGGTGGCGTGCCGGATCTGGCTCAGGTGCCGGAGCTTAGCGCTGGGGTCGTGGCCCTTGGTCTCGAAGCGGTGGTCGCAGTCATCGGTGGTGAGGGGGTGGAATTCGACGAGGAACTCCCTGCCATGGACTGTCAGGGTCCAGGTGCCGGGGCTGCCGGGCGGTCCGTCGCGGCTGGTGCGGGTGAAGGAGAACCCGGTCCGAGGCTGGTCCGGGTCCGCAGCTGTGCCCGGTGGCCCCGGCCCGCCACCTTTTCTGCGTCTGGCGTGCCTGACGTGGTTCTTGGGTGCCGGGCGGGCACAGGCGTGCCAGGTGGCGTGCCCGTCGTTGTCGGTGACGGTCACGCACCAGGTCGTTGCGGGCCTGGCCGCGGCCGCATGGGCGAGGTCGCGGGCGAGCCAGGGATCGATAGGGGTGCCGGACAGCTGGCCGGGCCGGTCGGCCAGGTTCAGCATGGTGGTCAGGGGGATGGTGAGGTTGCCGCGGGCGGCGAACCCGGCCAGGATCGGGCTGGCCGGGTGCTCCGGGCCGGCCTGGCCGTCCGCGCTGCCGTGCCCGGCAGTGGCGCCGGGGCCGGGGCGGGAGCCGCTTCCGTCCTGCTCGGCGGTGGCGGGGCGGCCGGGGCGGGAGTCGGTGCCGGTGAGCAGGTCGAGGTAGGCGCGGGCGCGGAGCTGGTCCATGTCGCCCTCGAGGCCGGCTTTCTTGAGCTGGCGGGCCCAGGCGGCGATCCGGTGATCGGCGGCCAGCACCTCAGCGGGCGGCAGCTCACGTCCGGCGAGGGCGCCGTTGCCGGAGTCCTCGCCCCACCGCTCGACCCGCGCCTGCCTGGCGGCGTGCTCCCGCTGGTCCTTGGCCTTCTTCGGGGCGACGTCCATGACGGCTTGGCGGATCGCGGCGGCCAGCCCGCCGGGGGTCAGCCGCCCCGCCCGGCCCAGGACCCGGTTCTCCGCGGCTCCGGCTTCCTTCGCGGTCAGGACGGCCACAGCGCGGGTGATCATCCGCGCCTTGATCAGGGTGATGATCCCGTCTCGCAGCGCCGCCCGGGTGCCGGGGAGCTTGGCGTCCAGGCGGTCCGCGGTCGTCATCAGGTCCCCGGCCGCGCGGCGGGACTCGGCCAGCACGTGCGCCAGCTCATCGGCGCAGAAGTCGTCCGTGCCTGACCCGGCCGGGTGCCCGGACGACGGGGCGTCCAGCGCCGGCCGGCGGCGGGCCAGCTCGGAGACGGCGGCCAGTTTCCGCGCCGCCATGTGGGCCTCGAGCCGGTCCCAGGCGCACAGCACCCCGATCAGCTCATCATCGGACACGCCCGCGTAGGAGTCGTCGTCCCCGGCCGCCCGGTCGGCCAGCATGGCCAGGTCCGGGCGGGCCGGAGCCACATCGAGCCACTGCCCGGCCCCGAACCCCGCCGCCGCACTGGAAGACCGCCGCGGCTGGTGCCCGGCCGATCCGGGCTGCCCGGGGCCCCGTCGCCGAGCCGACGCCGCCGCTGCCTGGGCAGCCAGCACGCGAGCCACCCCGGCCGGATCCGTATCATCCCGCGCCGCCCCGGCCGTGTGCCGCCCGGTCGCCGCCCCAGCCGCGTCTCGCCCGTCAGCTGTCTGCGCCTGAGCGGCCTCGGTGATCTCCGCGAGTTCACCGTTGGCCAGCTCCCCACCCGCGAACCAGAAGTCGTCCTCCCACGCGACCTCGCCTGGGTCCAGGACCTCAGCCAGATCACGCTCCAGGGAAGCTTGCCATTCCTCAGCGGTCATCGGGTCCGGGCGCGTGATCACCGGTTCCCAGGGAGCGGGCTCATCGGCTGGCGATGCCGCCATCAGTCCTCCCGTCGCCGAGGAATGTGAGTCGTCTACATGTTCGAAACCCTATCACAGATAAGACCGTCACGGCAATCTAATTAGCAGCTCAAGATAAGCTTTACGTATATGAATTCGATCATGATCGACTGCGCTTCGCCTGAGACGGAAGAGGTGTCCGATGTCAGCGATAGACACAGAACCCGGCGGGGGAGTCGGGGGCGGAACACCGCCATGACAGCATGGCGGCATGAAGGTGCTGCGCACTCCGGAGGAGCGTTTCGCTGGCCTGCCCGGCTTCGGCTACCCGCCGCGCTACGCCGACGTCGGCGACGTGCGGCTGGCCTACGTGGAGACCGGCCCGGCCGACGGGGAACCCGTCCTGCTGCTGCACGGGGAGCCGAGCTGGTCGTTCCTGTACCGCACGGTCATGCCGGTCCTCGCGGACGCCGGGCTGCGGGCCATCGCGGCGGACCTGGCCGGGTTCGGCCGTTCCGACAAGCCGCCAGAACCCGCCGACCATAGCTTCGCCCGGCACGTGGAGTGGATCCGCGCGCTCGCGTTCGACCATCTCGGCCTGCGCGGCCTGACCCTCGTCGGACAGGACTGGGGCGGCCTGATCGGGCTGCGCTTGGTGGCGGAGCACCCGGACCGGTTCGCCCGGGTGGTGGCGTCCAACACCGGGCTCCCCACCGGCGACGTGCCGATGCCCGACGTGTGGCTGCGTTTCCGGCAGCTCGTCAGGACCGTTCCCGAGCTGAGCGTGTCCCGGCTGGTGCAGTCGGGCTGCCAGGCCACGCTGTCACCGGAGGTCCTGGCGGCCTACGAGGCGCCGTTCCCCGATCCGTCCTACGCCGCCGCGGTCCGGGCCATGCCGGAACTGGTGCCGACCACCCCGGACGACCCGGCCGCCGAGGCGAACCGGGCCGCCTGGCGGCAGCTGGCCGCCTGGGACAAGCCGTTCCTGGTGGCGTTCAGCGACCGTGACCCGATCACCGCCTCGATGGCGCCCGTGCTGAAGGACACCGTGCCCGGCGCGGCGGGTCTCGAGCATCCGGTGATCGAGGGGGCCGGCCACTTCTTGCAGGAGGACGCGGGCGAGCGGCTCGGTGCCGTGATCGCCGGGTTCGTCCGCGACCACCCGGCTCGCTAGCGGTGCTCGGCCGGATCGCTCCGGACCGTGAGGAACTGCGGATGACCGCCAATGGCGGCCACTGGATGATGGCCCGGCGGCCGCTCCGTCCGGTCGATCTGGCGGGCCGAGGTCGCGGTGCTGCCCTGGCAGCCGGCCCACGAGATCCCGTTCCGGCGGGTGGTGCCCGCCGCGGACCTGGCCGGGCAGCTGTGGATGGAGCCCGAGGCCGAGCCGATCTACGCGCGGGAGGCCAGGCTGGCCTGACCGGGAACGTAGTCAGATGACTGATGTCATCGCGCGGCCGAACTTCTTCGCCATCGCGTTCGTGCTCGGCGGCTACGCTGTCCGCATGGTCCTGGCCCAGCTGCGGCTGTCTCCGGTCTACTCCCGGCTCTCCTTCAGCCCGGGCTTCTGGGCCTTCACCTTCTCCTACTCGGCCGTCGTCGCCGACGCCCTGGCCTGGCAGGCGCTGACCAAGGAGGGCAACTCCCATGACCGAGAGCACGACGGAGACCGGCGTCGTCACCAAGCTCAGCCCCCGTTCGGTCGCCGACACCGCCGCGAAGCTCACCGGCATGATCGACGCCAAGGGGATGCGCCTGTTCGCGCTCATCGACCAGCGGGAAGAGGCCCAGCACGCCGGGCTCGACCTGCGCGACACCATCCTGGTGATCTTCGGCAGCCCGGCGGCGGGCACGCCGGTGATGGCGGCATCGCCGCTGGCCGCCCTCGACCTCCCGCTCAAGGTGCTGGTGTGGGACGACGAGGGACAGACCAAGGTCTCGTACTACTCCCCGGACGAACTCGCCGCCCGCCACCACCTCGGCCCCGAACTGGCCGCGAACCTGGCCGGCGTCAACGCGCTCACCGACGCGCTGGTCGCGCCGTAGCCGCCGTTACCGCGCGGGGCCGTTCCCGACGTAGATGTCCACCACGCCGGAGACGTAGCGACCGCCCTTGACGTCGCCGTCGGCTACCAGCCTCGGCTGGGCCAGGGCCTGCCCGTCCTCGTTCAGTGACAGCTGCAGCGGACGGCCGCCCACCAACTGCTCGGCCGGGGTGACCGCGGCCACGTAGTTGTCGTTGCCGGTGGCGGCCACCCAGGTGCTGAGG
>Ga0335085_10006462_pt1 | contig 18484 bp, 12 predicted proteins | sample Lox_Sample_45_FD_206712 | JGI IMG/M metagenome (GOLD analysis project Ga0335085, IMG submission 206712) | Soil microbial communities from Loxahatchee National Wildlife Refuge, Florida, United States - Lox_Sample_4.5 | ecosystem: Environmental > Terrestrial > Soil > Wetlands | place: USA...
GTCCATGGTGAGGATCACGCTATTGGGTGGAGTGACGTGAAAGACCTTACCCGTTACGGTCTCAACTTTAGTGACCATTCTTGGGGTGGTGGTGGTGGTAATCGTCTTCTCCAGTTTCATGCCCACCTTGACGTCATGAATACCGATCTCTTTGCCGTCGACAATGGCTTTGGCACTCTCCGGAACGTTGGCGATGTCCCTGATTTCCCCGTTATCCATCTTGACGATGAGGTGGTTGCCGGAGACGTAGACCACTTCCCCTCTTTCGACCGTGACCTCATGGCTGTGTGCTCCGTGGGTTGCGGTCGTCGTGCTCTGCACCTGTGCCCACATGCTCACCGCGAAGGCCAGAAACAGCCCCACAGCGAGCTGGATGGGGATTCGAATGAGTTTTCCAGGTTTCATTGTGTCTTCTCCTTGTTATCGGTTTTTCCAACTGCTGCGTTGGGCGGACTGCTTGCCTTGCGGTTGAATGCATCGTCCGACGCCGTCGCTCGAACGATATAACGTTGTGGTGCGTTGCCAATGAAGTAGAAGGGGTAACACGTAACCAGGGTGAGCGTGGGAACGCCCCTCTCGGCCAAAACCTTAAGGTCGGCAGGGCTGGTGATTTCGATGTCGCTCACCCGGTATGTTTCTGTCCCTCTCGGCGTTCGCAGTTCGATTCCGTCGCCTACTTGAACGTCCTTGAGACCTCGGAAGAACCCGTCTCGATGGCCCGCGATGCCCACGTTGCCGCCTTGGCCGACGCGTGCCGTCCCGAGAATTCGTCCGACGCCCCGATTTAAGGTGAGATCGTCAGTTCCGTTGAACACGGGAGCCTCGAGTCCGATCTTGGGAATCTCGAGCACCGCCAGAGGAGGAGCAAATTGCCGGGTTAAGCTTTCCTGGTAGGCCGTAATCCGTTTCAAGGACCATAGCCTGAAACTCACTTTTCCGTTCGGTTGCTCCCCCGGAGCCGTCCTCAAGGCGGGATCTGTCTTTTCCATTTCGGAAAACTGGCCAAGGGCCACGTGTGACATCACTGCACTATGCACCCGGGCCAGTAGATAAAAGGCAACCAGAGCCCCACCCGTCAGCAAAAGAAACCAGCTGGCGACGGACGGCAGGCGCTGTGCTGTGATCGACGGTGGCTTGGGCTGAACCACGGACCGCGTTCCTCGCTTCAATCTGTTCAGACAACTCGGTTCTTTCGAGCCGAGCACCGTTGCTCTCTACTTTCTCTGGCTGGTCTGCTGCACCGGGAAGCCGGGCCTGTTGGCAACACGAAACCAGGCCTCACGCGTCGGCCCGCATGCACGGTTTCAACGTGAACGCCCTTGCTGATCGCCGGGGTTGCAGTCGGACCTCTGTCAAGTTATAGAATGGGCCCGCTGTGATCTGAACTGTCAAAACTTACAGCGCGAATTCAACAGCGCCGTCGACCTCGCGCGACTCACCGTGCGCCAGCAACCGTCGTCGAGGGGTCCACGTCTATGACGGAGCACGCATGAGGCGATCACGGGCAATGCTCAGACTCTGGCTTCCCAAGGCAGCGTGGGCGAAACGAACGTGTGATTGGACATGGCGAGCCGAATAGCCGGTATCAGGTCCGAAGCGAGACGCGATTTGACCACAAAGGCGTGGGCGCCGGCATGAAAACAGAGAGGCACCATCTCGGCATCTTCGTGCACGGTTAGAAAGACAATCTTAGGCTTCGCTCCGGAGCTGACAATCTGCCGGACGGCATCGATACCGTTGAGTAATGGCATCGAAATGTCTATAACCAGGACGTCGGGTTTCAGTTCTCCAGCCGCTGCCACCAGCGCCTGCCCGTCGTTGACAGAGCCGACCACCTCAAATTCAGGCTCCAGCAGCGACCTGACCCGTTCCAGCATGGCCTTGTGATCATCTGCCAATAAGACTCGAGCACGGGCTAGCATCAGCGAACCCCAACCCCTCGTTCAGGGATACACTTGCCATCTCACTTTCCAGCAGGTTGCACGCGCCTGGGAACTAGCAAAAGTACCAGCCTCGCCGGACAGCCACTTTCCCGATTGTCGCCGCCACCATTACCCCGCGCTCCCCAAGTCTCCTTACCCGTCGTCGCGTGTCGTTGGGACTACCGCGAGAGTACGGGAATCCGAACCGCTATTCGGGTACCCCCGGACGCACAGGCGTCGATAGACAATTCGCCCCCCACGTGCCGCACTCGCTCCTGTATACTGACCAACCCCAGCCCCTCTCTTTCGGACACCGATTCCATGGCAAAACCCTTGCCCGAATCGGAAACCACGAGTCGCACCTCACCTGCGCCGCCACTCAACTGGACCACAGCGGCATTTACGCCGCTATGTTTGACAACATTGCGCAGCGCTTCCTGAATCACGCGATAAATACATAACGAAATGTCGTTGGGCAAGAGTCGTGGAACGTCTGCGTCAGAGAACTTCACCTTCAACCCTGCCTGCCTGGCCAGTCCATGGCAGTAACTGCGGACTGCCTCTACCAGCCCCAAGTCGTCCAGTTTTGAAGGATGAAGCTGATAGGAGAGACGATGAAGATCGGCCGTAAGCTCCTGGGTCTGGGACCAAAGCATGTCCAATCGTGCACTCCACTCGTGCGCTGCCGGCGGAGCTCGCTGTGCCAACTGCTCCAGATCAATCGCCAGGAGCGCCAAGCGCTGGCTGAAATCGTCATGTAATTCCCGCGCTATCCGCCGGCGCTCTTCTTCCTGAACCATCAATAGCCGTGCGCCCAGTTCGTGTAACCTCTGCTCGGTGCTTTTCCGTTCGGTGATATCTTCCAGCACCAGTAAGTTACAAGGCTCGCCGCCGAACTCTATCAGCTCCGTCGAGAGCAGACCGGTCCGTGGATCCCCCGCTTTGTTCCGATACTGCGTTTCCAGATTCCGAAGGGACTTGGGATTCGTAAGGACCTGTTGGATAGTTGCAGGGCTCCCGAAACTGAAAGGGATACCCAACTCCTCGGGCGTCCGGCCGATGACCTCGTCCGCGCGAAAGCCCATATTCTCCTCGTACGCTCTGTTAGCTTCGATGTAACGCCCTGTCGTCAACGACAGGATGGTCATAGCCACAGGACTGGCGTCAAAGGCCTTGGAGAACTTCTGCTCCGACTTCCGCAACACCTCCAGAGTTTCTTTACGCTGCAGAGCTGTAGCTACGGCTTCGCCAACCATCCGCAAGCGAGACACATCGTCGTCTGACCAGGTCACCGGTCGCGAATGGCAATGGAGGCTGATGCACTCCCATACTCCATCCTCGGTCCGGACGGGTATGGTAAGAGCCGACAGGTGGCCCTCGGCGTTCATAACACGTCGCTCCTCGACAGCATCCGGAGGGTAGTCGTCTGGCGCGTTGATCCTGACAATCTGCCCACCAAGGAGCCGTTGCTCATTCCGCGGGAGCGTGCCCATCGGCATTTTTTGCAATTGCTGTTTCTGCGGGTTTACGCCACGTCCGCACCACTCGTGCGTGGCGGTCCAACTCGTGAGGTCTGCCGCAAACCGCACAACGAACGCGTGGTCAACCCCAATGAATTCAGCCACCCTCCTCAAGGCGGTCACCACCGCATCGTCAACCTCCGAGGGCGAGCAGATCACGAAACCGTTCAGGATCCCGGTCATCAGCTCGTCAAAGGCTGCTTGCTGCTGCAGGGCGTCCTGTGACCGCTTGCGCTCAGTGATGTCCCGGTCCATGCCGCGATAGCCGCGGAGCCTCGACGCGCCATCGAGTATCGGAACCCCGTTGGTTTCAAGTACGACGAGCCGCCCATCCTTATGACGGTTTGCGTTTACCAGAGCGCGAATCGGTGCGCGCCGCGCGGCGATCTCGCCAAAGGCCAGACGAACTCGTTCGGCCTCTTCGGCTGGCATCAAATCAAAGGGTTGTTTGCCGATAAGGTCGTTCGGCTCGTAACCTAACAGCTCCCGGCACTGAGGGCCGGCATAAGTGTAGGTGCCCTCGGCGTCCACCTCCCAAACCCAGTCGTGGCTGGATTCCACCAGGCTGCGATAACGCTCCTCGCTGCCGTGCAGAGAGCTTTCCGCCTCCATCCGTTTTCGACGCTGAATGAGAAGAAAGGCGATTAGCATCGTCTCCCCAGCGATCAGCACGCCCAACAAGACGAATCGCCATTTGTACATTTCCCACGCTGAGGCTGGTTTGAAAAGGGCCACGCTTCCCAGCGGCAGCCGTTGCTCACGAATATGCCACCGCTGGAGTTGGCGCCGGTCGAAAGCGGAGAGAGCGGTATCCTCCGACGGAACGGGAACTTCTGCAGGCTTTTTCCCCGTCAGCCCTCCGCCGGACTTGCGCTTGAGGCGGAGAAGATCATGGAAATCCGAGCCGAGTCCAACCTCATTCTCAAGCGAGTAGAGAACAAGGGCGCGCTTTGGCTGTGGTTGGAGATCGAAGGTCGAAGCAGCCCGAGTGACCGAGGCCGCTACCAGGAGGTACAAGATTAGCCGGCAACAGGCGACTGGCCTCATCGACTTGTGAGCGTCCCGGCAGACAGAGCAACCAGAGGCTATCATGGCGACTGACCGCCTGAAGGTATGTCGGGTGAGACGCGTGCAGTTAATTTGTCAGTCTGATCCATGTGCCGCGGTCACCGGTTGAACCACAACACGCTCAGAATTTACAGCGACTGAATCCGGCTGCCGACTGGCAGTTCTGACAGGCCTGATGAGAATTGCCCGCCATGTCGACATCTTCGTTGCTTGTCGTGCGTCTTCAGCTCTTCGGTTGAGCCGCAACTTGGCTCTCTGGCAAAGTGTGTGCGCTTGACCTTTGACGTGCGGCGGTCGACAAGAGCACAGTTATTGGCCTGATCTCGGCGCCGTGCGCAGGCTGCTGCCAAAAGTCCAACTGATGCCCGAGCTGGTTCCATAATCGCTGCTTGGAAGGTTGCCCGGCGGGCGGTTGTCCCAGTTGCCGTAAAACGAGATGTTCCATGAGAGATTGCCGGTGATCTTGATGTAATAAGAGGCATTGGTACTGAAAAAGATGCGGCCCGGTTCGGTAAGGGCTGGGAGCAGAAATGCGCTAACATTGAGAGTCGTCTTATTGAATCGGTACAGGTTCACGCTGGTGCCAACCAGGCCTGCAAAGACGTTCTGAGTGCCTGCCGGAACAGTGGATTGTCCGTACCTGGTTTGCTGCCAGCTGACGCCGCCTAGGAGAGACGCCGTGGTGCGGTCGGTGTTTTTCAAATAGCGTCCGACGCCGCCACCGAGCGTCGTCTGAACGTCAATACCTTGTTCTGCGCTTTGCAGGAAAGTGCCAAGCCCCTCGTAGAAGTAGTTCTTCCACGGCAGCAGACGCAGAGCGGACAGGTTCACCTGGTTGCGGGTCGAAACATTCGTGCCGCTGCTGGAGGAGAGGTTTGAACTGAAGCCGGCCTGCGCCAGCCATCGCTCTCTCGGATAGGCGGCCAGGCCGCTAAGATTGTACTGGGTCGATTGATTGCCCTTCGTATAGGTCACCCCAAAATTCACGCCACCGGTGAAACGCTTGAAGAAATTCTCGGACGTCTGTCCGACCTGCGCAATCTGACTACTATCGATCAAGGTCTGATTCCCCTGAGGATCCACCACCTCGAGCTTGATGGGGCCGCCGGGAGTCGTGAGCGCGCTGTTGACGGTTCCGGTGTATACCGAACCATCTTGCATCTTCACCAGAAAGAGCTGCTGGCTGTGCAGACTGACCACCTTCGACCAGTCAATCGAAACGGTTTCGATGACGTAGGGCAGACTGAAATACAGGACGCCACCATCGATGCCCTTGACCGTGCCGGTCAGTCTGTCCCCGTTATTCATCACGACAACGTCTGTTTTATCGCGGGCGAACAAAGGAGCCGCGGAAAGCAAGATAAAGCAAAGCATTAAAACCCGGATCTTCATGGCAGCTCTCTCAATAACGTGGAATTATAGACCTCAGATAAGATCGAAAGCGGAACCGGCCCCGACTTGCCCCTCCCGCTGCCTTCTCCCACAGGGCTTCATAGACTTCGCAGCCGTCGCGACCGCCATCGGCAGGTTCCAAGTGTGCGGCAGTTCTGCCTTAGAGGAGGACCCCGCTGGCCTTGGCATCAAGAACCCGGTTGACGGTCGGCGCCGAAGTGAATAATGAGGCTGGCCCAAATCGATGGGCGACTGTTAGTTTTCCCAGTGTCCGCAGTGCCAATTCCAGCGTAGCTTCTGATAGACACAGATTGCAGGTCGCTAGGGTTGTTGTTCTGACAAGGCGGGACCCGATTCAGCAGCGATCTGCTTGAGTTCGGAATATTCGAAGAGAGGAGAGACTTCAATGCGAATACGACGCACTTGGCCCGCGCTTTTAGGAGTGACCGCGACCTTGATGCTCGGCCTCGCCGCTGGGGCCCTGGGCCAGGAGGTCCAGAAATTCAAGGGACTGATCGTGGGGCGGGACGGTCCAAACATGATCGTCAAGAACGAGGCAGCAAACATGACGACGACTGTCGCTCTCGACGACTACACTAAGGTCCAGGCGATCAAGGGCAAACTCGGAGTGCGTAAGTCCGAAATGGGTTTCACGGCTTTGATACCGGGCCTGCCGGTTGAGGTTGAGGCTGTGCAGAGCAACGGCCAGTTGGTCGCCAAAAGTGTCAAGTTCAAAGAGGGTGCCCTGAAGACTGCCAACATGATCCAGGCCGGGCTACAGCCGACTCAGCAGCAACTCTCAGAGGCCCAGGAGCAAATCGAAACCAATAAGCAAACGATCGCAGCCCAACAGGAGACAATTAAGACACACGAGCAGTCGATCCAGGCCAACAAGGAAGCGATTGCCAAGACGCAGGAGGAACAGGACGCGTTGGCCAAGCGCTTCGGCCAGCTCGGCGATTATGATGTCAAGGGCGAGGCGACGGTCTTATTTGCTGTTAACAGTAGTGCCGTGAATGAAAAGGGTAGACAAGACCTGAAGACGTTGGCCGACCAGGCGAAACAGATCAAATCTTACATGATACATATCGCGGGCTATACGGACTCTTCGGGCAACGCGGACTACAATCAGCAACTGAGCGATAAGCGCGCGGCTGCCGTCACTCAGTATCTACAAAAGTCGTGCGGAATCCCGCTCTACCGAGTGCTGGCGCCTGACGCGATGGGCGAGGCAACGCCTGCTGGGTCCAACGAGACAGCAGCGGGAAAGTCTGCGAATCGCCGTGTCGAAGTGAAGATTCTCGTGAATCGCGGTGTAGCCGGCCAGCAAGGCGGGTCATAAACGCACCCCACCCCCCTCTTCGCGTCGCTCCGGAGGAGCCGTCTATGGAGGCGAGGCTCTGTTTCGCCATGGCTGTGGCAAAACGTGCCGTCTCCCTTGAAGCTCTTCCGGACCCGGCGACGAGTTGGCACTCTCTGTCGGTTTCGAACCTCGCGTACGGTAGCCTCCTGTCAGTCCTCGCGCTCAGATCAAGCGCGAAGGACAATCTGAGCCATCAGAAAGCCCAGCGCCACGGACGACACCGTAGCCACCATTCCTGGAACCATGAAACTGTGGTTCAGGATGTATTTGCCAATACGGGTGGTGCCGGTCTGGTCGAAGGAAATGGCTGCGAGCAATGTGGGGTAGGTTGGCAGGAAGAAATAACCGTTAACCGCTGGAAAAACCGCGATCAAGACCGGCGCGCCCAGGCTGAGCGCGAGGCCAACGGGCATGAGAGTGACAACGGTGGCTGCCTGGCTGGCCAGCAAGACCGAGAGCGCGAAAAGTCCCACCGCAAAAACCCAGGGATGCTGCCGAATCACGCCGGAGATGCTGAGGATAATCTGCTCCCGGTTGCCTTCAAAAAAAGACGACCCCAACCAGCCCAGTCCGGCAATTGAGATCAGAGCCACCATGCCCGCGTTCATGATACTGCCTTTTACGGCGGCGACGGGAGACGCACGAAACACCAGCATATTGAAACCGGCCGCCGCGAGCATGAGGATCATGATCGCTGACGCCATCTCCACCTGTTCGAGAGTCTCCTGGCCGCCCGCCGAGAGCGAGTAGGTCGGGCGCATCGAGGGAAACAACCCCAGGAGCACCACGAGGACCGCCGCCAGCAGGAACACGATCACCGAACCCCGCGCGCGCGCAAGGTCCTTACCGGCCAGCACAGTGGTTGATGCAGGAGGTTCAATCAACCCCTTGGCGAGTCGATCCTGGTAAGCCGGGTCGTCCTTGAGTTCAGGCCCCTTCCACATCACGGCGAGCGCTCCCAGCAGGCTGCCCATCAGGGTGGAGGGTATGCAAATCAGTAGAATCTGCTGCAGGTGTACGCCCGATGGGGCCAGAAGCCCCAACAAGGCCACGGTGGCCGCGGAAATCGGAGAGGCTGTGATCGCCTGCTGGGAGGCGATGGTCGAGATCGAGAGCGGGCGTTCCGGCCGAACTCCGGCATTGCGCGCGACCTCGGCGATAACCGGCAGCAAGGCGTAAACGATGTGACCTGTTCCGGCCGCCAAGGTGAAGACGTACGCGATGATGGGGGCGACCAGAGTGATTCCGGCGGGCCAAACCCGCAGAGCCCGATCGGCGATCACGACCAGGTAATCCAAACCGCGCGCGGCCTGCATGGTGGAAGCTGCGGTAATGACTGCCAGGATCATTCCCAGCACCGTGCGTGGCGGCGCTCCGGGCGGGAGGCCAAAAACAAATACCAGGACGACCAGTCCGATTCCGGCAACCGTCCCCAGAGCGATCCCGCCGAGGCGAGCGCCAATAAAAATGCAAAGCAGGACCAACAGGAGTTCCAGCCAGATCATGACACGCCACTTTTATCGTGCGCTGGTTCCCGCCATCAGCCTCGGATCGAGCACCCTGCTGATTTGCTCCTCGGAAAGCAACTTCTTCTCTCGCACGAGTTGAACGATACCCTTGCCTGTCTTCAAGGCCTCAGCCGCCAATTCTGTCGCCATGTCGTACCCCAACAACGGATTCAAGGCGGTCACTACGCCAATGCTGTGCTCCACATACCGGCGGCAGACGTCGGTGTTCGCCGTTATCCCTTCCACGCAGTGCCGTCTCAGCGTGTCGGCGGCGTTCATGAACATGGTCTGCGACTCGAGGATGCAATAGGCGATGATCGGTTCCATGACGTTGAGCTGCAGTTGGCCGGCTTCGGCAGCGAGCGTTACCGTCAGGTCATTCCCGATGGCCTTGAAGCAGACTTGGTTGACCACTTCTGGAATCACCGGATTCACTTTGCCCGGCATGATGCTCGATCCCGGCTGCATCGCCGGCAGGTTAATCTCATTCAATCCCGCGCGCGGGCCGGACGAGAGAAGCCGCAGGTCATTGCAAATCTTCGACAGTTTGATCGCGACACTCTTCAGAACCGAAGAGAAGAGAACAAAGGGCTGAGTGTCCTGCGTGGCTTCGACCAGATTGACGGCCAGCCGGATGGGTTTCCCGGTGATCTTCGCCAGGTGGTCGGCGCAGCGTCCGGCATAACCGGCGGGAGCGTTCAGACCCGTTCCGATCGCGGTGCCGCCCATGTTGATCTCGTATAGCACCGTTTCAACCCGCTCCAGCGCAGTAATCTCATTGTCCAGGCTTTCCGCAAAAGCATGGAACTCCTGGCCGAGCGTCATGGGCACGGCGTCCTGGAGCTGGGTCCGTCCCATTTTGATGACGTCGCGAAACTCGTCGCCCTTGCGCTGGAACGCCGCCACCAGTTTGTGCAGTTCTGCGACCAGCTTCGCATTCAGAAGTACGATCGCAATGTGCAAGGCCGTCGGGTAGGCGTCGTTGGTCGATTGCGAGCAGTTGACGTGATTGTGAGGATCGCAGTGCTCGTACTCTCCTTTGGCATGGCCCATGAACTCCAGGGCGCGGTTCGCGATCACCTCGTTCGCCGCCATGTTGGTGGAAGTACCGGCGCCCCCCTGGATCAGATCGACACTGAACTGCCCATGAAGGCCTCCCTCGATGATCTCCTGGCAGGCGCCGTCAATTCCGTGCAGGATCTTTTCGTTGAACTGCCCGCAGTCGTAGTTAGCGCGGGCCGCGGCCAGTTTGACAATCGCCAAGGCCCGGATCAGGTCCGGGTACTGGGATATCGGAACCCCGGAAATATGGAAGTTCTCCAAGGCGCGTGCGGTCTGCACGCCATAGTAAACGTCGTCAGGAATACTCTTTTCTCCGAGAAGGTCGTGCTCGATCCGCATATTCATCCTCCACCTCAGTAATTCCGCAGCGCGCAACCTGCGCCTGATCAATGGTACGGAACACGCCACGGATCGCCGACTGCCAGAAGTGACAGTAGTAAGAGCAAGAGTTGGGTGGCAGGTTTTTACTGGGCGGGTAAGGCTACGCGCATTCGGGGTTGCAGGATTGATCCCGAACCGGGGCAAAGCCAACGAGCCAGGCTCCTGCGTTTCAATAAATGAACACGAGGAAGGCATTCCGACTCGATTTCCGTTTTCATCGATTCCGGTGAAGGGGGCACGTCTATGAAATCCAAACAGAGAGCTCGTCTGGTTCTGGTCGTACTTGTGGCCTTGGTGGTTTGCCAGGCAACTGGTGCCCAGGAGAACAAGCTTCCCGACATCGTGATTCTGGCGACCGGTGGAACCATTGCCGGAGCGGCCGCCACGGGAACTCAAGCGGCCTACACTTCGGGCGCCGTGACCATCGACGCCATGCTGGCGGCCGTTCCTGGGGTCAAGGACCTCGCCAACATCAAGGGCGAGCAGATCTCGAATGTGGGCTCGCAGGACATGACTCTGGCTATCATGCTCACGCTGGCTAAACGGATCAACGCGCTGCTGACACAGAACGACGTCGATGGCATCGTCGTAACCCACGGCACGGATACCATGGAAGAGACCGCGTTTTTTCTCAACCTGGTGGTAAAAAGCGATAAGCCTGTCGTGTTGGTTGGCTCGATGCGGCCTTCGACAGCCGTGAGTGCCGACGGGCCGTTGAACTTGTTCAATGCGGTCGGCGTCGCTGCCGATCCCAACGCTCGCGGCCGCGGCGTACTCGTCGTTATGAATGACTGGATCCACGGAGCGCACTCGTTGACGAAGACGAGTACCACCGCCGTCCAGACCTTCATGTCGCCCCTGCGCGGCCTCGTGGGTGTCTCCACTTACGGCAAAGACGATTTTTACAACACGCCGCAATGGAAACATACCGCCTCGAGCGAATTTGACGTCGCCAACGTCACCAGCCTGCCCCGCGTCGACATTCTTTACGCCTATGCCGATATGGCGCCCGACTTGATCGATGCCTCCGTGGCGAATGGCGCCAAGGGCATTGTGATCGCCGGCGTCGGCAACGGCAACCTGAATAAGGATTCACTCGAAGCCGCAGCACGAGCGGCCAAAACGGGAGTCGTGGTGGTCAGGAGCAGCCGCGTGGTCACCGGCGCTGTTGGTCGAAACGTCGAAGTGAACGACGATCAGATGAACTTCGTGGCCTCCGACGAGCTCAACCCGCAAAAGGCCAGGATTCTACTGATGCTGGCGCTGCTGAAACCGAGATCCACGGCTGAGATCCAGAAATTGTTCTATAGCTACTGAGGAAACCGAAAGAGCCGGGGCAGACTATCCTGATACACCTCGTGCTATGCGCCGCAACTACCGCAACATCGGCAAGGGCTGTAGCTCCTGCATCTAGCCCAGCCACAGCAGCCTGAAGGCCGGCTCCACGTCATTTGGCAGGTTCGGTTCGTTTAGGGCGATTTAAGCGGATTTAAGGCCGTTTTAGGGGTCTTAGTTGGGTTCGTTTCTGGCCTTTTTGAGTGCCCGTGTGTTGATTCTAAAGGGCTTTTTGGCTTCGCATTGCAAAACTTGACAGGGGGGATGGGTTCGCGAATGCCGTGCCGCACGGCTGACGGGGCGCGACCCCCGCGACCCGCTTGTACCCGAGTTGGTGACGCGTGAGAACATCGATGGACCCCAGCCCTCTATATACCTCTCTTAGATACCCTTAGACGCCATAAGTCAATAGGAGCAAGAGTCCGGTCTCGCGCAACGTAAGATGCCACGTGCGACCGAATCGTCGCGCACCACACCGGGTCTGCGAGAGCTGCCCCTAGTCGTCCTCCTCCGGGACCGGAGCCCAGGTGGGATCCGGATTGAACAGTTCCATTTTCTTGAACTCCCCAAGACTGTTCGGCCCCAGATCTTTCTCGTAGACCACCCCGTCATTGCTGACGATGAAGGTCTTCACTCCCGTCACGGCGTACTCGGCGGGCGCGGCGACTAAAGCGAAACCTCCGATCATCACTCCTTCGACAACGAAATTCATCTCGCCCAATGGCGCCGCGGGTCCTTGTCCTTTCAGAATCTTAAAGAAGTAGCCGTGGTAGGGCTCGGATTGGAGGGTGTAACCCTGCTCGATCGCCTGAGCGATTTTCTCGCCGATCGGACCGCCCCAGGTACCATCAGAGTCTTGCCAAGCCAAGCCATCCTGCTTTCCAGGAGTGCTGACGATGCGCTGAGCGTACTGGTTCACCTGGTAACCCTCGCGCGGCTGCAGGGCGTATTCTTCCTGTGCTTCCACGTAGCCGCGGCAGATCTGGATTGCGTCCAGCTCATTGGCCCCGATGCGGCGGTAGAGGAGTTCCTGCGAGCCGGCTGGGGCGTCAAAAAACCATTTGTCGCCGCGCTTAACAATAGGAACGGGAAACGGCCAGCTCTCGTCGCCGACCAACAGGAAGGCGCGGTTCCCGTCATGGGAATCCACGGAAACGCTCGTCTTTTCGTGGGCCTGGGCCACAAAATCAGCGGCATGCTGCCGGTCCAGCGCATATTCGCCGCTAAACACAAGGTCGTTGCCTTTAGGGCCAAAAATCCGCTCCAGAGCGTCCTGGTCGAATTTCTCGGCCGCGGCGATCAGCACCGCGGCAGCTTGTTGAGGAGTATCAAAGCTCCTGACGCCCGCCGGGGCGGCAGCGACGGCAGCCGGAGCTTTCGGGGCCGCCGCTTGCTGCGCAATGGAAAGGACCGGCAGGCACTGAGAAGTACAAGCCAGGGCAGCAATTGTCCAAAGAAGGCCAGAGACGTTTCCGTTCCTGAATGGCGATTTCATTGTGTGCTCCTCCGTTTTGCATTCTCCAGTCCAGGCCACTTACCTGCGCCGCCCACCGCCGCCGCCACGACTGAAGCCTCCGCCACCCCGGCTGAAACCTCCGCTCGACCTCATGCTGGAAGATCCACGGCTACCGCTGGATCGAGCGCTCGATCCGTTGTAACCCCTGGAGCCGCCTCCAAAGGCGTCCCGATTGCCGCCACCGCTGCGCGAAAGATCCCGGCTTCCGATGCGATCCGCACCGCCGGCACCCGTCCTGCCGCCTAAACCTCCGCCGCCCGCGCGATTACTTACGCCGCCTCCGGCCCGATTACTGGCGCCGGCTCGTCCGGCGGAACTGCGCAGATTCCCACCCTGCCGTCCAATTTGCTGCCGTGCACCGGCTTGGCGGCTTGCAAGAGAATCGCCGCGGGCATTGCCTCCGAACCTGTCCGCCGTCGCCCGGTCCCGATACGGAGCGCCGCCACGATGTTCGGGATTGTGCTGCCATCGGTTTCCCGCGCCACCGACGCCACCAACACCTCCCGCTCCGCCCACACTACCAACGCCGCCGGCGCCTCCGACTCCGCCCACACTGCCAACGCCACCGGCACCACCCACGCCACCCACACCACCTGCACCGCCGACGCCACCAACACCGCCGGCACCGCCCACACCACCGGCGCCGCCCACACCACCGACACCTCCAACACCGCCGGCGCCTCCAACTCCGCCCACGCCACCCACACCACCACGGTTACCGCCGCCGCGAGCCGGTAGAGTCGAGGCTCTACCGCCACCTCTGCCGCCACCAACGTTCGTGTTGCGGTTGAAATTATTGTTTCTGTTGATGTTGATGTCGCCTCCGCCCCAGCCGCAGCCCCAGCCCCAGCCGCCGCTCCAGAACGCTCCCATCATCACACCCACTCCGAAAGAAATGGCCATTCCCGCGGGGTAGTACCACGCCGGCGGATAGTAAATGGGAGGATACGGGTAGATCGGTGCGCCATAAATCACTACGGGATCATAGGTGGGGACATACACCACCTGAGGATTAGCCTGTTCGATCACGATCACGGGCTGGCTCTCGATGACCTTGGTCTCCACCGTCTGCTGCTCGTTCGATTTCAGATTGCCTTTGTCCTGGGCCTTCTTGCGCATGCGCTGCACCGCCTCCATCACATCGCTTTGCTGCGCGAGGAAGGCGTTGCCGATATCGGTAGTCCAGGCAATGTCGTTTGCCAGGCGATTGACCACATCGGGGAGAGCGGCCATGGCCTGGATGCTTGGATCCCAGGGTTGCTTCGCCACCGCATCGGCGAGTGCCTTGTCCTTCAACCCCGAGTTCTTCTTGAGCCACTGTTGGAGCTGGATGATTTCGAGAGGGTAGGTAGACGCTGCCAGAACCTGGGCCAGCAAGGGATCAGGATAGAGCGCAATGGGCGCCACCAGAGAATCGAGCTGGTCGGGCGGAATCTTCGGAGCCTGGCTGGGGCTCGATGCTTGCTGCGTTGGGGATCCTGGCGTTCTGTAGGCCATCACTTCTCCCGGCATCAAGTTGCCGATGCAGACCATCACCACGATCGGCCGTAAGATTTCAGTCACGAGTCTTCGTTTTGGCTTCATGGCGGCTTCCTCAAAGTTTCCTGCGAACCGCTCCGGAGTTAGCGGGCCCCAGCCGCACGCCTGAGGCGCGCCTGACTAGTTCCCTTGCCGGCAGATCGTGGCCGACCCGGCCTGCCGATCCGTTGCTCCGGGCCAGGTCAAGTCCACGCGAGGCCACTGTACTGACAACGCCGCGAGTGCTCACCTGCCAAAAGTGACAGTAGCCAGCTAGCGCACGTGACTGCCACGCTTCCGGGTGGAAAGGAAGTAGTTATGAGAAACGTTTGGGCGCGGCATCTTAGAGGTCTCTGGGCTCTGTTGCTGGTGGTCCTCTCTGCCTCTATTTCGTCCAAGGGACAATCACCGCCGCCGCAAAGCCCGGACCTGCAACAACTGAAAGACAAGCTCCAGCAATTGGAGCAGACGATGCAAGAACTGAAAGGGCAGATTAACGCGCTGGAACAGACGCAAACGTCACCAGCGCCGACACCTCAACCCGCAACCGCTCCGCCTCCCTCTCCAACCCTGGCTCAACCTACGGTAAGCCAGCCGGCAAAGGCAGCCGGAGAGGAGAAGAAAAGGACCACCCTCGATCTGTATGGCTTTGCCATGACGGATACCGGATACAATTTTGGTCAAACGGACCCGGATTGGTTTGACGTGGTGCGTCCCACCAAACTCCCGGCGTTTCCCAACGAGTTCGGAGCGAACGGAAATGTCTACTTCAGCGTGCGGCAGACGCGTTTCGGCGTGAAGACAACGACGCCGACGGCCTGGGGCGATCTGAAAACGCAATTTGAGTTCGAACTGTTCGGCACAGGAGTTGATGCCGGCCAGACGACGTTTCGGCTGCGGCACGCGTACGGCGAATTGGGGCCGCTCCTTGTCGGTCAAACCAATAGCGTGTTTATGGACATTGACGTCTTCCCGAACTCGCTGGAGTACTGGGGGCCTAATGGGATGGTGTTCTTCCGCAACATCCAAATTCGCTGGACGCCGGTCCGCACCGATCACACCCAACTTGCGTTTGCGCTTGAGCGCCCCGGCGCCAGTGCCGATCAGGGAGTCTATTCCGGCCGTGTCGAATTGTCGAATATCACGCCACATTTCAATTGGCCGGACTTCTCCTGGCACGTGCGCCAGACTGAGCAATGGGGCTACGTGCAACTGGCGGGGATCGTCAGGAAAATCGGATGGACCGATAACAATGCCACTCCAACGTTGAACCTGAGCGGCACCGCGGTCGGCTGGGGCTTGAACCTGAGCTCAAATGTTAATTTCAGTCCAAAGGACGTTGGCAGGTTCGAGGTTGTCTATGGCGAAGGCGTTGAAAACTACATGAATGACGCGCCGATCGACATCGGAATTAAGAACAACTTCAGTAATCCGATCAGTCCCATCAAAGGTGTGCCCTTGCCCTTATTGGGCGTAGTCTCGTTCCTCGATCACACCTGGAGTGACCGCTTCACCAGTTCGATCGGCTATTCAATGTTGAACATCGAGAACTCCGACGCGCAAAAGCCGGCGGATTTCCATCAAGGCCACTACGCGCTCACCAACCTGCTTTTCAAACCTGTGCCGAAGGTTATGATCGGCGGTGAATTTCAATACGGCAGGCGCGTGAACTTCAGTGACGGATTTAACGTGAACGACTATCGCCTCCAGTTTTCGTTTAAGTACAACTGGGACAAAACTTTTGGTGTTCCGGGAATTTAAGTGCACCCAAAACCTCGTTGGCCGAACGCAGAGACAAAGAGGCGATTGGTGCCAACCGTTAAGCTGCTCGTTGTGGCTCTTGTGGTCTTGACTCCCCTGTCGATAAAAGCACAATCGTCGTCAGAGACCGAAATGAATGAACTGAAGGCACAATTAAAGGCACAGCAGAAATTGCTCGAAAAACAGCAAGCACAGATCCAAGCTCTGGAATCCGCCCTGGCAACACAGCAGAAAATGCTGATGGAGGTTAGTCACTGCGGCGCGAACGCGCCGGCGGTAGTTCCGGAGCTTAATCGTAGCGTCGAGGTGAAGGTTCAGCCGGACGGTTTTCAACCCCCGAAAAACCAGCTGGCACAGTCCGAGCAGCAATCACCCGCTCCGGAAGCTGAAGGTGCTGGAGACGTGCTTCAGCGAGGGCAGGAAATTGCCGGTGTGACTCCAACGACTCCTAAGCTGCAGCTCGGTCCGGCGGCCATTCGCTTCATCGGGTACCCGGCACTTACGGCGGTCTACCGCTCGACGAATTCCGGCGGGGGCAATGCGACCAATTTCGCTGGCACTCCTTATAGCAACACTGTTCCCGGCAACACCAGCGAATTCCGGCTGTCTCCGCAGGACACCCGGCTTGCAATTCGGGTCGATGCGAACTTGGGAGGCAGCAAAGCGGCTGGATACTACGAAATGGACTTTGGCGGACTCACAGGAGGCAACGTCGCTGTGTCAGGCACGACCTATGGATTCCGCGTCCGGCAAGCATGGTTCGACTACTCGACGGGAAAATTCGAGGCTACGGGAGGCCAGCTCTATAGCCTTATGACGCCGGCGGTGACGGGCATAACGCCCTGGCCGAGCGATGCCGCGATCACTCAGGTGATTGATCGCGGCTATGTCGCGGGCCTGGTATGGGGCTGGTATCCCCAGGTGCGTTTGGTTTATCACGCTTCCCCGGCCGCGTCATTCGCTTTCTCGGTCGAGAACCCGGAACAGCAGGTCGGCGGCAGCACCGTAGGGGTGACATTCCCGGCGGCCCTCGCTCCTACGCTGAACACGCAGTACAACGTCGGAACCAACGGGCTTTCGGTTCCCAATGCGACACCGGATTTCATCGTCAAAGCATCGTTCGACGGGAAACCCGGGGGGCACGCTGCGCACCTTGACGTGGGCGGCTTGCTACGCGTGTTTCGCAACTATGCACCCTACACCGGAGATGGCGTTTCGGGCCACAACTACGCGGGCGGCGGCGGCGGCAACGTAAACTTCAACTTCGAGGTTGCCAAGGGTGTCCGGCTGGTCTTGGATGGCTTTTTGAGCTCGGGCGGCGGACGCTATATCGGCGGCCTGATGCCGGATGTCATTGTACGTGCCAATGGAGAGATCTCGCCGATCAACTCCTACTCATGGCTGGGCGGGTTTGAGATTGCCCCCAGCAAGGCGACGGGTTTCTATGCCTATTACGGCGGCGCCTACGGTCAACGTAACACGGCGATCGACACGGATGGTTCTTATATCGGATGGGGCTACCCCGGGGCGTCCGATGCCGCGGATAGGGTGATTGACGAAATCACCGGAGGCTACTCGCGGGTTATCTGGAGCCGCGAAAGCCTGGGATCGGCCCAGTTCGGCTTTCAGTACGCCTACGTCTCGGTCCAGCCGTGGGTGTCCGGAACCGGTCCGGCGCAGGCTAATCAGAATGTGGTGCTGACACAACTGAGGTATAACCTGCCCTAGCCCTTTATCGAGTTTTTCAGGATTACACGGACTGAGGTCGTCAATCAAGGGTATGAATAGTTAGCCTGGAGGGAGAACGCAGATGAAAACACTACTCAGGATTTTAGGTAGCTCGAGAAGCACATGCGGCAGCTGCAGTTCGGTGGGCTGTGGAACCTGTGCGCCCTCCCCTGTGGCGAGCCAGGCTCCGACCGTTTTAACCCGCCGGGAGTGGGGCCGTACCATTCTCGCCGGCTCCGCTGGCGTGCTGATGGTGGGATGTTCGGAAAAGCAACCCACGGAGCAATCCAGCCAGGGGACTCCCGCGGCATCGTCCGCTGCGCCGGCAGCGCCCGCGCTGTCGCCCGATCTCGAAGTGGTCAAGGAATCAAAGGGCCCTATCATGACCACGCTTGAAGAGTTCTACAAGA
>Ga0335085_10006464_pt1 | contig 18480 bp, 21 predicted proteins | sample Lox_Sample_45_FD_206712 | JGI IMG/M metagenome (GOLD analysis project Ga0335085, IMG submission 206712) | Soil microbial communities from Loxahatchee National Wildlife Refuge, Florida, United States - Lox_Sample_4.5 | ecosystem: Environmental > Terrestrial > Soil > Wetlands | place: USA...
GCAAGCGGCCAGCGGAGGCGCGACGGTGCTGCATGCCTTGAAAGGTGAGCTGTTCGTCGCGCTGATCCAATTCAGCGCATCTTCGACCCGAGTTCAGCCTCATTTTGTGCTGGGGGCTGACGTGAAGCGCGGACGCCTCGAAGCCACCAAGGTGTTCGGACGTCTCGAACACCGGTTCGCCGTCGCCTACCCGGGTGCGTCGGTCGCGCGAAAGAAATACCTCGGTGTGCCTTATGCGCAGTGGCTGTTGCCCGATGGCCATCAGTTCTGCCACGCGTTTCTGAACACGCTGCTGGTCATCACCACCGACGAGGATGACATGCGCGATATCATCACGCGGTTCACGGGCCCGGCGCCGCCCGATTTCATTTCGCTCGGCTCGAGCCTAAAATTCCAGAACGCACGACGCCTGATGCCGCCCGGGCACATGCTGTTCGCCTACCTCAACGTCGATCAACTCATGGGTCCCGCCGGAAAGTTGCTGGCGTTGGCGCCGCGAGGCGCAAGCATGTTCCAAGGCCTGGCGCGCATCCAGACCGCCGCCAGCAGCGTGAGCCTTGCCGAGGACCTGGTCGAAGACGTCGGCCTCATCGGTTACTCGCAGCGCGACCAGCCGCCCTCTCCGCCGTCACGACACGCGACGCTCGCACTGACGTCGCCCGAAACCTCCTTCTACTCCGTGCGCTCCGTCGACTGGCCGACCGCATACGAGGAGGCGCTGAACACGCTCGCGCATTTGGGCAACGCCACTCTTTCGTCCGGCGCGGCGCAGTTTGAGCAGATTGTCCGCGACGGAGGCGTTCACACGCGCGAGGACCTGTTCGCAAAACTCGGCCCCGAAACCGCCATGATTGGCCGGTGGCGCACCGGGGCACGGTTGCCCGACGCCGCGATGGTTGCTGAATTCGACAGCACACCCGAGAGCCGTCACGCTCTCGACGTCGTGTTCGGTGCGCTGATTGAAGCGATCCTGGGCCGACACGACCAGGCATTGTGGGAGGAAACTGTTTACCGCGACGAGACGCTGCACACCGCGCGAATCGGTGACAGTTCTATCGCGCCGACATACCTCGCAGTCGACAAATTTCTCGTTCTGGCGCTGACTCCCGATTATGCGCGCGAACTGGTGAATCAATTCAAAGACGGCAAGCGAACGCTGCTGGCCAATCCCGCCTTCGAACTTCCGATGAAACGCCTGCCCAAGGCCGCGGCTACCCTGACCTACTGCGACTTGCGCACGGTCTATAGCCAACTCTACGCGCTGGCTCACGCCAACGCCTCCACCGACACGAACCAGTTCCTTCAGCTTTCCCGGCTCCCACAGGTCGAGACGATCGAAAAGCATCTTTCGCCCTACATGTCGGTGACCGTGGAATCCGAGAAGAACACCGCGTCGATCGCCTTGTCTCCGTTGGGAAAACCGTTGACGCTGCTGGTGGGAGCCATTGGAGCGATTGGTGCCGCACAACCGTTGCTCGCGCACTTACCGCTTGACCTCATTCCAGGCGTGCCCACAACGCTTTCAGATAGGGTCGTTCCCCCTCCGCCACGCGGAAATCAAACGGCACCGTCTCAAACTCCAACGACGCAATGACCCGCCCACGCCGCTTGGCCGCCGCGTACAACGTCGCCTCAAAATCCTCGGCCACGAACGTCCGTTGGTTTGTCGAGCAGAGCAGCAGGCCCCCCGGCGCGACGACGCCCAACGCCAGTTCCTCCAGTCCCTGGTAATCGCGTGCCGCTTGAAACGCTCGACCCTTCCGCGTTGTCGAAAACGTCGGCGGATCGAGAACGACGATGTCCCACTGTTGCCGCCGTTTCTCGAAGCGCTTGAGCCATTCAAACACATCGCCGACGAGGAAGCCATGCGAGGTCGCATCGAGCCCGTTCGCGTGGAAATTCCCCTGGCCCCACGCGAGATAATTCTTGGACAGATCGATGCTGGCGGTCGTCGCGCCTGCCTTTGCCGCCGCCACGGAGAACGCGCAGGTGTAGGCGAAACAATTAAGCAGCGTCTTGCCCGTGAGGTTCGAGGTGAGCACCCGCCAGCGATTCTCGCGTTGATCTAGAAAGATGCCCGTTGACAATCCTTCGTCGAAGCCGACGAGAAACGTCAACCCGTACTCCCGCACGGCGAAACGCGGTGCTGCTGGCGTCCCGCAACCACACGCGGCCGTCGTGCGCTTCTGCCTCGTGACGAGCTGTTCGTAGATTGCGCGGGGCGCGCAGCGCTCGCGCAATCGATCAATGAGCGCCGGGTTGCTCAGCTTGGCCGCCTCCGTTTGCCATTGGATGAGCAGATTGCCCGCATAGCAGTCAACGATGACACCGGGGAAGCCGTCCGCCGCGCTGCTGATGAGCCGAAACGCATCCGTGCTTTCGTCGAAGATTGTGTCGCGAAACTCCTTCGCCGCGACCAGCGCGTCGGTCTCGTCAAAGGCTTCGGGAACAGGCGCGACCAACCGCAGCGTCTCCCCTGCTTGCGGATGCTCGAACGCGACCGCGTGGGCGTGGAGCATTAGTCGCGGTGCGGGCTCGCCGCCGTATTTCGTGTCGCCGAGAATCGGGAATCCGCTCTCGGCCGCGTGGCGTCGGATCTGGTGCGTCTTGCCCGTGACCGGTCGCGCCGCCACGAGGAAGAGTCGACCGTGCGGCTGCAGCAGTTCGAACTCGGTGATAGCGTCCGCGGTTCGCGCGCGAAACCTGCCCCGCGTCGGCCGGGTCGCGGTCAGAAGCAGATATTCTTTGCGGATCGTGTGCGACTCGAACTGCCGCGCGAGCGACTGATTGGCCCGCTGCGTCTTGCCGAACAACAGCACGCCAGACGTTTCCTTGTCGAGGCGGTGAAGAATCGACAGGCGCGGGTGGCGTTTCGAGAACCACTCGTGGATGCCGTCGGGCGCGAACCGGTCAGGCTTGTGGGTGTTGATGCCCGAGGGCTTGTTGACAACGAGCAGATGCTCGTCCTCGTGAAGAACCAACACGGCTCGGTCAGCCCGGCGGCCAACGCAGTGCCCGACCGCCGAGCAGGTGAACGTGCAGGTGGGGCACACTCTCGCCCGCGTCGCTTCCCTTGTTGACCACGAGGCGGTAGCCGGTCGAGTCGACGCCTTCCTGGCGGGCGACGCCAGCGGCCACGGTAAGCAAGTGCCCAAGCAACGGCTCGTCCTCAGGCCCGGCCTCCGACACGCGCGCGATGTCCTTCTTGGGCACGATGAGAATGTGCACGGGCGCTTTCGCGTTGATATCGCGAAACGCAAGCGCGCGGTCGTCCTCGAAAACAATGTCCGCCGGGATTTCCTTGGCGACGATCTTGGCGAAGATGTTATCGGCCACAGTTCGGTCCTCCTAATCCAATACGGCCAGCCGCAACTCCGCCGCCCGTTGCGGTCGCGCGCGGGCGACGCGGAAACGGACGTGCTCGACGATGTCTTCGGCCAGCGCCCGGCAACTCGCGCCCCAACGTTGGGCGCCGCGCAAGCGCATGACACACGAACGCAAGCCGCGCACGCGCAGCAACGCCAACTCTTCATCCTCCGCCGACCGCAGGGCGTCGTCGAGACGTTGGAAAAAGTTCAGTTCAAACCCCGGGCCGGACTGCGCGACGAGTTGGTCGAGACGGATCTCGCCGAGTTGCCGTCGCTGCAGGTACGCCCGCTCGATATCATCATAGCCGAGCATGTGCAACACCGACGCGACAACGTCCTCGATTTCGCTCGTCTCAACGGTTTGCTCGCTCGTGCAGTCGCGCGCATACAGATGAATCGCTCCAGCAACCGATTGCGCCAGCCATTCGCCGTCGTGGCCGACGCGGCTCGCGGCGGTCTGGATCGAGGCGATCAACCGCGCTACGTCGAACGGCGTGCGCCGGCCGTCAGTGCTTTCGACCCACGCGAGGTCCTGTCGTTCCAGAATCATTTTTCTTTCGTCCCAGCTCCTTGATTTCGTGGACAAACTGATCGACGTCGTCGAACTGGCGGTACACCGACGCGAACCGCACGTAGGCGACTTCATCGAGCTTGCGCAAATGTCGCATCACGTGCTCGCCGAGGACACGCGACGGCACTTCGCGACCAAACTCGTTCTCCAGTTCGGACACGACGGTTTCGGCGAGCGATTCGATTTGCACAGTACTGATCGGGCGTTTCTCGCAGGCTTTCTCGATACCCGTAAGGAGTTTCTGCCCGTCGAACTCTTCGTACTGGCCGTCGCGCTTCTGGATCCGCAGCCGTTCGTGGTGAATTTCTTCATACGTGGTGAAGCGCTTGCGACACTTCAGACACTCGCGGCGGCGGCGAATCAACTTCCCGTCACGGCTGCTGCGTGAATCAATCACTCGATCGTCCTTGGCGCTGCACTTCGGACACCGCATTGTCGTCTCTACACTCTCCTCGGCTTCTGCTACCATGCGCGCCCAGCGGGGTCAAGCCTGCGCATTGAGATGGGGAAACGGTTGATGAGTCTGTTTCTGACGGTGCTGGGCGTGTTGGTCGTCTTCGCGCTGTGGCTGAGGCTGCGCGAAGAGAAGATGATTTACTACCCGTCGCGAGACATCGAGCAGATGCCGGCGCAGCGCGGCTGGAAATTCGACGACGTGTGGTTGACCGCCGTCGACGGCACGAAAATCAACGGCTGGTTCGTTCCGAGTGACCACGATGGACGGTTGACGGTGCTGCTCTTTCACGGCAATGCGGGAAACATCTCACACCGCTTGGAGAAGCTCGCCATTCTGCGCTCGCTCGGCGCGAATGTGTTCATCGTTGATTACCGCGGTTACGGTCGCAGCGAGGGGACGCCGAATGAGCCAGGCACGTATCTGGACGCGCAAGCCGCCTACGACCATCTGACGAAAGAACGCAAAATCGCCCCATCTACCGTCATCGTGTACGGTGAATCGCTCGGCAGCGCCGTCGCCGTCGATCTCGCGAGCAGGACAACCCTCGGCGGAGTGGTCATCGAGGAGGCGTTTACGTCGATCGCCGATGTGAGCCAGAGAATGTATCCGTTTCTGCCCGTGCGCTGGCTGGTGCGGAACAAGTACGACTCGCTGGGCAAAATCAGCCAGATCAACGCGCCATTGCTGATACTGCACAGTCGCGACGACGAGTATTTCTCGTTGCGCCACGCGGAGCGACTGCTGGCCGCGGCTCGTGAGCCGAAACAACTCGTCGTGTTGCGGGGCGGGCACAACGACGCGTTTCTCGTCAGCGAGCAGACTTATCGCGAGGCCTTGAAGCAGTTTTTCAGCGGGCGGGTTTAGCATTGCGACCATGAAAACGGCCGTGCTATAAGCGCCATCGGGAATTCGAAGGAGCGCCCATGAGAACTATATGCATTGCAGTCGCTGCGATGATGACGGTGGGCACGGCGGTTTGCCGCGCGCAAGTCACCGCCTACCCGATCAAATTGTCCGGTGGCGTGGTCACCGTGGATCAATCGGACATCACGACCACAATTTCGTTCGGCAAAAAATGGCTCGTGGGCGATGGCAACCGCCTTGTGTTGATCCTCGACTTCGATAACCATGAACTGCGCCTTGATAGCGTCGATTCCGACAATGTCTTCATCGAGACGCTCGCGACGTCGACACGGTGCGCGTTTCTGACCAACGGCGTCTTCGGTGGGAATCTTGAGTTTAGCGCCCTGACCGTCAGCAATGGTCTGTTCAGCGCCACGGGTGACGGCGACATCCAGGTTCGCGGCCAAGTGGCGACCGACAGAGATGGCAATCCATCCAAGGTATCCGGGCACTGGCTCGGAGTGTTGAACGATTCCGTCAATGGCAACGTCACTGAACCCGACATATTGATCAAGGCCAAGATGCTGTCGGCGGGCCACGCCTTCGATGCCACCGACTTGGAGCCGTAGCGACCGCTTCCGTTCACTTGACGGCGCTGTGCCCGCGGCATACTATCGCGGCGGGGCAAGGGATTAACTGTATGGCCGAGATTCAACCTTTTCGCGGAGTGTTTTACAACACTCAGCGAGTCAACCCCGGCGACGTTCTCACACAACCCTACGACAAGATCACACCCGAGATGCGCGAGCGTTACCTCAAGCTCTCGCCCTACAACCTCGTCCAGATCGAACTCGGCAAGGAACAGCCTGGTGACACTGAGACGAATAACAAGTACACACGCGCCCGAGATTATTACCGGCGATGGGTCAAAGAAGGCGTGCTCCGCCGCTCCGCAAACCCGGCTCTTTACTATCTCGAACAATCGTTCGCCTCTCCCGACGGCTCCGGCAAGCGAACGCGCCGAGGATTGATTGCCGCGGTGCGATTGCATCGCTGGGGCGAAGGCGTGGTTCTGCCTCATGAACACACTCTCTCGAAACCGAAGGCTGACCGGATCTCATTGCTCCGCGAGGTCGGTTCCCAACAGGGCCAGATCTTCATGCTGCACCCGCAACCGATCCCGAAGCTGGGAAAACTTGGCGCGCCACTCTACGAGCTTGTGGATGACTATCAAGTCATCACCAAAGTTTACGAACTCACTGATCCCACAACCATCCATGCCATCCAAGCCGCCATCGCGCCACAGAAACTCTACATCGCTGACGGCCATCATCGGTACGAAACCTCTCTCGCCTTCCGCGACGAGGCCGGTACCGAAGCGTCGCAATACGTCATGGCAACACTCGTGGACATGAACGATCCCGGCTTGGTCGTGCTGCCGACGCATCGGACGGTCGGCAACCTCACCGGCTTTGATCGCAAATCGTTTGCCGGCAAGCTCGAGAAAACTTTTGAGATTATACCGCAATCGTCGCCGAAAGTTCGCGCGCATGAGATCGGCATGTTCGACGGCGGCGGCTATTCGAAGCTGCGCCCCGAGAACCTCGACCTGCTCGAGCCGCTGTTCGCCTCGAAGCCGCCGTTGTGGGACACGCTCGACGTGGCGATTCTGCACGTCGCGATCCTCGAAGCGATCCTCGGCATCGATGAGCAACGGCTTCGAGACGAAGCAAACGTGACGTACTGGCGCGAACCCGAGAAAGCCGTTGCGGAAGTCAAAGCCGGCCGGGCACAGCTCGCGTTCTTCCTCGCGCCAACGCCGGTCAGCGACGTGAAAGCCATCGCCGATGCGCACTCGCGCATGCCGCAGAAAAGCACCGATTTCTTCCCGAAACTGCTTTCGGGACTGGTCATCTACGAGGTTCGTTGAGCGCCATGCTCCCGATGCGTGAAGTCAAGCCTGCCAGCATGAAATCGGACAAGGAGGACCTGCAATTCGAGATCCAATTCTTCGAGGGGATCGCAAAACGCGACCCGACCTACATCGACGCACTGCAGGTTCTTGGCGACGCCTACACGAAGACGGGTCAATGGGAGAAGAGCCTGCACATCGACAAACGGCTCGCGCGACTCTGTCCCGACAATCCGCTGGTATTTTACAACCTTGCCTGCAGCTACTCGCTGATGAGCAAGATCGACCAGGCGTTCGCTGCGCTGCACAGGGCGGTCAAGCTCGGTTATGACGACGCCCGCTGGCTCAACAAAGACCCCGACCTAGAAAACCTGCGCCACGACACACGGTTCGATGACATCCGCAAGAACCTCGCCAAGAAACGACACGAACGTTAACGCGCCAGCTTCAACACGCGTTCGATAATCGCCACCGCAACGTCTCGCTTCGACATTTCTGGCAGCGGTTCCTTCCGGCCAGTTGCGTCGATCAACGTCACGCGATTGGTTTCGGCCTCGAACGCGACGACCGCGTTCGCGACGATGAGGTTCAGCCGTTTGCGCTTGAGCTTCTCGGTTGCGTTTTGCTCGACATCATCCGTCTCCGCCGCGAACCCCACGAGCAGTTGCGTCCGCCCGCGTTTGCTGAGTTCGGTCAGAATGTCGGTGGTCGGAACAAGCTCAAGCTTACCCCCAAACGATTGCTTCTTGATCTTCGACTTCGCGGATGCCTTCGGCCTGAAATCGCACACCGCCGCCGCCATGATCACGACGTCGCTCCGCACAAATCGCGCAAACACCGCCTCGGCCATCTCCTGCGCCGTCGTCACGCTCACAAACTTCACGCCTGTCGGCGGCGTGAGAGCTGTCGGTCCGCTGACCAGAACGACGTTCGGCGACACCGCCAGCGCTGCTTCTGCCAGCGCGTAACCCATCTTGCCCGAGGAACGATTTGAGATGAACCGGACCGGGTCAATGAACTCACGGGTCGGCCCGGCCGTGATCAGAAAGCGAAGTGGCGAAGCGGCGTTCACGCCAGCATCTTCTGAATTTTCTCGACGATCTTGTCCACGTCCCACAATCGCCCCAGACCTTCGTATCCGCAGGCGAGCAGGCCTTTGTCCGGGCCGACGAATTCGGCACCGCGTGACTGCAGCACCTTCACATTCGCCTGCGTGGCGGGATGCTGCCACATCTTGCCGTTCATCGCGGGCGCGATGAGCACCTTCGCCCTTGGCCGTAGTGCCAGCGCGATCGTGCTGAGAGCGTCGTCAGCAATGCCATGCGCCAGTTTCGCCATCACGTTCGCGGTCGACGGCGATATCACGAGCAAGTCGGCGGTGTCAGCCAGTTGCAGATGGCTCGGCCGCCAGTCGCCCTCGCCTTCCTCGAACAAATCAATCGTGACCGGATGCTGAGAGAGGGTTTGCAGCGTCAGCGGCGAGATGAAATGCGTCGCGTCGCGCGTCATCACACAGAACACGTCGTGGCCGAGTTTCTTGAGTTTGCTCGCCAGGTCGGCGGACTTGTACGCGGCAATCGAGCCGGTCACGCCTAGAATGATAGTTCGTTTTGCTGCCATGGTTTGTCCTCAGCATGACGCGAGCTGCGGCACTTTTCGGCGATGACGATCGCCTTGCCCTGAGCAAAATCGTCGTCGAGATGACCGCTGACGATGACGTAGTCATACTCGCGCCAATGCGCCATCTCCTGTTGGGCGAGCGCCAGCCGCTTGCGGATCGTCTCCTCGGTGTCAGTGCCGCGCCGGCGCAGGCGCGTCTCCAGCAACTCCAGTGTCGGCGGCATCAGAAAAATCATCACCAGCGCGTCCGGATACGCAAATCCACCGCCGCTGCGCACGCGTTTGGCCACCTGCGATGCGCCCTGCACTTCGATGTCCAGCAACGCGTCACGGCCGGCGGCGAGTTGTTCTTCCACAAACCCGCGCGGCGTGCCGTAGTAGTTTCCATTGTACTGCGCGTACTCAAGGAACTCGTTGGCGGCGATCCTGCGCTCGAATTCCTCGCGACTCAGAAAGAAGTAATCCTGCCCGTCCTGCTCGCCGCCGCGCGGCGTGCGCGTCGTACACGAGACCGAGTACACCAGATTTGGCGACCAGTTCAGCAGGCGCTGGCACAGGGAACTCTTGCCGCCACCCGACGGCGCCGAGACCACGATGATCAGGCCCGTGCGTGGCGCGTTCATTCGATGTTTTGGATCTGCTCGCGGATTTTCTCGAGCTCCGCCTTCATCTTCACGACTTCCTGCGACACTTCCGCGGCGTTGGCCTTCGAACCGATGGTGTTGATCTCGCGGTTCATTTCCTGCGCCAGGAAATCGAGCGTGCGGCCGACCGGCTCGTCCGACTTCAGACAATCCCGGAATTGATTGAGATGGCTGCCGAGCCGCGTCAGTTCCTCCGAGATGTCACAACGGTCGGCAAAAATCACGACCTCTTTCAGCAGCCGCTCGTCATCGAGTGGCACGTCCAGTCCCGCCTCTTTCACGCGGGCGTGCAACTGCTCGCGGTACCGTTTCACCGTTTCCGGCGCGGACTTGCGAACCTGCTCCACACCCGCGACAAAAATGTCGAGGCGATCCGCAAGGTCGTTCGCAAGGAATTTGCCTTCCTTCTCCCGCATTCTGACGAGTTGCGCCAGCGCCTTCTTTAGCGCCGTCTCGACCGACGGCCACAACGCGTCCGCATCGACCGCCGTTTCCGCCAACTTGAGCACGCCCGGTGCTCGAAGGATCGTGTCGAGCGTGACCGGACCGTTCAACTTGGTTTTTCGCTGCAGCTTTTGAATCGCCCTCAAATACGCTTGCGCGAGCGCTTCATCCAATTCGACCCGTTCCTCCGCGGCGCTGCGGTGGTAGGCGACGACGGCGTTGATACGACCGCGGGAGAGGTGCGCGTTAATTTCGTCGCGGATACGCGGCTCCAACTCGATCAACTCCTTGGGTAAATTCACCGCAATGTCGCTTTGCTTGCGGTTGATCGAATTCAACTCGACGGTGAACTTGAGTCCTTCCCGGGCGCACTCGCCCCGCCCATAACCGGTCATGCTACGCATTCAACGCCTCCATCACCTGCATCACGTCCTTGTCCCCTCGCCCGCTCATGTTGATAATGACGATGTCCGATTTGCGATGCGAGTTCGCGTGCTTCATCACAAACGCCACCGCGTGCGCTGACTCCAGCGCCGGAATGATGCCCTCGACGCGCGAGCAAAACTGAAACGCCTCCAGCGCCTCATCGTCTGTTGCGTACGTGTACTCGATTCGGTTCAGGTCGCGCAAGTAACTGTGTTCCGGCCCGACCGCCGCGTAATCGAGCCCCGCGGACACCGAGTGCGTGAGCATGATCTGGCCATCGTCGTCCTGCAACACAAACGTCCGCGTCCCCTGGAGTACGCCAAGCGAGCCACCCTTCTGGAAACGCGCCGCGTGTTGCCCCGGCGTGATGCCGCGTCCGCCACCTTCGACACCGATCATCCGCACGTGTTTGTCCCCGAGGAACGCGTGAAACAATCCGATCGAGTTCGACCCGCCGCCGACGCACGCGACGAGTGCATCGGGCAGGCGTTCCTCTTTCTCCAGAATTTGCCGACGCGCTTCCCGGCCGATCACGCTTTGAAAATCGCGCACCATCATCGGATATGGATGCGCGCCGAGCACGCTGCCGAGAATGTAGTGCGTCGAGCGAACGTTCGTCACCCAATCGCGCATCGCCTCGTTGATCGCTTCCTTCAGCGTGCGCTGGCCCGCCGTGACGGGTCGCACTTCCGCACCGAGCAACCGCATGCGATAGACGTTGAGCGCCTGTCGCTGCATGTCCACTTCGCCCATGTAAACCACGCATTCCATGCCGAACATCGCCGCCACCGTCGCCGTGGCCACGCCGTGCTGACCCGCGCCCGTCTCGGCAATGATGCGCCGTTTCCTCATTCGTTTCGCCAGCAGAATCTGACCCAGCGTGTTGTTGATCTTGTGCGCGCCTGTGTGCAACAAATCTTCGCGTTTGAGGTAAATCTTCGGCCCGCCGAGTTCGCGCGTCATACGCTCGGCGAAGTACAACGGCGTCGGACGGCCCGCATACTCGCGCAGATAGTACTCAAATTCCTGTCGAAAGCTCTTGTCGCGGCGTGCCCTCTCGTATTCACGAGTAAGTTCCTGCAGCGGCGCGACCAGCGTTTCGGGCACAAACATGCCGCCGTACGGCCCGAAATGCCCGCGCTTGTCGGGCACTGATGTTAGCTGCTTTTGCAAAGCTCGATGAATCTCCGCAGTTTCTCCGGGTCTTTCTTGCCCGGTTCTCGCTCAACGCCGCTGGAAACGTCCACCGCGTACGGGCGCACCTTGCGAATCGCTTCCTGCACGTTCACGCTTGTCAGCCCGCCCGACAAAATGATCGGCGGCGCGAGTGTTTCCTTCGCCTTCACCGCCAGCGACCAGTCGAACGTCTTGCCCGTGCCGCCTCGCGAGTCGTCAGTGTAGGTGTCGAGCAACAACGCGTCAACATCGTACTCCGCAGCCGCGCGCAGCGAATCCTCATCACGCATCCGAATCGCCTTGATCGATTTCGCCGCAAACTTCTGGCAGAACCCCGGCGGCTCGTCGCCGTGAAACTGCAGTGCCGTCAGCAGACATTCGGCGAGCGCTTTCTCGATTTCGTATTCGAGTTCGTCGACGAAGACGCCGACCTTCGCGACGAATGGCGGCAGCACGCTGCAGATGTCCGCCGCCGCCGTCACCTTGATATAGCGCGGGCTCTTTGGATAGAAAATGAACCCGAGCGCGTCCGCGCCCAACTCGACCGCAAGTTGCGCATCTGGCAGGTTCGTGATGCCGCAAATCTTAATCTTCGTGTCCAAGCAACTCCTTCATTTTCCCGGCGATGTCTTTGCTCCGCATCAACGATTCGCCGACCAGAATCGCGTTGACACCCGCCCTGGCTACTGCCTCGACGTCGGCTCGTGTATTGATCCCGCTCTCCGCCACCAACGTTCGATCGGCGCACATGCCGCTACGAATCTTGGCCGAGAGCTTCTCAGTTGTTGCTAAACTCACCGAGAAATCTCGGAGGTCACGGTTGTTGATGCCAATAATCGACGCTCCTGACGCCAGCGCCCGATCCATCTCCCGCTCGTCGTGCACTTCAACGAGCGCCGCCAGCCTCAACTGCTCGGCCAACTCACGAAACGCCTTGAGCTGCGCATCGTCGAGAATCGCCACGATAAGAAGAATCGCATCTGCACCTCGTGCCGCCGATTCGTAAACCTGAAGCTCGTCGATGATGAAATCCTTTCGCAGCAACGGCAACCTGACAGCATCGCGAATCAGTTGCAGATACTCAACGCGTCCCTGAAAAAACTTCTCGTCCGTGAGCACAGACAACGCTGCCGCGCCAGCAGCCTCATACTTTCGGGCGACGTCGATCGCATCGAATTCTTTCTTGATCACACCCGCTGAGGGCGACGCCTTCTTGACTTCAGCAACGAGGGTAACACCGCCCTTGCCACGCAGCGCGCCCGTGAAATCTCTAAACTCTGTTCGTGTCGTAGCGGTCTGCTTTAACTCGCCGGCCTGGGGCTGCAGCTTCGCAATTTCCCCACGCTTCGTCGCGACAATCTTGTCGAGGATGTTGGCCATCAGAATTTCTCAATCATGCTTTCCCGCCGGCGCGTGAAAAGCACTCATCGCGATCCTCACTGCGTTGGCATTTCGCGTATGGTTAGTTAGCAAGTCCTCCGGCGGCACCGGAACGAAAGTCTTCAGTTTTGCCTTTGCCAACAACTGCAATCCGCCACAATCGACGTAAAGTCGCTTGCCGGCTATGTCTTCCAAGGTTACGTAGAGTGAAAGCGCGGGAACGTCGCCGACGGCGGAGATCCGAAATGCCGCTGCCGTCCAAGTACCGCCGGGAAAGACTGTCTCCTGCACGCCGTCCCAATGGGCCACATTCATGTTGAATTGCGCAGAGTGAGCCTTGATAGACGAGTAGAGTATAGCGTCGGCGTGATACTTCGCCGCCATTTCCTGCCGACACTGTTCTTGGACCTTGAGAAATTTGTCTTTGTCCGTTTTGCCGGTGAGCGGGTCAAAAAAACCACCGGCCTCGTCGCGTAGGCGGTTGAAAACTTGCTCGTACTCCGACGGTGGAATCGTTTGGAATCCAATGGAGTTCAATTCAGCAATCAGCAAAGTCGCAAATTCCCCGCCCGTAGCTTTGGCGTTTGGCAATTCTATGTCAACCGAGAGCGGGGCAACCACCACGACTTTGACGCGCTGCTGAACCTCCTCACGCGGGACTTTGAATGGATTGAGCAGAGGTTTGTCGGTTGCGCATCCGATGAGAAATGCAGCCCCCGAGGTCAAACAGACCAATCTGAGCTTGTTCATAGATTGTCGCCTTCCCTTACTCTTCATCCGTCACGCCCTGCTTGCGTGTGCGTGGTTTGCCGGCCTTGAGCCAAGCGCTGATGAACGGATCGAGGTCGCCGTCCATCACGCCTTGAATGTCGCTTGTTTGGTGGCCGGTCCGCAAATCTTTCACCATCTGGTACGGCTGGAAGACGTAGCTGCGAATTTGGTTGCCCCACGCGATTGCGCCTTTCTCACCGTAATACTTTTCCAGTGCAGCGCGTTTCTCGTCCTGCTGCTTCTCGTAAAGACGCGCCTTCAAAACTTTTAGGGCCAACTCGCGGTTCTGGTGCTGACTGCGTTCGCTCTGGCATTGCACGACGATGCCGGTCGGCTCGTGCGTCATGCGAATCGCCGTCTCCAACTTGTTTACGTTCTGTCCGCCCTTGCCGCCGGACCGAAACGTGTCGACGCGGACGTCCTCCATCTTCAACTCAACTTCGGCGTCCTCGATTTCCGCCACGACGTCCACTGAGGCAAACGACGTGTGCCGGCGTTTGTTGGAGTCAAACGGTGAAATACGCACGAGCCGGTGCACGCCGCGCTCGGCTTTGAGGTAACCGTACGCGTAGTCGCCGGTGACGAGCATCGTGACGCTCTTAATGCCGGCACCTTCGCCGGGTTGAATGTCCATGATTTCGTTCTTGAATCCGCGCGCGTCGCACCACCGTCGATACATGCGCAACAACATGTCGGCCCAATCGCAGCTTTCCGTGCCGCCTGCGCCGGCGTGGATGTTGAAGATGGCGTTAGACTTGTCGTGTTGGTCGCCGAGTAGGCTCTGCAATTCAAACGCGTCCATCTGCCGCTCGGCAGCCTGCACTTCCTTCGCCACCTCAGCCTCGGCCTCGCCAAGTTCGATCAACACCTGCGCGTCGGAGATTTTTCGTTCGACCTCGACAAGCGTGTCGAGCTTGCGGCGGATGGAGTTGGCTTCGTCGTGGATGGCGCGGGCTTTGTTCTGATCGACCCAGAAGGTCGGGCCGGCCATGACGTTTTCTAGTTCGACGAGACGCGCGCGTTGTTTGGGGACGTCAAAGATACCTCCCCAACGCCTCGTGGCGTTCGTGGAGGCCGCGCAACTTGTCTTTGAGTTCCTCAATCACAGCGGCCTTAAAACACCACATCGGCGCGTGCTTGTCAATCCGCCCTCGCCCGACCATAATCACGCCATGAATTACCGCCATCTCGGCCGCACCGGCCTCAAAGTCAGTCCGCTCTGCCTCGGCACGATGAATTTCGGTTGGCACACGGAGGAAGCCGACAGTTTCACCATCATGGACAAGGCGCTCGACCTCGGCCTCAACTTCTTCGACACCGCCAACGTCTACGGTTGGAGTCGAAAGGAGAAAGGGTTGACGGAAGAAATCATCGGTCGCTGGCTCGCGCAAGGCGGTGGCCGACGCGAGAAGATCGTGTTGGCGACAAAATGTTACGGCCAGATGGGCGACGGCCCGAACGAACGCGGTCTTTCCGCCTATCACATCCGGCAAGCCTGCAACGCGAGCCTGCGCCGATTGCAGACCGATCACATCGATCTCTACCAAATGCACCACATCGAGCGCAGCACGCCGTGGGACGAAATCTGGCAAGCGATGGAACAGCTCGTCCGCGAAGGCAAGGTCCTCTACGTCGGCAGCAGCAACTTCGCCGCGTGGGACATCGCCACCGCCAACCAGATCGCCACGCGTCGCAACTTCCTCGGCCTCGTCAGCGAACAAAGCAAATACAGCCTCGCCTGCCGCGCGATTGAACTTGAAGTCGTTCCCTGTTGCCACGCCTACGGCGTTGGCCTCATCCCGTGGAGTCCACTCGACGGCGGCGTGTTGGCGGGAGCGTTGAAGAAGGCCAGCGAAGGCCGACGCGGAACTGACAAGAACACGCAAAAGGGAATCGAAGCGCGCCGTCCTCAACTCGAAAAGTACGAAGCCCTTTGCAACAAGCTGAAGGAAGAACCCGCCGACGTCGCGCTCGCGTGGCTGCTGCACAACCCTACCGTCACCTCCCCCATCATTGGCCCACGCACCATCAAGCAACTCACCGGCTCACTGCACACGCTTGAACTGAAGCTCGACGCCACCACATTGAAGAAGCTCGATGAAATCTGGCCCGGCCCCGGCGGCGAAGCCCCGCAAGCCTACGCGTGGTGACCATGAATCGATCTTCCACACACTTGCCGTTGCGACAGTCGAAGTACATCAAGAATCGCGCTCCAACTGCGGTTACGGCTGGTGACTGTGTCTTCACTCTAACGGTTTCGGGCTCCACCAGCGAGGCTCCATGTCGTTTTGACCTTGTACAAGCGGCAGGAAATACAACCACGACCAAGGTCCCCGAAACAACCGGCGCGGATTGTTTCCACCTGCGTCGATTACTACCAAGCATCTATCATAGGTCAAATCTCTAGCAACGCGTGTCTCCGAGTATAGGATCTTGGCGCCGTTGGGTGACCAACAGGGGTCTCCGCGGTCGTACCGAGAATCACTGGGTACCTGGCGGTTGCGCTTGCTAGCAATATCAATTACAAAAACCTGCTCCCCATAAGGGGGATCGTACCCGAGGCCACGAGGTGAAAACCTGTAATTAGTGGCCAAAATCTTTCCGCCATCTGGGGACCAGCCGTGGTTAGTGAAGCCCCTCCATTTTGCTTTATCTTGCGGGAATTCGGTTAGCAAGCGCAAGCTGCTTCCGTCGCTCCTCATGATGCCGATTGCGCATCCGATGTCCGAGCAACTCACAGTGAGCGAAATCTGTTCGCCGTCGGGCGACCATGTTCCATGGCTCACGTGAACCCTCTTGCAGCGTACTTCCGATAGCGCAAGCGCGGCATCGTTCTCCCCTAAGATTTTCGTTAGCGTTCCGTCTTTTATCGCCAGCTTGTAGATTCCTGAGTCATCCGTCACCGCACCGCTTTTGGTTAGAAGCGCGGTAGCTCCATCTAGCGAAACATCGGTGATCTCGACGATATTCGACAAGGAGTCAACGCAAGGGATACGCTTCAAGGCCGTTCCTGCCAAGTCGACCATCACGATCTCCTTAGGTTCGGACCAACGCGTGGTGTAAACAATCTTGTCCCCCGACGGGAACCAAATAGGATGCTCAGGCGCTTGGTTGTAACTCGGCAGGACCCGGTTTTCCGTGCCGTCTGCGTTCGCCACACAAATCGAAGCCTGAGTTTCGTCCACAAATACTATTTTCCCTTCCAGCGTCTCACCTGCGTGTTGTACTGGTATGGGCACTCTCCTAGAACCGACTTGGCATCCCTGCGCCAGAAGGAGCACTGCAACGGCAATACGCCAGCCGCCAGTAGGCGTGTCCAGTGAAAGGGCCGAGCCTTGATTCTTAACGCAATGTCGATCGTCAGGCCTCGGACCCCTCACACACACAAACACGGTCGTTAGGAGAAGTCGAAGAATCTTCATTCATTCACGGTGCTCGCTTAGCGCGCGGGCCTTGCGGCGTGTCTTCGACCCTCGCTGCCTTCAGCTTAGACCAAGACGCCGACGCATTTCCGCTGGAGAGATGCCGCCTTGCCGGGCTTGACGCGTTCGTGAGCGGTCGATAACGGCAAGAAACTTTGAGTCGGTGCTGAGGGCAATCGTCTCGAGGTCGGCGTTCTTAACGGAAACGACGGCAGCCACGGGCTTGCCGTTGGTCGTGACCACGATCGGGCCGCGCTTCGCATCGCGCGCGTATTTCGCCAGCGGCGCTTTCGCCTGCTTCAGATCAACAGTCGTCATAGTTCGATTTCCTCTCCGCCGATGTTCACTTTGTTGCGCTCTTTAATGCCAACGGCGCGAATATACACTACCCGCTTGGGTTCGTCCGTAAAATCGTAGTACACGCGCAGTTTGCCGACGCGTAATTCCCACGGCGCGACCGGATTCGGGCGCATCGGCTTGCGGTTCTTGGTTTCGATGTGCGGCTGGTGCGTCAGCTGTTCATCCACTGCGTCGAGCACCATCGCTTGCTGCCGTGCGGTCAGAGCGCGTAGATGATCTTCGGAGTCCGGCGAGTATTCGATGCGATAGGCCATCGCTACAATTTCTTCGCGCGCGGACCTGCCGGCGTGTCTTCGATTGTCCAACCGGCCTTGGAGAGTTGATCGCGGATTTCGTCGGAGCGCTTGAAATTCTTGGCTTTGCGGGCAGCCTGACGTTCCTCGACGAGTTGTTGAATCTCAGTGGGCACTTCGGACTTGGCCGGCATGCCGAAGCCGAGGACTTTGTCGATTTTCTCCCACGTCGCGAGGATACCGGCGGCTTCATCCGGTGAGATCGTGCGCTTGTTGGCTTCGCGTATGAATTCGAAGATGACGCCAAGCGCTCCACTAATGTTGAGGTCGTCGTCCATCGCGGCGTCGAAGGCGATCTTGTAGGCCGCGTCACCCGACGCGGCGTTGTCTTGCCCGGCGCCGCGTGAGGTCACGCGGCCTACAGCCATCAGCTTCAGAAGAAACTCGTCCATGCGTTGCAACGCGGAGCGTGCGCCGGCAAGGCCGTCCATCGTGAAGTTGAGCGGATCGCGGTAGTGCGCCGAAAGGAGGGCGTAGCGGATTTCGCGGCCGGTCCAACCCTTTGCCACTAGGTCGCGCAGCGTGTAATAGTTGCCGAGGCGCTTGCTCATCTTTTTGCCTTCGACGAGCAGGTGCGCGTTGTGCAGCCAATAGCGGACGAACGCTTTTCCCGTCGCGGCTTCGCTTTGGGCGATTTCGTCTTCGTGATGCGGGAACACGAGGTCTTCGCCGCCGCAATGGATGTCGAAGGTCTCGCCGAGATGTTTCATGCTCATCACGCTACACTCGATGTGCCAGCCCGGTCGGCCCGGACCCCACGGCGAATCCCACTTCATGTCGCCGTCGTCTTCGT
>Ga0335085_10006465_pt1 | contig 18477 bp, 11 predicted proteins | sample Lox_Sample_45_FD_206712 | JGI IMG/M metagenome (GOLD analysis project Ga0335085, IMG submission 206712) | Soil microbial communities from Loxahatchee National Wildlife Refuge, Florida, United States - Lox_Sample_4.5 | ecosystem: Environmental > Terrestrial > Soil > Wetlands | place: USA...
TGGCGACCTGGTCGAGGCCTATAAACTCATCGCTCCGCTACAGTAGGGGTCATGACCCACGGGATCGTGAAGATCGGAAGGAACTGGTTGCTCGCGACGGGCGCCTGGCGCAGTTGGCGCCGCTTGGTCTCGCTTGCAATCTCGCTTCCCTCCGTAGCCTCACTTTCCGTGGAGTCGTCATGACCGAATCCGAATTCAAACAGCTCGCGGCGCAGGGGTTCAACCGGATCCCGCTGGTCCTGGAGACCTTCGCCGACCTCGACACCCCGCTGTCGGTCTATCTCAAGCTCGCCAACCGGCCCTGGTCGTATCTGCTCGAATCGGTTCAGGGTGGTGAGCGCTTCGGACGGTATTCGTTCATCGGACTTCCCGCCGATACCCGCTTCGAGGTGCGCGGCCGGCTGTGCTCCGAGTATCGGAACGATCGGCTCGTCGCGCAGGCCGAGCACAAGGATCCGCTCGAGTTCGTGCGCTCCTGCCAAGCGCGGTACCGGGCAGCGGTGAGCCCAGCGTTGCCCCGTTTCTGCGGCGGGCTGGTGGGCTATTTCGGGTACGACACGGTGCGCTACATCGAAGCGCGGCTCGCACACACCGCCAAGCCCGATACGTTGGCGACTCCGGACATCCTGCTGCTGCTGTCCGAGCAGCTCGCCGTGGTCGACAACCTCTCCGGCAAGCTTTCTCTGATCGTGTTTGCGGACCCACATGAGCGGGATGGCTACCACCGAGCGCAAGCGCGCCTGCGGGAGTTGGCCGCCCGGCTGCGCACGCAAGTCGAGCTGCCGGAAGAGACGTCGCTGGAGCCGGGAGCGGCACAGTCGGAGTTCAGCGAGCGCTCGTTCCTGGGTGCGGTGGAGCGGGCCAAGCGCTATATCTACGACGGCGACATCATGCAGGTGGTGCTGTCTCAGCGCATCAGCCACCCCTACGCTGCCTCGCCGCTGTCGCTGTACCGGGCGCTGCGCGCGCTCAATCCCTCCCCGTACATGTTCTATTTCGACATGCACGGGTTCCACGTGGTGGGCGCCTCTCCCGAGATCCTGGTGCGCCTGGAGGGCGACACGGTGACGGTGCGCCCGATCGCGGGCACGCGCCCGCGCGGGGGAAGCCGCGAGCAGGACGAGACGCTCGAGAGGGATCTTCTGGCAGACCCGAAAGAGCGTGCCGAGCATGTGATGCTCATGGACCTCGGGCGCAACGACATCGGCCGAGTGGCGCAGATCGGCACCGTTCGCGTGACCGAGAACATGGTTGTCGAGCGCTACTCACACGTCATGCACATCGTCTCCAATGTCGAGGCCAAGCTCAAACCCGGCCTGGATGCCCTATCGGTGCTCAGGGCGACGTTCCCAGCGGGCACCGTAAGCGGCGCGCCCAAGGTGCGGGCGATGGAGATCATCGACGAGCTGGAGCCGACCAAGCGCGGCATCTACTCCGGTGCGGTCGGCTACCTTGGATTCAACGGCGATATGGACCTCGCGATCGCCATTCGCACCGCGGTGGTCAAGGACGGGCGGTTGTACGTGCAGGCAGGCGCCGGCATCGTGGCAGACTCGGTCCCGGCGAGCGAGTGGGCCGAGACGCAGAACAAGGCGCGCGCGGTGCTGCGTGCCGCCGAGACGGCCCAGGCTGGCCTGCAATCGAAGCCAACCGGCGCCGGATGAGCGGGCTCGCAGCACGCGCGGAGCGCCCGCTCGTTCCTGCTCACGCTCAGCGGGCTGCGCCGGAAGTGGATCCGCGCTCGGAAGCCGCCGGAGAATCCCGCTCGTCGTCGACCTGCCGCGAGCGAGGGAAGAGCACGCGCACGCACGTGCCCGCCCCTTCTTTGGGTGAGCGGATCTCGGCCTGACCCCCGTGCAGCTCGGCGATCTCCTTCACGATGGCGAGCCCCAGCCCGCAGCCCGCTCCCGATGAGCCCGGAATTCGATAGAAGCGGCTGAACACCTTCTGCCGCTCCGATGGGGGGATGCCGGGGCCATCGTCCTGGACCTCGAGGAACGCCATGTCGCCTTCGGTCCCGGACCGGACCGTGATATGGCCGCCGCGGGGCGTGTATGTCAGCGCGTTGTCGATCAAGTTGTCCGCCATCTCGCGCAGCAGCCACTCCGATCCGTCGATCGATGCGGGTCGCGCCTCGAAGCCGATATCCAGCTCGTTGGCGAGCGCCTGGTCCAGGTGACGCGAAGCGGCATCTTCGACGATGTCGCGCAGGTCGACCGGCTGCATCCCCTGCACGAGGTTGGCAGAAGGCTCGGCGCGGGCCAGCGCCAGCAACTGGCTCGAGAGGTGCGCCAGCCGGCGGGTGGCCTCCTGCAAAAGGCGAAGCTGGCCGCGTACCTCGTCCGGCACTCGCTCCAGCGGGATCAGGTCGACTTGGGTCTGCAGCCCGGCGAGCGGCGTGCGCAGCTGATGGGCGGCGTCGGCGAGGAAGCGGTGTTGCGCATCGGACGATTCGCGCACCAGGCTGAGGAGCCGGTTCAGCGACCGCACCAGGGGCCGCACCTCTTCCGGCACGCCGATCTGCTGCAAGGGGCTCAGGTCCTTGGGCGAGCGGGATTCGATCTGCGCGCGCAGGCGCGCCAGCGGCGCGAGCCCGAAGCGTACGCCGAAATAGACCAGCAGCAACGTGGCCGAGATCAGGATGACGTTGGGCATGATCAGCGCGGCGACGATGCGTTTAGTAAGCCGCTCGCGCTTGACCGTGGTCTCGGCGACCTGAATGGTCACCTCGCCTAGAGGCGTCGGAGCGCGGTAGACGACCATGCGCACCGGCTGACCCTCGTAGTACGTGTCGACAAAATAGGGGTTCTGGTCCGGCCCGACGTTCACCGGCGGCAGGGCCACATCGCCGGCTAGGAACGTCCCTGCGGGATCGGCCACGCGGTAGTAGATCCGGTCGTAGCGGTCCGTGCGCAGCACGGCGATCGCCTGCGGCGGCAGGTCCAGCTCAATTCGTCCCTGCGCGACGCGTACATGTGCCGCGACTGCCACCGCCGCGTCGGCCAGTGCCTGGTCGTAGGCGGTGCGCGCTGGCTCCACCGCCGTGTGGTAGTCGCTCCCAATGCTCACGACCAGTAGGGTCACTAGCGGGAAGAGCAGCAGGCGCAGCAGGCGCCTGCGCACGCTATCCGGCCTAGTTACCGGGCTCGTCGAGGCGGTAGCCGATGCCGCGGACGGTGCGGATGCGGATCCCGCCGGGTTCGAGTTTGTAGCGAAGACGCGAGACATAGACCTCGACGGCGTTCTGGGTCAGTTCGCTATCCCAGCCGCTGATGCTTTGCAGAAGCTTGTCCTTGCTCACCACCTTGGGCGCATGCAAGAGCAGGCACTCCAGGATCGACCACTCCCGCCCGGTCAACTCGATGGGCTGGCCCGCGAGCGACGCGCTGCGACGGGAGAGGTCCATCTTGAGCGAGCCGTGGTCGATCTCCGAGCTGAGCACCGATCGCGAGCGCCGGATCAGTGCGCGTACTCTCGCAACCATCTCCGGCAGCTGGAACGGCTTCACCATGAAATCGTCGGCGCCCAACTCCAGGCCAGTCACGCGGTCCTCCAGAGTGTCGCGCGCTGTGAGGATCAGCAGCGGCAGCGGCTCGCCCCGGCGCCGTAGCCGGCGGACCAGCTCCATACCGTCGGCGCCGGGCAGGCCCAGATCGACGATCGCGAGGTCGAAGGATTCGCCACGCAGCGCCGCCTCCGCCTTCTCGGCGGACGGGACGGCGTCCACCGCGAAGCCCGCGCGTTCCAGTCCGAGCTTCAACCCGTCCGCTACGATCGGATCGTCTTCGACCACTAGGATGCGCATTGCAGCGAGGGGGGATTGTGCGTGTGTGCTGTCGCGGCGACCGGACCTGACCCAGCCCGCGTGCCGCTACTCGCCGGCCACCCGCCACGCGTTGACTCCGCCCAAGGCGAAGGGTTCGTACAGCGGCGCTCTTACCCTATTGTCATGGCGACCACGCTCGCTCCAGGCTCGACGGCGTCCGTGCCGGTTGTGGCGCCGCCCAACAGAGCAGCCCCGTCTGCATTGACGTACCCGATCTGTGTGGCGTCCAGTGTAGCCTGTTGCAGCGTCAGGCGCATCGCTCACCACCGCGACTGCGCTGCGGCCGCAGCGTCGTTGGGCAGTGGCGGCAGGATACAGGGATGAGGCTGTCAGTTTGCTGACGATGGGCGTAGCAACAGCGTCGAGAAATGCCACTGCAGCATCTTCCTGACGCTGCGTCAGGCAACCGACAGCATGTCTCGGCTAAGCTGCGATTGCCTCAGTGGCGTGGATCGAGGACGCTCAGCCGGCTCGCGGGAGTGATCGTGGTGGGGCATCGAGGTTGAGCCGCGGGGTCACGCCAGTGCGCACCCCGTTCGCTGCTCTTCCGAGCTCGGTGCACCTGCAGCGGCTGCCGATGAACCCGGGACCGGAACGTTGCATCTCGCGATGCATTCGGCTGCCTGCTCTCGCAGGCGTTGCGGTGCGCGTGGGAGCGACCGATAGCCGAAGGCAATGATGAACGCGAACCGCGCGATCCTGCTGCTGATTCTGTTCGGTGCTGCTGCCGCCGCCGGCTACGGCCTGCTAAGAGGCGTTGCCCCGGCTCGCGGAGAACAGAAGCAGGAGCGCGCCGCGGAACCGACCCCGGCGAACATCGTGCGCTATGAGCCGGGCGCTGCGCAGCTGAGCTTTCTCAAGATCGAGCCGGTCGCGGAGCACCCGCAGGCTCTGATCGATCCCTTGAATGCCCGGGTCGCCTATGACGAAGATCATACCGTTCGCGTCTTCTCGCCGATTGCGGGGCGTGTCACGCGGATCGATGCACAGCCCGGGATACGCGTGAGCCAGGGCCAGCCGCTCGCGTGGCTGGATGCACCGGATTTCGCGTCGGCCGTCGCCGATGCGCGTAAGGCCGAGCTTGACCTTGCGCAGAGAAAATTGGCCCTAAACCGTGCCAAGGACCTGTATGAAGGCGAGGTCCTGGCGCGCAAGGACTATGAAGCGGCGCAAACCGATTACCGAGAGGCAGAAGTCGAAGTCGAGCGCACGCGCGCTCGAGTGCGCAACCTGGCGCATGCGGGCATGGGGGAGGATGGTCGCTTTGCGCTGCGCGCGCCGATCGCGGGCATGGTGTTGGATCGTCAGATCAACCCTGGCAGCGAAGTTCGGCCCGACGCCGCCACCCCGCTGTTCGTCATCTCCGACCTGTCTCGTGTCTGGGTGATGATCGATCTGCCGGAGAGAGATCTGGAAAAGGTGCGCGCGGGCCAGTCGGTCATCGTCGAGGTCGACGCTTTCCCAGGGAAGCAGTTCCGCGGTCAAGTGGCCCACGTCGGTCGCGTGTTGGACCCGGCCACACGCCGTATCCAGGCACGCTGCACGGTCGCCAACCTGGACGGCCTGCTGCGTCCCGAGATGTACGCTCGGGTTGCACCGCTTGCGGCCGGCGGCAAGCAGCAGATACGCATTCCGAACTCCGCCTTGATCACGCAGGGCGTGATGACGTTTGTCTTTGTCGAGACGGCCCCCGGGGTCCTCGAGCGGCGCCGTGTGAGCCTCGGCCTGCAGGGCCACACAGACAGCTTCGTGCAGGCGGGTCTCGCATCGGGTGACAAGGTGGTGGTGAGCGGCGCGCTGCTGCTCAACTCGGAACTGCGCGCGGGGAGCTGAGGTGCTGGACCGGCTCGTCGGGTTCGCAATCCAACAGCGAGTGTTCGTCCTAGGGGGCGTAGTCGTGCTCGCGATTGCCGGCTGGGGTGCGTGGCGCGAGCTGCCCGTCGAGGCCTTCCCCGACGTGCAGGACGTCCAGGTGCAGGTCATCACCCTAGTGCCCGGGCAGGCCCCCGAGGAGGTCGAGCGGGCGGTCACGATACCCATCGAAAGAGGGCTGAGCGGCGTGCCGCGCATGACGCAACTGCGCTCGGTGTCCATGACCGGGCTGTCGGTCGTTACGCTGACTTTCACCGACGGCACCAACGACTACTTCGCACGCCAGCAGGTACTGGAGAAGCTTCAGGACGTGACGCTGCCGAACGGCCTCCAACCCGGGCTGGCGCCGCTATCCAACGGCGTCGGCGAGATCTACCGTTACGTGATCGACGCGCCCCCCGGCATGGTCTTGTATGAGGTGCGGGCGCTGCAGGACTGGGTGATCAGCCCAGCGCTGCGCCAGGTTCCCGGTGTGGCCGACGTGGTGGGCTTCGGCGGCAGCGTCAAGGAATATCAGGTCCGGATCAACCCGTTCCTGCTGCGCAAGTATGGGCTGACCATCGACCAGGTGGGGCAGGCGCTGGGCGCCAACAGCGGCAACGTCGGCGGTGGAGTCCTGCGGCGCGGGGACGAAGCGCTCATGGTGCATAGCATCGGGTTGTTCAACTCCATCGACGACGTTGCCCGCACTGTTGTCACGTCGCGCTCCGGCAACCCCATCCTGGTAGGAGACGTGGCCCAGGTGGCCGTCGGCGAGCATCCACGGTCGGGCATCGTCGCGTTCAACGATCGCGACGATGTGGTGGAGGGCATCGTACTGATGACGAAGGGGCAGAACGCGTCGCGCGTGGTCGCCGCGGTCGAAGATGCGGTCGAGCGCCTGGGTCCTAGGCTACCGCCGGGTGTGCGCCTCCGCTCCTACTATCAGCGCACCGAGTTGGTGAAGCATACGGTGCGAACGGTCACCGAGAATCTCGCGGTGGGAGCCGCGCTGGTGGTCGGGGTCCTGTTCCTGTTCCTGCACAACTGGCGTGCTGCGGCCATCATCGCGCTTGTGCTGCCGCTCGCCCTGTTGTTCGCTTTCTTCGTCATGGATTCTCGCGGAGCGGCCGCCAATCTCATCTCGCTCGGCTCGATTGACTTCGGGATCATCGTCGACAGCGCAGTCGTGGTGGTCGAGGCGCTCATGGTGCGCCTCGCTCTCGCGCAGCAAGATGCCAACCCGCAATCCCACACCCTAGCCCGGCACCTGCAGCTGTTGAAGGGCACGTGCGTGCAGATGGGCCACCCGATCCTGTTCTCCAAGGCCATCATCATTCTGGCCTTCTTGCCCATCTTCACGTTTCAACGCGTCGAGGGCCGGATCTTCTCACCGATGGCGTTCACGCTGAGCTTCGCGCTGTTGGGCGCGATCCTGCTGACGTTGACGCTCGTACCGGCGCTGCTCAGCTACGCGGTCGGAGGCGATGGCCTCGCCGAGAAGCATTCCGAATGGATGGAGCTGGCGCGGCGCCGCTACCGAAGCCTACTGACCTGGGCGGCACGCCGCAGGCCGGCGATCGTGGGCGCGTCGCTGGTCTTGCTCGCTGTGACCTTGGCCGCCGCTCCGCTGCTGGGCAGCGAGTTCCTACCCAAGCTGGATGAGGGCAACATCTGGCTCACCATCCGGCTCGCGACCGCGACGGACTTGGCTGCGACCAAGGGCGTGGAGCGTCGGGTCCGTGCGATCCTCATGAGCTACCCGGAAGTCGGCAATGTCGTGACCCAGGTGGGGCGGCCCGACGACGGTACGGATGCCAAAGGCCCCAACAACATCGAGATCATGGCGGACCTTCGGCCCCGCGCCAGTTGGCGTTTCCCCGACAAGGAAGCGATGATCGAGGATATGACGCGGAGGATCCGCGCCATTCCGGGCGTGCCGACGAACTTCTCCCAGGTCATCGAGGACAACGTGGAGGAGGCGCTGTCTGGCGTGCAGGGCGAGATTGCCGTCAAGGTCTTCGGCACCGACCTCGATATCCTGGAGACAAAGGCGTCCGAGGTGGTGCAGGTGCTGTCGGGAATCCGGGGAGCGGCCGATGTCGGCGCGCTCAGGATCGGCGGACAGACCGAGCTTCAGATCAGGCTCGACCGCGACCGCCTTGCGCGGTATGCGATCAACGTAGCCGACGCCAATAACGCAGTGCAGACCGCATTCGGCGGTATGGCCGTGGCGGCATTCTACGAAGGGGATCGGCGTTTCGACGTCACGCTGCGGGCGGACGAGCCGTTCCGCGATGCAGTGGACGACGTGCCCGAGCTACCGATCGCGCTCCCAGGCGGGCAGGGGACCATTCCGCTCGGCGAAGTGGCGCGGATCGAGACGCGTCAGGGCGCGGCCCGCATCACGCGCGAGGCCGGCAGGCGCATCGCGGCGATCAAGACCAACATCCTGGGGCGCGATCAAGGCGGCTTTGTCGCCGAGGCGATGCGCGCGGTTGCCAGCCAGGTACGCCTGCCACCGGGCTATTCCCTGACGTGGGGCGGGCAGTTCGAGAATCAGCAGCGGGCGCTCGCGCGTTTGAAAGTGATCATCCCGTTGTCGGCCTTGCTGATCTTCGTCCTGCTGTTTTGGACCTTCCGTTCGATACGCAAAGCGCTGCTGGTGCTTCTCATGGTGCCGCTCACGCTGATCGGCGGGCTCGCGGGCTTGGCGGTCGCGGGGCTGCACTTGTCGGTCTCCGCGGCAGTCGGGTTCATCGCGGTGGCCGGAATCTCCGTGCAGAACGGCGTGATCATGGTGGAGCAGTTCATCGAGAATCTGCAACACGGCCGGCGCATGGACGAGAGTGTTCTCGACGGCGCGGCCGCGCGCTTGCGTCCCATATTGATGACGGCGCTGATGGCTGGCCTGGGGCTGCTGCCCGCTGCATTGTCGCGCGCGATCGGCTCTGAAACGCAGCGCCCGTTCGCTGTCGTCATCGTGGGCGGCATCGTTTCCGCCACCCTCTTTACCCTGGTCCTGCTCCCAGTGTTGTTCCCGCTGTTCGCGGAAGAGCGTGCGCTCTCGCGCCGGCAGCAACGGGCCCGCTTGGCCGAGGATCGGGTGAAGGGACTGGGAGATTTGCCGGCGAGCTGAGTGCGGCTGGCTGGGGATCGAAGCTCCGTACATGGATCGCATATGTCTACGGCCTGCCCCGACAGGACCGTAGGCCCGGCTGGGGTGAGCCGGACGCCGGATGTCAGAGTTCTGTAAGGCTCTCTCCGTACCCTCCCGTCTTGACCTCCCGGGTCCGAGTCGCCACCGAGAACACTGTTCAATCCGCTCATGCGCAAGCCGCTTCTCATTTGGCTCGTGCTAGCCGTCCTGCCGGGTTCGATGCACTACGCGAACGCAGCCGAGCCGTCGGCGCTGCCGGCCGCAGCCGACCCCGAGCACTTGACGCTGGAGGCGGCCGAGCAGCTGTTCCGAGACCACAGCCGCGAGCTGCTCGCCGGAAAGCGTGCCATAGAAATCGCGGAGGCGGACCGCATAACTGCAGCTCAGCGCCCGAATCCGACGCTCGCGGCCAGCGCCTCCGCGCTGAACTCCACCAACTGGAGCGCGGCGTCCGGGTTCCGGGACAAACCGATCGATACCGGGGTCCAGCTCAGCCAGCTGATCGAGCGCGGCAACAAGCGCCAGCTCCGCACCGAAGCGGCGCAGAGCAGTCTCGATGCGGCGCGCGACGACCTGCAGGATGTATTGCGGCAACAGACCCTGGCCATGCGCGGCGCGTTCTACGACCTGTTGCTCACACAGGAGCGGGTGCGCGTCAGCCAGGACACGCTGGAGCTGTTTCGCCGCAGCGTCGACGCGGCCCAGTTGCGGCTGCGGTCCGGTGACATCGCCGCTTCCGACCTCTCGCGGCTCAAAGTGGACGCGCTGCGTGCGGAGAACGACGTACGTCAGACCCAGGCCGAGCGCGAGAAGGCGCAAGTGACGCTGGCATATTTCCTGGGCTTGGAGAAAAGCGCCGCGCGCATCCACGCCGAGGGCGAATGGCCTGCTCTAGGGTCCGTTCTGCCGCCGAAGAACATCGACGAGATCGTCGATCAGCGCTCCGACGTCCAGGCGGCACGCCAGCGCCTGGAGGCGGCAAAGAAGACTCGCGACCTGGCGCGTGCCGCCCGCGTGCATGATGTCACCGTCGGGGTGCAATACGACCACTTCCCGACCCAGATCACCAACAATACTTTCGGTGTGAGCGTGAGCGTGCCGCTGTTTCTCTTCTACAACTTCGACGGCGAGATCAAGCGCGCGGAGGTGTCGGTGAACTCCGCCGAAGAGGAGATGGAGCGGGTCCGGGCGCTGGCGCACGCCGAGATCGCACGCAGCCGTGCGGACCTTGAGTCTGCGCAGGACCGCGTGCGGCGCTATACCGACGAGCTGCTGAAGGAGGCACAGCGCGCGGCCGCCGCCGCCGAGTACGCATACAAGCGCGGCGCCGTGGGTGTAACCGATCTCCTCGACGCGCGCCGCACCTGGTACGCGACTCGTCTGGATGCGGCTTCGGCGCAGGCCGACTACGCCAAGGCGCTCGCCGCCTGGCGCGCAGCGATCGGGGCCGGCGCGACGCCGCTGTGATCAACGGCCGAGAATGCGCACACTAGGAGCGGCGTGCTCGGTCAGGGCGGTGCGCATCGCCATCGCGCTGGCCGCGGTCGCGCTCACTTCGGGATGCGGGGACAAAACCCGCGAGACCGCGGCGCAGGTGCCCGCGGTGAACGGCAGCAGCGTCGCCTTCCCGGACGGCAGCCCGCAGCTCGCCGCATTTAGCAGCGAGCCGGTGCAGCCGACGCAGCCCATCACGCACACCCTCACGGGCCGCTTGGTGTGGGACGAGGACCGCACGGTGCGCGTGTTCTCTGCGTTCGCCGGTAGGGTGCAGTCCATCCGCGTCAAGCTCGGCGGGCGCGTCGCCGCGGGTGAGCTGCTCGCAAGCATCGCATCTCCGGATTTCGGCCAGACCCAGGCCGAGGCCAGCCGGTCGGCCGCCGACTTTGCGGTCGCACAGAAGAATCTCGAAAGGCTGCGCGACCTGTCCGTTCACGGCGTGGCGGCGGAAAAGGATCTGCACGCCGCAGAAGCGGACTTCGAGCGTGCACGCGTGGAGCTCGAACGCGTCAAGGCGCGTAAGAAGCTGTACGGCGGCGGCGACAGCGTGGACCAGCTCTACCCGCTGCAGGCGCCCGTAGCCGGGACGGTGGTGGAGAAGAATATCAACCCCGGGCAGGAGGTCCGCCCGGATCAGCTCACCTCCAACGCTCCGCCGCTGTTCGTCCTCACGGATCCGGCGCTGCTGTGGGTCCAGCTCGACGCGACAGAGCGCGATCTCGCGTTCTTGCGGCCGGGTCAGGCCGTGGCGCTGCGCACCCCGGCCTATCCCGACCGCATGTTCCGCGGCAGGCTCGACGCGGTCTCCGACTACGTCGACCCGAACACGCGCATGATCAAGGTGCGAGCCTCCGTACCGAATGGCGACCGAGCACTGAAGGCTGAGATGTTCGTCACCGGGGAGATCACCGAGGAAGCGCACGGCGGCGTACTGGTTCCGGCGCAAGCCGTGTTCCTCGTCGGCGATCGGCACTTCGTGTTCGTCGATGACGGCAAAGGGCACTACACGCGCACCGAGGTGAACCGTACCGGCGAGGTGGGCGGCCGCGTCGCGGTAGGCTCGGGGCTCAAGCCCGGCCAGCGCGTCGTCACCGCTGGCGGGCTGCTGCTGCAGCAGATGCTCGGCGCACAGAGCGGCGGCTGATCCGCCGCGCCAGTGGACCGCCGAGCGGGGGCCGCGCGTGATCCGGGCAATCGTTTCGTTCTGCCTGCGCCAGCCGCTGTTCGTGCTGCTCGGCACGACCCTGTTCGTCGCGGGCGGTCTGGCGGCGTTTCACCAGCTGCCGATCGAGGCCTTCCCGGACGTCTCCGACACCCAGGTCACCGTGATCACACTGTATCCCGGCCGGGCGGCCGAGGAGGTCGAGAAGCAGGTGACCATTCCGCTCGAAGTTGCGCTCGCCGGCCTGCCCAATGCCGTGCGCATGTTCTCGCACACCCAGTTCGGCCTGTCCTATCTCATCCTGACCTTCGACGACCGCGCGACACCGTACTTTGCGCGCCAGCGGGTCGCGGAGCGGCTGCGGGACGCCGACTTGCCGAACGGCGTGAGCCCCACGCTCGCACCGCTGTCGACCGCCATCGGGGAGGTCTACCGCTACCGGTTGCGCGGAGACAATTCGAGCCCCATGCAGCTGCGCACGATCGAGGACTGGACCGTGGAGCGCGAGCTGAAGCAGGTGCCCGGCGTGGCCGACATCGTCACCATGGGTGGCCTGATCAAGCAGTACGAGGTCAATCCCGATCTCGCGCGGATGAAGCTGTACCGCGTCACTCTGCAGCAGCTGTTCCAGGCGCTTGTCAACGCCAACGCCAACGCGGGGGGCAGCTACGTCGAGCAGGGCCGCCAGCAGTTCCTCATCCGCGGCATCGGCATGTTCCGCAGCAGTGCCGACATCGGCGATGTGGTCGTGGCCGCACGCAACGGCACGCCGGTGATGGTCAAGCACATCGCCCAGGTCAACGTCGGCGCGGTGCCCCGGCAGGGACTCGTCGGGCAGGATGGGGCCGCCGACGTGGTGACCGGCGTGGTGCTGATGCGCCAGGGCGAGAACCCTTCGCGCGTGCTGGAGGCCCTCAAGCAGAAGATCGAGCACCTCAATCGACATGTGCTGCCCAGAGGGGTGCGCATCGTTCCCTTCTACGACCGCACTTGGCTGATCGAGAAGACCCTGCACACGGTCTTCACCAATCTGGCCGAGGGCGCCACGCTGGTCACGCTGGTGCTGCTGCTGTTCCTCGGCAACTTTCGCGCCGCGGCGATCGTGGCGCTGGTCATTCCGCTGTCGCTCCTGGCGACATTCCTCGGCCTGACCTGGGTGGGCATCCCCGCGAACCTGCTCTCGCTGGGAGCGATGGACTTCGGCATCATCGTCGACGGTGCCGTGATCGTGGTCGAGAATATCTTCCGCAAGCTGTCCGCTGCGCATGGCGAGCTGGACCGCGAGCGCCGCCTGGGCCGCATCCTGGATGCGGCGGTGGAGGTCGGGCGTCCGACGTTGTTCTCGATGCTCATCATCATCGCCGCCCACATCCCGATCTTCACTCTGCAGCGCCACGAGGGGCGGATCTTCGCTCCCATGGCGTGGTCGGTGACCTCGGCGCTGGTCGGTTCGCTGGTCATATCGCTCACACTGGTGCCACTGCTGTGCCTGATCCTGCTGCACAAGAATCTGCCCGAGCAGGAAAATGCGCTGGTCCGGCGCAGCAAGGCGCTGTATCGGCCGCTGCTCGCATGGGCGCTGTCGCACAAGGCGCCGGTGCTGGCGGCGGCAGGCGTGGCGCTGGCGGCCAGCCTAGCTCTGGTGCCGCGGCTGGGCAGTGAGTTCCTGCCGGAGCTCAACGAGGGTTCGATCTGGATCAACCTGCCGATGCCCCCTAGCGTGTCCGTGGGCGAAGTGCAGACGCTGCTCGCCAAGGTGCGCACACTTCTGCGCACGATCCCCGAGGTCAACACGGTCATCTCGAAGGCCGGCCGGCCCGAAGACGGCACCGACCCCAAGTTGCTCAGCATGGCCGAGCTGCTCGTGGACCTGAAACCGGAGTCGCAGTGGCGCGAAGGCGTGACCAAGCGCCAACTGCTGGACCAGATGGATCGCCTGCTCGACCAGAACCTGCCGGGGCTCGACACCAGCTTCTCCCAGCCGATCCGAGACAACGTGCTCGAGAGCATCTCGCAGATCGACGGGCAGATCGTGGTCAAGGTGGTCGGCGACGACCTCGGCGTGCTCAAGGACCAGGGCCGCAAGACGCTGGAAGCGATCCGCGACGTGCCGGGCGTGGTGCGCGCCTTCATCGACCGCGACGGCGAGCTGCCCCAGGTGATGATCGACATCGACCGCGGCCGCGCCGCGCGCTACGGGCTCAACGTGGCCGATATCGACGACGTGATCGAGACGGCGCTGGGAGGGCGTGCCGCCACGCAGATCTGGGAGGGCGAGCGGCGCTTCGGCGTGGTCGTGCGCCTTCCGGACGCCGAGCGAGCGCTGGACCGCATGCCGGACATCCCTGTGGGTACACCCGACGGCCAGTTTATCCCGCTGTCGCTGGTCGCCACGTTCCGAACGGCGAGCGGCGCCATGAACATCAGCCGGGAGAACGGCCGGCGCGTGCTGTCGATCGGCGTGTTCATCAAGGACCGCGACATGGGCAGCGTGGTGGCGGACATGCAGGCGCGGGTCGCCGATCGGATCCATCTGCCGGAGGGGTACACGATCGCCTGGTCCGGAGAGTTCGAGAACCAGCAGCGGGCGATGGCGCGGCTTGCGATCATCGTGCCGATCAGCATCCTGCTCATCTTCCTGCTGCTGTTCGACGCCTTCAAGTCGCTGCGCAACGCCTTGCTCATCGTGCTCAACATCCCGTTCGCGCTGATCGGGGGCATCCTCGCGTTGTATGCCACGGCTACCCCGCTCTCGGTGTCGGCCGCCATCGGGTTCATCGCCCTGTTCGGGCAGGCCGTGCTCAACGGAGTGGTCATGGTGACGTACTTCAACCAGCTGCGTGCGCAGGGGCTCTCCGCGCAGCAGGCCGTCGTAGACGGAGCGCAGGTGCGCCTGCGCACGGTGCTGATGACCGCGCTGCTGGCGATGCTGGGGCTTCTGCCCATGGCGCTTTCGACCAGCATCGGTGCAGAAACGCAACGGCCGTTGGCGCTCGTGGTGATCGGCGGGTTGATCAGTGCCACCATCCTGACGCTGATCGTCCTCCCCGTCCTGTACCTGCTGTTCGAGCAGCGCTGGGACTTGCGGTCGCTCGCTCGCCGCACGGTGGGCCGTCTGCCTGCCGAGCACCGCGATGCGTCCGGCAAATAGCTCCGGTCGAGCCCGCCTGTTTCGCAAAGAGTCTCGCTAGGCCGCCCGGCACCTGGCAATGCGTCGCAGCGCGGCCGGGACTCCCCGATGTGGTATCCAGGCTCGGCGGGCGGTTGTATCGGTGGGCGAGAGTGGTTAAGATCTGCACCGACACAAGAAGGTCTCTGTACATGCCCTCCTCCTTCCCTCCGATCGCCCTCGACGAACCGGCGCGTTCGTGCGCGTGGCGATGGCGGTGACTTCCTCCGTTTAGCCGGTCGCGGCTTCTGAGCGCCGGCCCGGGGCGCGAGCGTCGGGTCGGGCGAAATCCCAACGCAGGCACCAAACCCGATATGCGGGCGGCTTCGGTCGGGAAGCCGGGTGGAAGGTCAGATGGCTGGAGAAGCTATGTTGCTGATGATCGATAACTACGATTCCTTTACCTACAACCTGGTGCAATACTTCGGCGAGTTGAACCAGGAGGTGGCGGTGTACCGCAACGACGAGGTGTCGCTCGAGCAGATCGCTGAGATGCGGCCGGCGCACATCGTGATCTCGCCCGGTCCTTGCACCCCGGACGAGGCCGGCATCTCGGTTCCGCTGGTGCAGCGCTTCGCGGGCGAGATCCCGATCCTGGGCGTATGCCTCGGGCATCAGAGCATCGGGCAGGCGTTCGGGGGCAAGATCGTGCATGCCAAGCAGGTGATGCACGGCAAGGTGTCCCTGATCCACCACGAGCACAAGGGCGTGTTTAGCGGCCTGCAAGAGCCGTTCGAGGCAACGCGCTACCATTCCCTGGTGATCCAGCGCGAGTCCTTGCCGGATGCATTGGAAGTGACCGCCTGGACCGATGACGGGGAGGTCATGGGAGTGCGCCACCGCACGCTGCCCGTGGAGGGCGTGCAGTTCCACCCCGAATCGATCCTGACCCAACAAGGTCACGAGCTGCTGGGGAATTTTCTTGCACTTCGCTCACGGGTGTAGGCGCGAACCGCGGCGGAGGCACACATGACGCCACAAGAGGCACTGGTCCGCGTGATCGAGCATCGCGAGATCTTCCACGAGGAGATGCTGTCGCTCATGCGCCAGATCATGAGCGGCGAGATCTCCCCGACCTTAATCGGCGCGATCACCATCGGGCTGCGCGTCAAGAAGGAAACCATCGGTGAGATCGCCGCCGCGGCGCAGGTCATGCGCGAGTTCGCCACTAAAGTGGAGGTCGCGGACCACGCGCATCTGCTCGACACCTGTGGCACGGGCGGGGACAGCGCTCATACCTTCAATATTTCGACTGCTGCTGCGTTCGTGGCTGCAGCCGCAGGCGCCAAAGTCGCCAAGCACGGTGGGCGTTCGGTGTCGAGCAAATCGGGCAGTGCGGACGTGCTCGAGGCCTTGGGCGTGAACATCGGGCTTGCGTCGGATCAGGTGGCGCGATGCATCGACGAAGTCGGCCTTGGGTTCATGTTCGCTCCCAGCCATCACAGTGCCATGAAACACGCCGCTCCGGTGCGGCGCGAGCTGGGCGTGCGCACGATCTTCAATATCCTCGGGCCGTTGACCAATCCGGCCGGTGCGCGCAACCAGGTTCTGGGTGTGTTTCATCCCGATCTCGTCGGCATCCAGGCGCGGGTCCTGCAGCGCTTGGGCAGCAGGCACGTGCTGGTGGTCTACGGCGTGGAGGGGTTGGACGAGATCTCGGTGAGCGGCGAGACCATGGTGGGCGAGCTCAAAGACGGAGAGGTGCGCGAGTACCTGATCCATCCCCGGCAGTTTGGCATCCGGGCGAGCGAGGTGAAGGACATCCAGGTTGCCAGCAGCATGCAGTCGCGCGAGATGCTGCTTTCGGCGCTCGCGAATCAGCCGGGGCCGGCGCGCGACATCGTGGCCGTGAACGGCGGGGCGGCGATTTATGCCGCCGGGCTGGCCGAGTCGCTGGAGGTCGGTGTGGAGAGGGCCGGGAGCGTCTTGGCGAGCGGGGCGGCGCGCCGCAAGCTCGACGAATTGGTGGAGTTCACGCAGGCGTCGAGTCGGGTCGAGTAGAACGAACCGCACAGAATGCAGCACACGCGCCTAAGACGAGACCGCTCGAACGAAGCGTCCGTCGCCGCTGGTGCATGGCCCAAGCCTCCGGCGCGGAGCTGCTGTCTTATTTCCCGCGTCCAGCGCCGCTAGAAAGTGCCCGACATCCTCGACAGGATACTGGAGGTCAAGCGACAGGAAGTCGCGTCCGCGCGCCAGACCACACCCCTGCAGCTCCTGCGGCGCGAAGCGGAGCTCGCTGCGCCGCCACGCGATTTTGTCGGCGCGCTGCGCTCCCGGATCGCTGCCGGCCAAGCGGCGGTGATCGCAGAGATCAAGAAAGCGAGTCCGAGCAAGGGGCTGCTGCGGGAGGACTTCCGGCCGGCGGAGATCGCCGCCAGCTATGCCCGGCATGGTGCGGCTTGCCTGTCGGTGCTGACCGACGCTCAGTTCTTCCTCGGCAGTTCCGATGACCTCCGTCAGGCACGGGAAGCGAGCGGGCTTCCGGTCCTGAGAAAAGACTTCATCGTCGACGCCTACCAGCTGTTCGAGGCACGGGCCATGGGTGCCGATTGCGTGCTGTTAATCGTCGCTGCGCTGGATCGGACTCGACTACAAGAGTTCGAGGCTGCGGCGCTGGGGCTCGGCTTGGCGGTCCTTGTCGAAGTGCACGACGCACAGGAGCTGGAGCAGGCGTTGCAGCTTCGGACGCCGTTGATCGGGATCAACAACCGGGACCTGCGGACCTTCGAAACCCGCTTGGAAACCACGATTGGGCTGCTGAGCCAGATTCCTCCGGGGAGGCTGGTAATCACCGAATCGGGGATCGCCAGGCCCACGGATGTGGCGCGGCTGCGCCAACAAGGGGTCCAGAGTTTTTTGATTGGCGAGACGTTCATGCGGGCACGCGATCCTGGATTGGAGCTGGCCCGCCTATTCGGATTGACGTTGATTTGACATTTCTCTGACTATTTCCTTGTTGCAAGAATGCAACAATCGTTGCATTTTTCTTGCTTTAACCCGCCAGATTTTGTTGTGTTTTGGCAAAATCCGAACACTCTCCCAGCATCTGGAGAGTGAGTTTGCGAGTGTGGCCTGCCAGGGGAAGAAAAATCACGGCAGCCCGCATCCGTAATTCACATCAAGGCCTCGATAGGAGATGGTATGAAAAAGAGTTTAATCGCACTGGCTGTGGGCGCCGCGTTCGCGGCTCCAGCAGCCTACGCTGATGTCACCATCAGCGGTGCCATCAATATGGGGTTGGCATACAACCACCAAGGCGGCGGCACCAGTCAAGCCACAAACAGCCTCATCACGATTAACGCCCCGCAATCAGGGGGTGTTTCCCGTACGGGGATCGACACCAACTATTCCAATGTCACGATCGGGTCGCTGGAAGACCTGGGCGGCGGATTGAAGCTCGACTTCGCCTTCCAGATCATCGCGCCGCTGCAGCAGAACGGCTCGCTCGTCAACCGCGACAGCCACATCGGGTTGGTGAGCGACAGCTGGGGTGGGGTCTGGTACGGCACGAATGAAAACTTGTACGAGCGCTACCTCTATACGGTCGACCCGTTGGACGGCGCCGCCGGCATGGGCGGCAACCTGCAGATGCTGGGCACGCCCGGCTTCGGCACCGTGTTCGATGCGCCCACGAACAATCCCGCAAACTGCACGAACGCTGCGGGCGTGGCCGTCGGCTGCGCAGGCTTCTATCGTCGTACGGAGAACACGCTGTGGTACGACAGCCCGAACTGGGGCGGCTTCACGCTCGGCCTGTACACGACGCTGCAGGCTTACAAGCAGCCCAATCCCGTCGTGAATCCTGGGCC
>Ga0335085_10006466_pt1 | contig 18477 bp, 18 predicted proteins | sample Lox_Sample_45_FD_206712 | JGI IMG/M metagenome (GOLD analysis project Ga0335085, IMG submission 206712) | Soil microbial communities from Loxahatchee National Wildlife Refuge, Florida, United States - Lox_Sample_4.5 | ecosystem: Environmental > Terrestrial > Soil > Wetlands | place: USA...
GCCCCAGCGGTTCGATTACTTCGCGGCGGATCAGCCCGCCCACATGCGGGGGATTCTTCATCGGCATGATTTGAAACACCTCCATTATCTGTTGATAGCTTGAGCGCTGATCCGTGGTGAGGAGTACATCGAATTTACCGGAGGCGGCGGAGAGAAGGGCGCCATTCTTGAACGAGGCCCAGCCCATTTCGGGAGCGGTTCGAACTTCAAGCTCGGGGAGTTGATGGCGAAATCTACGCGGGACACACTCATCCAGAAGAATCCGCATGCGCGAACACCGATTGCTTGGCCAACTCCAAAACCGCGAGCGCGTGCTCACGGCTCACGGTCGGGAAGTCCTCCAGGAAATCATCGAGCCTGTCCCCTTCTTCGAGGTAGTCAAGGAGGGTTTGTACGGGAACCCGCGTCCCTGTAAACACCACGGCCCCGCTCATGACCTCATCCGAACGTGTAACCAGCAGTTTTGTTGCAGCCATCTCAGCCCCTAGTGTACCGCAACTGCAAGCGCGATGCTCTATTAAAACAAGCATGGCGCGGGTCTCGGCGGTGTGTGGTCCGCGGCATTTCGAACTGGTAAGAACAGTGGCCGGTGGTCGGTGGTTAGTGTCGCGTGCTGAGAGCACTCTAAATGCATCACCGCGGCCTGAAGATTCACACCTCGTCCCAGGGATTGAGGAGAACGACGCCGAGGCCGGCGAAGTCCTTGACGTTTGGCGTCACGAGGGTGAGGCCGTGTTCAAGGGCCGTGGCGGCGATGATGGACAGCGGTAAGGGTGTACTACGGTGGGGGGTCGTGAGATAATACAGGCATGGCCACGGGACAAACAGAGAATCTAATTCTTCCGGACGGACTTCAGACCGAGATTGAAAAGCTGGCGCGAGCTCAGGCGCGCACGGTGAATGAAGTGCTCGCCGAGGCGGTGGACCGCTATATCCGGGAAAAGCAGTGGCAGAGTTTGAAGGCCTACGGCCGCCGGAAGGCCCGCGAACGCGGCATCAAAGAAGGCGACGTGTTGCGACTGATTGCGGAATCGCGCCGAGAACATGCGCAAGGATGATTCGTGTCACGGCGGACTCCAACATTTAAATATCCGCACTGCATTTCGGCGGACCGCCTGATGAGTTTCTTGACCTCGCCCGCAGCGGCATTATCGAACTCACAATTTCAGATGACATACTAGCGGAAGTGACGCGCGTGCTGCGCGATATGTTCGGCTGGTCGCGAGAGGCTCTGTCCATGGCACAGGCGCGAATTGCCGACTTCACGGTAAGGGTGGCGCCGACGCAGAAACTCGCCGCCGTGAGGGAAGACCCCGCCGACAATCGCATCCTCGAGTGCACCGTCGAGGGAAAGTCGGAATATCTCGTGACGCGAGACAAGCACCTGCTCAAGCTCAAGAGCTTCGGAATCATGCAAATGATAAAAGTGGCGGATTTTCTGAAGGTCGTGCGGGCAGCGGGATCGCCGCAGAACTTCCCCTGCCGCCGCCATGTGCCTCTTTCTGACGACGCAATCAGCGAGAAAAGTCATTATCGAACGGGAAGAGGCTCTCTTTGCCGGCCTGGCGGAGAAAAGCCACCTCATGCGCCTCCGGGGTTTCTCAGGTCAGACGGGACGTTGGTGTCAACCCTATAGCCCTTCACAGGTTGATATCCCGGCCGGTGTCCCTATCGCGCTCGAAATCCAGATTAAGGCCGCACAGCGGAGCGAAGAGTTCAACCATGTCCTTAGCGGGTGGCGTCGGAGGCGCGGCGGCGGGGTGGACCGCTTGTTCGAGCAGACAGGGATTCGACCTCACGGCCCTCGGCGGCAGCCTGGCGCGCCAGCGCCGCCTTAACCTCCGGGGTGATGTCAATGGTGATCGTCATGGGCGCTCCTTTCCGACCATCCCCACCGTACCGCGCCAATCACCCCTCCGTCCAGCGCCATAGTCGGGCTGGCTCTTCGAGGTCAGGGTCTTCGGCACCTCATGTCCATAGTTCCGGGGAAAGCCACCGTGCCCACCAACCCCTGAGGCCCCCGAAGTCCTGCTCCCGTCGATTCCGAAAGCGGGAGATGTTGAGAGTCAGCGGGGTAGTTTCAAGGGGCTCAGGCCAGCCGGCGTTTCTCTGACCGTTTCTCGCCCGTTGTGGCTATCGCACGGCCAGTGTGTAGCCGGTATTGGCCTTGGGCTGGTCATACACGCCGTAATCGCAGCTATAGACGGTCCAGGCCCCGCCGGTCGAGGCGGCGTCGGTGGTGGAGGTCCAGTAGAACTGGCTGATTATGAAATTGGTGAAAATCGCTGGCTGATACACCGTGTTATTCAGGTTCAGGATGGTGTAATTGAAATATGCCGATTGGTTGGTTTGGATGCGGTCGGACATGCTCTGCATTTCATTCCGATTGGGCATTCTCCAGCTTCCCGCCGCAGAGCCGTCCGTCAAGCCGCACTGTCCGCTGGCCAACTGGCTGATGGCGGCCAATGCGCCCCCCCAGGGTTGCTTGATGCAATCGGCCTGCTTAAGCCAGACCAGCCCGGTCATGGTGTCTGTGATGGTTCCGTTAGCATTGTCGAGCCAGCGTGGGTAGGTCAGCCCGATGCCCATTTGGAGAGTTCCGTCGTCACCGCTCTCGTAGGGTACGTAAAATCCGGTGGCTTGCAGCTTAGCCGCTCCACCGCTCGCGCCTTTTACTGCCCAAACCGCATTAGTGGAGGTCGATACGAGGTTGGAGACCCCGTCATCGAGGTAGCTGCCGTCCGTCATGCGGATGACCCAGGCCTCGTTGACGGGAGCAGTGACGCCATACCAGCCGCCTGCCCAGATGGCCGTTGACGTCCAATAGATACTCGTGGATACGTTGGTAAAGGGGTTCCCCGCCGTGAGCGCCGGGTTGCTGGCCGAGACGTCAATGAGGCTTTCGAGTTCATTCAAGTTGGGAAGCCGCCACTGACCTGCCGTGGATCCGTCCGACAGGCCGCACTCTCCATTGGAAAGGGTATTCGCGTCCGTCATGGCTCCGTTCCAGTTCGTGGCATTGAAACACCCGGCATTTTTGAGCCAAACCAAGCCGGTAACGTGGTCGGTAACGGTCCCGTCTTGATTGTCTGAAAAGCGGGTGCCGGGCCACGCTACGCCCTTGCGCAGCGCGCCGTCATCGCCGCCGGCGTACGAGGCGCTCTGACCCGTTGCGGCTAGATTCACCCGCGGGTTGCTACCGTCGTAGGCCTGAAAATTGGCTCCGGCGAGCGTGCCTCCGTATCCCTGCGCCGGTATCCAGTCGATCACAGCAAATACGATAGGCGGATTACCAGTATTAAGCCCGGCGAACTGCCCGTTCATGCCGGCCCGCACAATGCTGGCGCCACTTCCGACGGAGGGATAAAAGCCGTATCCTGCTTTGATGACCCAGAACTGGTATTCCTGCGGCACATCCGCGGTGTCACCCAAACCTTTGAGGGTGTAATTGCCGTTCGTGTCCGTGGTGGTACTCTGCACGATCACATTCGTATTGGTTGACCAGGCGTTTACCGTGACGCCGGCCATCGGCAGTCCCTTGTAGGTTACCGTACCGGAAATGCTGGCCGTAGCAGGCGGCGAGCCGGGGTCGGTTAATCCGGGGCTGGATCCATTGCTGCCGCAACCGCTCAGCAGCCCGACCCCTGTCAACACCAGCAGCCACCTCGTGAAGTTCATCTCGTCCTCCGCCTCCCGGCATCACTGCACCCGGCCAGCGATTTCCTGCTGACCCTGCGCCGCACAAAGTGGGAAATCGGCGGAACCGTTGTGACCTTAAGCGGAATGCCTGGTACGGAAGAGCTATATCAATTCAGGGAGCGGGGTAGCGAGGTAGCGCAGTTCAGCTTCCTCCGCGGTTCGTCCCCGTGAAAGCACATGACACTTTCGTACTATCCTGCATTAGAAATTTATAAATATCTGATGGCACGCTGGATGAGGAGCCGCAGAGGAGGACTTAACGGCGCCCACCTCTGCATAGCAATACCGTAAATTCTTGCTTTTTCGGCAAACATTTTACGGACCACGAGACCCCTCATCCCCTCGACAGGCAAAACGTGGGGGTGAGGGGTTACCTAGGTCGCGGCTCCGCCGCGCTGTGCTATCCCGCTCCCGGCGTAGAGCTTGCCCTGCCCCGGCGGCGCCGGTGGCCCGCCGAAAAAAGGGGACGGCAAGCCGCCCCCTACACAGCGCGCCGCTGTCAGCGGATCGGAGTCCTGCATTTTTTACTTGACAAAACCCATTGTTTAGGCTATACTTGTAGTCAGTAAAGCGGTCTCCCCGGGTGATGGATCGCCCGGTTATGAGGCCGATGCGAAGCAGGAAAGCGGCATGACAATCTGTCCGAATCGCGTTGCGGCAAAATGTCCTGATGATGAAAAACTCAACGAAGCTGAGAAGGTATTGAAAACAAAAGGTCGGCAAACCGACCAATTGTAAAACGAAGCTGAGAACATACTGCAAACAAGCCACTTAACAAATCTTCCAAAATTCATAAATTGCATGACAATCCGCCCGATTGGGGAGAAGGCAATTTGTCGCCTTCACGTTCTACTTTGCCGGCTCCTGGGCTTCCGAATATTGGTCTGATTTGATGTCGTGCAGGCAGGGGGGTGCTCAGGTGTAGCGCGGGCAGCCTGCCCGGGCCGCCAAGTTCCCCGGAAGAACGGCGCGACCTGTGCTATTATCCCTCCCGGCAGCCGTTCCTGTGGCGTGGCGAAAGGCTCCTTCGGGGCAGCGTGACGAGACCCCGAGCAATGACCTCCGGAGCGCGCCCGAGATTCCCCGCTCCGCAAACGGCGGTAAAACCCATGGCAAAATACGATCGGCAGTTGATGGCTCGCGGCAAGAAGATCAAGTTGCTCGTTATGGACGTGGACGGAGTCATGACCGACGGAAAGTTCTATTACGTTCCGCGGCCCGGCGGCGGGTTGCTGGAAACCAAGGGATTCGACTCCCGCGACGGCCTGGGCCTGCGCCTGGCTCACCACGCCGGAATCAAGACCGGCATTATCACCGGACGCAGTTCGCTGGTGATTGAATACCGCGCCAAAGATCTGGGAATCCACTTCCTTCAACAGGATGCGCTGGAGAAGATCGGGCCCTACGAGAAGATGCGCGACGCCGCCCAGGTTAAGGACGATGAGGTCTGCTACGTGGGCGATGACCTTACGGACCTGCCGCTGCTGACCCGGGTGGGACTGGGGGTCTCAGTGGCCAATGGCGACCCCCTGGTGCGCAAGCACGCTCACTTCTGCACCCGCGCCACTGGCGGTAACGGGGCAGTTCGCGAGGCCATTGAATTGATCCTGACCGCGCAGGGGAAATGGAAGGGCATTCTCGATAACTATCTGCTCGGCAACCGCACCATCCATCTCAACAACGACGAAACCGACCAGCCCCAACCGCTGCGCCCGGATAGCCCCAGTGGGGTTACGCCCGACGGCGATCCGCCCAAACCCTGACGCGGCAAGTTAGCGAGGCCAGCCTCCCGGGCAAAGCAGTACCAAGCGACAAATACTGTGGCGTCGATCTCCGATCGACGACGGCGGCCGGAGACCGCCGCTACAGCCGTAATGCACGATCACTCCTGCCGCTGCCCATGGAAGATCACCCTGCCTTCGTGTTCACAGCCTTCCTTCGGGCTAGCGCCCCACACCATCCTCTGCGGCGGATTTCCCCCGGCGCGGCTTGGAACCCCGGGGCCGTGTCGAGATCGATATCGCGCTGGAGAATGAATTCCCCAGCGAGGTTGCAAACGTCGCGGCGGTAATGGGATCCCATCCAGGTCCGGAGTACCAGTTAGGCGAATAGTCCTGCATCCCTCCCTTGGCGCTTTTCGCCGAGGCGGCAACAAATTTCTCGCACCAGACCTTTTCCACATTCAACGCCATCGCGTAGGGCAGGAGTCTCTCAAATATCGCAGGGGTAATCTTCAAGGCCTTGCGCGGGTCGCGGGCGACCTGCTCACCCGCCGCCAGAAAAGTGCGCACGGCGTCAATCTGGTTGACGAGTGCGCTGCCCGCTCTGCCCGGCGATTTGGTGAGAAGGTGAAAGAGGTAGCTAAGGGCAATCACCATCGCAAAGAGCACCGCAACGCCGGTGGAGGCCGCCCATACCAACCCGCCCAGCCCGGCTGCCACGCCCAGGAGCAGAGGCAGGCAAATGGCGCTGGTCACCATCGTCCGTTGGCGGGCGGTGGGGGCGTGTAGCGGGTCGGAAAGAGTGTATCCCCAGGAGGTCATTGCCAACTCCGCGGCGGCCAGGCTGGCGAGACTCCAGGGAAAAAGCCCGAGGGCCAGCCAGAGCACGAGAGGCTTTTCGGAGCCTTGAATGGCATAGGCGCAGCGGATCACAATCGCCAGGGAAAGCAGCCATCCCGGCACCAGCCAGCGGCCAGTCGCCCTGAAATCCACCGTTTCCACAAGGGTGCGCAAGCTGAAGTGCAGCGACTCCATCGCTCCGCCTACCAACGCGTGGTTGGCGGGAACCAGGGGAACGGTTTCCTCCTTGGCGAACAGCTTTTGCACGACGAGCCTCTCATCCGCCGTGATCGTGGGTGGGGAAGCCTCACCGGGGCCCGGAGGGCGGGGTTTCAGCCGGCCCAGGATGTAACCTCCGGAGCCGTCCTCGAGGATGGCCAGTTGTTTCTTGATGGCCAGGTCAATCAGGGTTACTACCATGGTCTTCTGGTCGAACGCCTGGCGCCAGAGGTAACGAATGGCGGACGGGGAAAACCCTCGCGGGGGATCCGGCTGGGGCTCGATCTCTCCCCGCGCAGACTGGCGCCCCGCCAGGAACCACGCTACGCCGTAATAGATCAGGATGACGATGAATCCTACGAGGCCGATGAGGTCCGCCTGGTAATCCTCCAAAAAGTATTGATGCTGTTGCTCCTCCGTGGGCGGGTGCACAAATCCCCGGGGCCAGCGGGTCACAATCGTCATGCTCTCGCCGGGGGCCAGCGGGCCCGTGGTGCGGAAAGTCGCAGTCCCCAGGGCATCGGCCGAGGCAACGTAATTGGTCGCCGCGGATCCCGCCCGGCCCGTGTAGGCATCCAGCAGAATGGCCTGCTGCACAATTCCCCGGGGCAAATGGACAGTGGCCGTGGCTTGCTGAATGGGCAGGTTCCAGCCATCCCCCGTCACATTCCAATACAGCTCATCGTATTCGGAATAGAATCCCAACTCGCGGTCGACGGAATAGGTAAGGTCATAAGTGTGCTCGCCCGGCGTAGCGGCTTCATGTCTGGGGCCCAGATCAACCCGCAGGCCGTCCGTAATTTTGCGGAGATGGATTCCCACCGGCTGGCTGTCCCGCTGCAGGGAGAGCACCTCGAGATGAATATCATAGGGGTTGCTGAACCGGTCATGGTACGTCGTCAGGATATCCCGGTGGAATTGTTGATGGCTTTTCCCCCCCACGACAAAGATCTTGATCGTCTCGGTCACGAGCAGCGTGGAGTTTGGATTTACTGTAATGTCGCTGTTGTAGGAAAGGACTTGGTCTGACGCCGGGGGCACGGGGTTCTCCTGCGCGGCGGAGGAACCGCCATACCCGGCTACGATGACGATCAGCGTGGCGGGCAAAAGCCAAGATAGTTGGAGCCTCTTCAACATACTCAATGCCGAAACCCTATCCTTGCGCCAGGGGCATCACCGGCGCGAGATTCATTCACCCGGCTTCAATCCCTTCGGCCGAAACAAGTCCCTGGCTTGCTGCACCACCACCCAGCGAGGGGCCAACCGCTCAGCAAACACCATCAGGCGATCCCTAAAGCGCGTGATCGCCAGGGTGCGGTGCCGCTCAAAAGCGCGCAGTCCCACTTCCACGACCTGCTCCGGAGACTGCAAACCGCCGGTGAATTCTATTTTGCTGAACTGGCCCGCGTCAAAGAAGTTCGTGGCGGTTCCGCCCGGGCATAAGGCCATGACCTTGACGCCGTAGGGGCGCACTTCTTCCGCAAGGGCTTCAGAAAAACTCGTGACGTAGGCCTTGGTGGCTGCGTAGACAGCGGCGTAAGGCACAGGCTGAAAGCTGGCTGTCGAGGAGACGTTGATAATGCCTCCGCCTCGCCGCTCGATCATTCCGGGAAGCAACAGGTGGCTCAGTTCCGTCAAGGCCACAGTGTTCAAACGGAGCATCTCCGCCTGGCGGTCCATGGGCAGCTTCCAGAACTGGCCTTGGGCCCCGAACCCAGCGTTGTTTATGAGCAGGTCGACATCAATGTTTCGTTCCTTTAAGGTTGCAGCCAGATGGGCGGCGGCACCTGGAGCGCTGAGGTCTTGATCGACCACTTCAACCCGCGCCGAAGACTTGGAACCGGTCTCGCGCGCCAAGGCCACAAGTTTGTCCTTCGACCTCGCCACCAAAACCAAGGGCCTCCCCCGGGCGGCCAATGTGCGGGCAAAGCAGGCGCCAATCCCGCTCGATGCACCGGTGACGAGGGCGAAGTAGGTGTCAGCCATAGCGAAGACTCCCAGATTGAAAATCGGGAGATCAGGTGATCCGATGATCGGTTGAACATCGAAAACGGAGATCAACGGGTCGATCAAGGATAAAACTGGGGAAGCCTGTATTGTTCATCTGCTCATCCGATCCCTGAATAGTTTTGCTCCCTCGATCACCCGATCTCCCGATTATCAGATCACGCAATGGATGTGATCTCCCGATTTCAATGATACGCCGGGTTGATGTGCCTCGCACCAGTCTTCATCAGGTGTTCGGCCGCGGCCTGGGACTTGATCCCACCCCGCGCGCCGAGCGCTGTACAATTGAGCGCCGCCATGGCATTGGCAAAGTCCAGGACGCGTGGCATCTCCCAGCCCGCCAGTAAGGCATAAGCAAAAGCGCCGTGGAAAACGTCCCCCGCGCCCGTCGTGTCCACGGTCTCCACCACGAACCCGGGCGAATAGATAAAGCGCCCGGCATGGTAAACCAGCGCCCCATCGCGGCCCAGGGTCATGCCCGGCGTGCCCACGCCGAATTCACTCGCCATGCTTTCCAGCACCTCAAAAGGGTCGGCCTGGCCCGTGACTGCGGGCAGAAAATGCGTCGAGGCAATGAGGTAATCGATGTGAGGAAAGAGTTGCTCGACCTTTTTGTAAACCGTATCCAGGTCCGCCAGCACGGGGATCTTGGCGCGGCGAGCCATGCGGGCCGCCGCCAAGGCCGCCTCGACATCGCACCCGTCCAAATGTAAGAGGCGCGCGGAGGTGATGGCAGTGGGCTTGATTTCGCGGGGGAGAACTGTGAGGCGCGCATCGCGGTCCCAGAAGATCGTGCGCTCTCCCGTGGCTTGGTCCACGACGATGTACCCATACTGATTGGGAACGCCGCGGATCACCTGCGTGTCCGACAAGTCGAGGCCCTCGCGGCGCAGGCTGGCGAGTTGCAAGCGGCCCCCGGCGTCATCACCCACTTTGCCGATGTAACGGACTTCAAGGCCAAGGCGGCGGCAGGTAACCAGCGCCGTCGCCACCTGCCCTCCCGGCTGCATCTCCGACGACACCACACGCTCCTTGCCTCCCAAGGCAGGGAATTTGGAAACTGTCATGACGGTGTCCGTTGCATTAAGTCCGAGACCCACCACGTCCACCTTGCTGCGTCCCAAACTTGCCTCCTGTGTGCTGCGTGGCGAACACTCTATCACCGATTGCGTATTGAGATTGCGAATGAAGAAGTCAGATACAACAATGACAAGAAGCCGCCTCCCGCGTCAACTTTTCGACCCACGCTTCATCGTTCGGCGCTACACTTTCCAACTGGAATCTTGTTAAGGGGACCCTATATGTCGAGACATGAAAGGCGGTACCAGAAATACCTTGATCGCAAACGTCAGAAGCATGGTGACAAGGCGACGGATACTGGACGCATGGCTCCGCAGATCGCCGCCGCGGCAAAATCTCCGGTTCACGAGGCGCTGGTGCCGGCGAAGCTTTTCGAGTTGGGCATGGGGAACTTAGTCTTTAGTCGTTCTCTGCCGGATGGACGGATCGCGGCGGGGGCGTTCCTGCTCGACGTCTTCTGCCTGGGGGTCAAGAATGCCTTTGCCACCCTGGTTTCGCGACATGAGTATGACCAACTTCTGCTGGGCTGGTCGATGTCCGAGGATCACCAACCCATGGAACCCACCTGCTTCCGCAAATTGGTGGAAGGGGGAGTTGCCTACGCGCAGGAATTGAGCTTCAGCCCCCACCATGATTACGCCGTGGCCAGCCTGATCTTTGGCGACCTTAAGCCCTCCGACTGCTCAACCCTCTTCAAGTACGGGCATGATGGCAAACCTTTTTATATTCCCGGCCCTCACGAATCGAAAGAGCAAATTGACGCAACTCTCGGCCAACTCGAACAGCGGGTAGGCGCAGACAACTTCCATTACCTCCTGATGGAAGATGAGGATGAGTTTTAGACCCCCAGCCATTGACAACCCGCCACGTTGAGATTAAAAGAGCAAAAGAGGGGGCAGGGCTACCCCCGCATTCCATTCCAGGAGTTCTTTCATGCCGGGCAGCACTCTGCAATTTCAGCTCGACGCGAACCAAATCCAAACATTTCAAAGCGAGGGGTACCTGGTCATCGAGCGGCTTTTCACGGACCAGGAATTGCAGCCGGTAATCGATGAGGTGAGCGCGGAGCTTGACCTGCGCTGCCGCGAGGCGGTGGCCGCCGGGACGCTCTCACGAACCTACGAGGAATACGACTTCGAGCACCGCTTGACCCACGTGGACGCGGAGAATCAGAACATTTCCAAGTCGATGTGGGACAACAAAGTGGTGCTGCCGAGTTTTTTCGGCCTCATGACCCATCCGAAGCTTCTTGACGTGGCCGAGCAATTCTGCGGTCCGGAACTGATTGCCTCTGCCGTCTATCGTTTGCGCCCCAAGGTGCGCAGCCATGCATGGAGCCCGGTGCCCTGGCATCAGGACTCGGCCTATTTCGAAGCCTACTGCGATATGGGGTTGGTGCTGACCGTCTGGCTGCCGCTGGTGGACGCCACCGAGGAGCGCGGCTGCCTGTGGGTAATGCCGCGCGCTCACAAGGGAGGGCTTTTCTTTCACCATCCGGACGACATGGCTCACTACCTGGCCATCCCAGGGAAGGAGTTTGGCGCGCGGCGGCCGGTGGTAGCGCCGGTTCCCAAAGGCGGTATCCTGCTGTTGACCAATCGGACTCCGCACGCGAGCTTTGAAAACAAAACCGATGTGGTGCGCTGGAGCATGGATCTGCGCTATGAGAGCGCCGCGCTGCCAACCAACGCGAAGATCACCCGCATGCCCGGCGAAGCTGTCAGCTCCCCGACCACGGGCGTGCCGCTCGCCTGCTACCCGCCCGAACCGGACTTCCTGGTGCGCAGCCAGCTTCGCCCCCAAGAAGTGATGAAGACTGCCGAGGAGTTCGTGGCCTTGCGCAAGACGCATGTCTACAACGAGGCCACCGACCGCTGGGGATATTCCGTAGCGAAACGAAAGGACCCGCTGGGCAACCCTTACGCAAGTCGCACCCCTATTGAGACTGAAAAGATATAGTGAAGACAGTTGTAGCGGCGGTCTCCGGCCGTCGCATTCGGCGCTCGGAGAGCGCCGCTACAAAGAGGCCGCAGTTACGGTATTTCGGCATGCCCGGTAAGGGCATTTGACAAGGATTTCCCCAGTCCAAGGTGGGAGGACAATAATCGATGAGTCAGGAATCGAAGAAGTCCGCTGAGAAAACTGCCGGCACTTCCAGTGACCAGGCTCTGCGCGAACACTTACTCTTTGCGCTGGGTGAGGGCGGCGCCCACCTCAGCTTCGATGATGCCATCACCGGCATCCCGGCTGAACTGCGCGGCGTGAAACCCGCAAACCTCTCCTTTTCCCCTTGGCGATTGCTCGAGCATTTGCGGATCGCGCAATGGGACATTGTAGAATTCTGTGTTAACCCAAAGCACGTTTCCCCCGCATGGCCAAAGGGGTACTGGCCCGAGGAGGACACTCCCCCCGACGCCTCGGCTTGGGACAAGAGCGTTCGGCAATTCCGCCACGACCTCGAAAGAATGCAGGACCTGGTGGCCAATCCGGCCAGCGACTTGTATGCGCCCCTTCCTCATGGAGACGGCCAAACCCTTTTGCGCGAGGCGCTGTTGGTGGTGGACCACAACGCCTATCACTTAGGTCAACTGGTCATGGTGCGGCGGTTGTTGGGGGCGTGGGCGGATTGAGGCATTATGCCACCTGAACATTGATTCGTTGCGGGTGGCGGACACCCGTGCACGGGCCACATACTCCCTGAAGGGGAGTGCCATGAGTAGCCGTGGGTGCAACCCACGGTCAGCGTCGCCCGAAATGCAGCGGGCCTTACGGGGCCGATCTGAGTGTGCGACCCCTGCGGGGTCGGGGGAATCGGGGGACGGCGGCCCGTGGGCGACGTGCGTGGAAAGCGCGCCCTTGCCTACGGCTATTCAATTTCAACCCTTTCAGGGTTGACGGACCTAAAGAGCAGATCAGCGCTACACTTCTGCGGGGCGGATTTGAATCACCGGTTGGTAACAGCACCGAGGCCACGCTACTTCGTCGCGGGCGCAGCCATGGCGGGCAAGGCTTCAAACTTTTCTACGCGGTCCGAGGGCGGCGTGAATTTTGATTCCAGGTAGGTCACAGGGATATCGTAGAGCAGCACTTTGGGCGAGTGCCGCAGGCTGTCGTGGATAAAGCAAACGTGGGTACACCAGCACTGGTCTTGAACGATCGCGCCTAATTCTTCCTTCCGTTCTTGCGCCTCCCAGAAGCGGCCAAAATCGCAATCGTAGTCGCGCAGGTTGGCGAGTTTGCCACGCAGCTCGCAGGAGCGCACATCGCCATTGAAGTCGATGACAATAGATGTGTCGCCGGCGGTGCAGGGCATGGGCCAGGGGTGCGGCTCCGCAATGTTCTCAAGCTGGATTTTATTGTGCAGCGCCAGCGTGCCGTGGTAGTAGACCTGGGCGATCTTCTGGGCGACTCCCGTCCGTCTGCGCAACACCCCGTCCGAGTAATAGGCATAAACGGATTGCAGGTCTTTGTACAAGCCCGCCAGGCGATGGGTGGGAATCTGCTTGAGTGATGCGTCCTTGGCTTGACCGCGGATGATGTTGAAGTAGTGGCCGTCCACCGAGCAGTGCGTCTTCACATATTCGGCAATGGGCATCACCTGGTCGAAGTTCTCCGAGCAGATGACGGTGTTGATGTTCACGCGCAGCCGGGGATACTTCTTCCGGCAGGGTTGAAGTGCCTCGAGGGTCTGGAGTGTCTTGGCAAAATTCCCGGGCACGGCGCGCAGGGAATCCTGCATCTCGTGCAATCCGTCCAAGGCCACGTTCAAGTCAAGCTGGAGCTCGGGGTTTTCCTCACAGATGCGCGCCGTCCATTCCGCGGTGCGTTCGGGCAACAGGCCATTGGTGGGTAGATTTACCCAGCGCACGCCATTGTGCTCATGAAAGAGATGGACGATGTCGGTGAGTTCGCGCCGCAGCATGGGCTCGCCACCCGATAGCCATAGGTCAGTGAACTGGGGCATGCTGTAGGCAAGCTTGCGGATTTCATCCCAAGTCAAGTCCCCTCGCTGGTTAAGTTCCTCCCAGTAAAAGCACGTGCGGCACTTGGCGTTGCAAACCGAAGTGACAAAGAAAATCACCGTCCCCAGGCGTTTCTTCTCTCCCAGGGAGTGAAAGATCTTTACCAATTCCGATTTGTAGTTGCCGGCCATTTTGTGGCAATTGCCCCGATGGGGTTGATTGTATCAGATCATACCCCCGCGCGGGTCGCCTGAGCGCAATGTTATACTTCTCCCATGAGAGCCATAACTTTTGATCGACCTTTGAGTGTGAGTCTGGTGGAGGTTCCCGACCCCACGCCGCCCGCGGGCTGGGCACGGATTCGTATTCGCGCCGCAGCGATTTGCATGACGGATTTCGAACTGTTGCGCGGGCGGCACACCGTGGAGTACCCACTGACTCCCGGCCACGAATATTGCGGGGTGGTTGACCTGGTCGGGTCGTCCACCGACGGCGCATGGATCGGGCAGAAGGTGGTAGCCGACAATGAAATTACCTGCTTAAAGTGCGGATTCTGCCGCCGGGGAGAGTGGCGGCGCTGCCGGGAATACCGGCAAATTGGCTTCGGCCCGCCCGGAGGGTACGCCGAATACGTGCTGGCGCCCGTCCACAACTTGCACGCGCTCAAGGACACGGTTTCCTTTGAGCAAGGAGCGCTGCTGGAGCCGCTGGGGGTGGGCATGGCAGTGGCTTCCATCGCCGGCACCCACCTGGGCGTGACCGCGACAATCCTGGGCATGGGACCGATTGGATTGAACTGTCTGGCGGTCTTAAAAGCTTCCGGGGCGCGGCGAATCCTCTGTCTCGATGTGCTTCCCAAGCGCCTGGCGATGGCTAAATCATGGGGAGCTTGCGAAGTTGCCGAAGACCCGGACCGCCTCAAGGCTTTGACCCGCACGCTGCACCCGGACGGGACGGACATCGTGATTGAAGCCAGCGGGCACGCCCCCCTGGTTCCGCTGGGGGTCAGCCTGGCGCGGTTCGGCGGCACGGTGGTCCTGGCAGGGTTCTGCAAGCATGAGGCGCTGCCCTTTTCCCCGGATTCCGTGCAGGGGCCCAATGTTCGCGTCTTGGGCGCAGGGAACAATGCCGGCTTCATTGAACCTGCGGCCCTGGCCGTGGGCGACGGCGTCCTAAGCACAGCAGGCATGATTACCCACCGCTTCAAACTCGACGACTTCCGCAAGGCATTCTCCGGAGAGCAGGTGGCAGCCAGCGATTACATCAAGGGCGTGTTTGTATTTTGAGTAATCGTCTCCGCTTGCCCCGCTTGGAGTTATAATACACGGTACTAAGGAGGATCCTGCCATGAAGCGATTGCTCCTTGCCTTGTTAGTTCTGGGAAGTACCCGCATTCTCAACGCACAATTCGCCGCGCTAATGGAACAGCCACAATTCCAGGCGGCGGAAGCCCTCTCGGTCACGGAAATTACGGATCCCGGTGTTCCCGTCGTAAACGGGGCCATGCCACCGAGGGGACCTGGAGTTCCAGTCGGCAATGGGACGGTCGTGTTGAACGCTATCATATCGGAGACCGGTAAAATTGAGGGGGGAGAGGTTCGACGGGGTCTGGGCTACTTTACGGAAGTGTCGATTCACGCTGTCGAAAACTGGACCTTCTCAACGGCAACGGTGGAAGGCAAGCCCGTGCCATCGAGAGTTCCGGTGGCCATAAACTTCCATCCGCCGGTTTGGAAGGCAACTCCCGCTCCCCTTCCTCCGTTGATACCTCAAAGCGCTTGGGCAATCCAAGCGGAGTTCCAGCCCGTGGAAGTGCTTCGCGCGGCGTATCCGACATATCCCATCAGAACGACCGTGATCGGGACCGTGGTGCTGGAGGCGACGATCGACGTGACGGGAAGGGCGGAGAAATTAAAGGTGCTGCGCGACATTCCCCCACTAACTGATGCCGCCAAGGCGGCGGTGGGGGACTGGCGATTCATGCCCGCCACATTTGATGGAAGTCCCGTTCCATCGAAGATCGTCCTGGCGTTTGTTTTTCCAGCCCTTCTATCAAACAATGATCGATGACCGTATCCGCTGGAGATAACAATGGCCCCGTTTGGAGGGGATAATGAGTAAAGCTCAAAATCCAATCTCCCCCATCTCGAAATGTGTGGTGGCCCTATTGATACTGGGAATCCCTCACCCAAGTGTCACCCAGCCCGAGGCGCCCAAGGCCGAACCGCAGTTCCAGGCTGCGGAAGCAAATTCTGTGGCGGATCTTCCGGTTCCAGTTGGTTCCTCCTCCAGTGGAACGGTGGTTCTTGACGCCCTCCTGTCGGATAGTGGAGCGGTCGAGAGGGTTGAGGTCCGGAGAGATGTTATTCGGATGTCGTCAAACTGGAGGTGGGCCGGAATAGGGGGCATTCCAGACTTCACCCAAATGGCAAGAGAGATGGTGCAAAACTCGAAATTTTCCGCGGCGAGGATGGCAGGCAAGCCGATCGCTTCGCGGATTCCCGTGGCGGTGTGCTTCCGGCCGCCGTATGCGTTTTGCGATCCGGCTACCCTTCCTTCACTCATACCCCAGAGCGAGCAGGCGATCCAAGCCTCGTTCCAACCGGCAGAGCTGCTTCGCCCTGCTTATCCGGATTATCCGCCCAACACGGTCGCGTGGGGGACGGTAACGCTGGAGGTAAAGATCGGCAACACGGGAAAGGCGGGGGATGTGAAAGTGCTTCGCGACCTTCCACCTTGGACCGAGAGGGCAGAGCTTGCCGTAAGCAAGTGGCGGTTCATGGCGGCTACGCTCAACGGCCATCCGGTTTCCTCGAAGATTCTTGTGGTATTTGTGATCAACATAATCTCCAATGAACCTCCCCCTCTACCCCTAAGCAGCACAGGCCCAAATTAAATGGGAAGACGTCCAGGTCGGGTCGGGAACCCAAATAGGAGCGGCGGCTTGAAGCGACTACTCGTTGTGCTCTGGGTCATAGGAACGGTGCACGCCCTCATCGCCCAGTCCGATGAGCCCAAGGCCGCGCCCGAATTTCATGCGGCCGAGGCCGTTTCGGTTACGGAACTTCCCCTCCCTACGCTTTGTGTTACCGGCTGGGGCTTCGTCGTGTTGAATGCCTTGATATCTGACACGGGGGAACTTCAGAAGGTGGAAGTTCGCCGCAACATCGATTGTCTGGGCTCCCTGGCCGTCCAAGGGGTGCAGCCATGGAAATTCGCAGCGGCCACGTTGGGAGATAAGCCGGTCGCTTCGCGGTTGCCGATCGTGGTCACCTTCCGGCCGCCGACTCCCGCCTCCGACCTTGTTCCTCTCCCCACACTGACGCCTCAGAGCGATGTGGCCATCCAAGCGGCATTTCAGCCCGCGGAGTTGCTGCACGCCATCTTCCCGGCCTATCGGTTTCGCGGCTACTCAAATGCCGCAGGAACCGTAGTCCTGGAAGTCGAACTGAATGCGAAAGGAGAGGCGGGGGATGTAAAGGCTCTCCGCGAAGTTGCTCCCTTTACCGACGAGGCAAAGGCCGTGGTGGGCGATTGGCGATTCATGCCGGCCACGCTCAATGGCCATCCCGTCCCCTCCAAGATTCTGCTGGCGTTTGTCACGCCCGTCCCGCCAGCCACAAATCCGTGAGCCTCCCCTTACCCAGGTCCCCGTCAAAGGCGGGGGGTGAGGGGGCTCTACTCGCGGATGATGCATTCTTAGCTCTGAAGTTATGCGGCACCGCGGACCTTGGCGGAGCCCTGCCCCATTACCATTGTACGGTGGAAGGCCTAGAAGCCTGGGTGGTATGATGATGCCAGTTGCCGAGGAGGGTCCTACCATGAAGCGCTTACTTCTTGCCCTGATGGTTGTTGGATGTGCTCAAACACTCGTTGCGCAGACGAACGAGTCAAATACCAAGCCTTCTTTCCACCCGTCCCAGGCGCTTTCGGTTACAGATATCCAGCTCCCCACCTTTTGCCAGGCGAATGGCGTAATCGTCTTGGACGTCCCGGTCTCGGAGGCGGGCGAGGCCCAGCCGGTGGAAGTGCGCCGGGATATGTCCTGCCTAACGCCGTTGGCCCTCCAGGCCGTGGCAACTTGGGGATTCTCCGCGGCCAACTATGGGGATCAGCCGATTGCCTCGCGAGTGCCGGTGGTGGCGGTCTTCCGGCCGCCGGACTCGGTGGTCACTCCCGTTTCGCTTCCCGATTTGAAGCCCCAGAGCGAAGCGGCAACACAAGCGGAGTTCCAGCCGGCGGAAGTGCTCCATGCCGCCTACCCGGAGTATCCTTATGACACAGTGGCTTATGGGACGGTGGTGCTGGGGGTGACCTTAAGCGCCAAGGGAGGAATCGAGAACGTGAACGTGCTTCGCGACCTGGCCCCTCTCACCGCAACCGCGAAAGCAGTGTTGGCCAAGTGGCGGTTCATGCCCGCCACGCTCAACGGGCAGCCGGTCCGCTCGAGCATGCTCTTGGCGTTTGTATACAGCCAAATCTATACGCCCCCACCTAACCACCCGGGTGGAAGAGGGGGAAGAGTACCGCCACGTCCTTAGGGAGTGGCTGAAGCCTGCATAAAGTGCCGGTTGGCGCGAGGCCGATAGCCGCTCCGCACGCGCACGCGGTAGTCCTTCAGGGATGTACCCACCAGCTTCACGCTGATGCTTCGCCACCCGTAATTGGGATTCGGTTGCGGGTAATAGGTGAGCGTGTACAGATGGGCAAGGTCGTCGCGGATGGAGGCGAAGGCCTTCGCCTGGTCCTGCCAGTCCTTGGCAAAGTACGATTTACCGCCGGTGCTGCTGCTCATACGCCCGAAGACCGCACTGGATACCGGGTCAAGCCGGGCCATTTGGGTACTGATCATGTAGATGGGGATGCCTTCGGTTTGGGCCACCTCGCGCACATCTTCGGGCGCCACCATGCTGGCGTTGTCCGGTCCGTTGGAGAAAGCCACGATCACC